>Ga0157361_1000146_pt1 | contig 37358 bp, 32 predicted proteins | sample AttlaeALBM2_FD_111481 | JGI IMG/M metagenome (GOLD analysis project Ga0157361, IMG submission 111481) | Fungus gardens microbial communities from leaf cutter ant in Ribeirão Preto, State of São Paulo, Brazil - Atta laevigata ALBM2 | ecosystem: Host-associated > Fungi > Mycelium > Unclassified ...
TGCCATGCTGCAGGATTATGAGGTACAGCGCCGTCTGCATGCCGATCAGGTTCAGTTTGAGAAAAACGATCCGCAGCAGGCACAGGCGAACGTTGCCGGTACTCAGTCGTTAGGAACTCAACAGCAGTAATGAAGCAGCTTTGGTGTGCCGTTAGCCTGCTGGCAGGCAGCCTGCTTTGGTCCTCTACCGCCCCGGCGCAGACAACTGCCTCCGGGGCGTTGTTACAGCAGATGGAGCAGGCAAGCCAGAACCTCAACTACGAATTCGCCTACATCAATGTCTCAAGACTGGGCATTGAATCTTTGCGCTACCGCCATGCTGTCATCGATAATCGTGTTTTCGCCCAGCTTCTGCAGATGGATGGGCCGCGCCGTGAAGTGATCCAGCGCGGTAACGACATTAGCTACTTTGAGCCGGGTCTCGACCCGTTTTCGCTGCCTGGCAATCACATTATTGATGCGCTGCCCGCGCTGATGTTCGCTGATTTTCCCCGATTAGGCACAGCCTACGACTTTATTCCGGTTGGCCGGTCACGCATGGCTGACCAGATGTGCGAAGTGGTGCGCATCGTTTCACGTGATGGTACGCGCTACAGCTACGTTGTTTGGCTGGACGTCGATACCAAACTGCCGCTGCGTATCGATCTGCTTGATCGCGACGGTGAGACGCTGGAGCAGTTCCGCGTCATCAGTTTTGCCGTTGATGAAGGCGTGCGGAACCTGATGCAGGGTCTGGAAAAAGCCAATCTGCCGCCGTCGCTGTCGTTACCGGCAGGCGACAAAGTGCAGCTGAGCTGGCAACCCGGCTGGCTGCCGTCCGGCATGCAGTTGATCTCTCAAAGCCGCCGCGATATCCCGGCAATGAACAAAACTGTTGAGTCGCGGCTATATAGCGATGGCTTGTTCAGTTTTGCCATCAACATTACGCCAGCCGATAAAAGCAGTGCGCCGCAATCATTGCGCACTGGACGTCGTACGGTGCAGACCGAAGTGCGCGATAATCGTGAAATTACCGTGGTCGGCGAATTGCCGCCGGCCACGGCTAAACGTATCGCGGACAGCATAAATTCGGATTCAGCAAAATGATGAGAGAGTGGGCCACCGTAGTGGCATGGAAAGAGGGCGTCGCGACGCTGCATTCCGAGGCGAAAACCTCCTGTAACAGCTGCTCAGCGCGTAAAGGCTGCGGCAGCCACGCCCTGAATAAGCTGGGGCCCAAAAACGCCCACGTGATGACAATTGCCAGCCCGGAGCCCCTGCAGCCGGGTCAGCGTATCGAGCTGGGCATTCGTGAAAGCAGCTTACTGGGCTCTGCGCTGCTGGTGTACATGACGCCGCTGTTTGGGCTGTTCCTGGTGGCTGGCCTGTTCCAGATGCTGTTCCACAGCGATCTCGCTGCCGCCAGTGGCGCGCTGCTGGGCGGCGTGGGCGGCTTTATTATCGCTAAAGGTGTTTCCAGCCGTTATGGCGATCGTGAAGCTTTCCAGCCGGTGATTTTGAGCGTGGCGCTACCGCCGGACGCGCTGCGGGTAGAAAACGAAAGTTAATCCCCGTTCGGGCCGCACATAATGCGGCCTTCTCCTCCTGGCTTAACCGCTGAAATCTGTTGCGATTCCCCACAGTTCCATTCTTTAACGCGCGGCGTTAACAGTGTAATATGCGTCGTCATTAATGAGGCCGACAGGGTTCCGTTGAAAGTTCACTTTCCTGAATGTGTCTGTGCTCACGTTTTCCACTGATGTTCTACGTGAAGATATTCATATAAATGAAGCACATAAGAAATTTCTCCATCATCGCCCACATTGACCACGGTAAATCAACGCTCTCTGACCGTTTGATTCAGATTTGTGGTGGCCTGAGCGATCGTGAGATGGCGGCGCAGGTTCTGGACTCTATGGATCTGGAGCGCGAGCGCGGCATTACTATCAAAGCGCAGAGCGTAACGCTCGATTACCACGCGCCAAACGGTGAAACTTACCAGCTCAATTTTATCGATACCCCGGGGCACGTTGACTTCTCCTATGAAGTTTCCCGCTCGCTGGCTGCCTGTGAAGGGGCATTGCTGGTGGTCGATGCAGGTCAGGGCGTTGAAGCACAGACGCTGGCAAACTGCTACACCGCAATGGAAATGGATCTGGAAGTAGTACCGGTACTGAATAAAATCGATCTGCCTGCTGCCGATCCTGAGCGCGTGGCGGAAGAGATTGAAGATATCGTCGGCATCGACGCCACAGATGCGGTGCGCTGCTCGGCGAAAACCGGCGTAGGCGTGCCGGATGTGCTGGAGCGTCTGGTGCGTGATATTCCACCGCCGGAAGGCGATCCGGAAGGTCCGCTGCAGGCGCTGATTATTGACTCCTGGTTCGATAACTACCTTGGCGTTGTCTCGCTGATCCGTATCAAAAACGGCACGCTGCGCAAAGGCGATAAAGTGAAGGTGATGAGTACCGGTCAGGTGTATAACGCCGATCGTCTCGGTATCTTCACGCCGAAGCAGGTAGATCGCACAGAATTGAAGTGCGGTGAAGTAGGCTGGCTGGTCTGCGCCATTAAAGACATCCTCGGCGCGCCAGTGGGCGATACCCTGACGCTGCAGCGTAACCCGGCGGACAAAGCGCTGCCAGGCTTCAAAAAAGTGAAGCCGCAGGTTTATGCCGGTCTGTTCCCGATCAGCTCTGATGATTACGAAAGTTTCCGCGACGCGCTGGGCAAGCTGAGTCTGAACGATGCCTCCCTGTTCTATGAGCCAGAGAGCTCCACGGCACTGGGCTTCGGCTTCCGCTGTGGCTTCCTCGGCCTGCTGCACATGGAGATCATTCAGGAGCGTCTGGAGCGTGAATACGATCTTGACCTGATCACCACGGCACCTACGGTTGTGTACGAAGTTGAGACCACCAGCGGTGAAGTGATCTACGTCGACAGCCCCTCTAAGCTGCCGCCGTTAAATAATATTGAAGAACTGCGCGAACCGATCGCAGAGTGTCACATGCTGCTGCCGCAGGAGTTCCTCGGCAACGTGATCACGCTGTGTATTGAAAAGCGTGGCGTACAGACCAACATGGTTTACCACGGCAACCAGGTTGCGCTGACCTATGAAATTCCGATGGCAGAAGTGGTGCTCGACTTCTTTGACCGTCTGAAATCAACGTCGCGCGGCTATGCGTCGCTGGATTATAACTTCAAACGTTTCCAGGCCTCTGACATGGTGCGCGTCGACGTGATGATTAACTCAGAACGTGTCGATGCGCTGGCGCTGATTACCCACCGTGATAACTCACAGTATCGTGGTCGCGAGCTGGTGGAGAAGATGAAAGATCTGATTCCACGCCAGCAGTTTGACATCGCGATCCAGGCGGCAATCGGCAACCACATTATCGCTCGCTCAACAGTGAAGCAGCTGCGTAAAAACGTCTTGGCAAAATGCTACGGCGGTGACGTCAGCCGTAAGAAAAAGCTGTTGCAGAAGCAGAAAGACGGTAAGAAGCGAATGAAGCAGGTCGGCAACGTTGAGCTGCCGCAGGAAGCATTCCTTGCCATTCTGCATGTCGGTAAAGACAGCAAATAAGGAACTGTAATGGCTAACATGTTCGCCCTGATTCTGGTGATTGCTACACTGGTAACCGGAATCATCTGGTGTATCGATCGCTTTAAGTGGGCACCCGCACGCCGTGCAAAGCAGGCTGCGGCTCAGGCGCAGGCAGGTAATGCGCTCGACGGCAAAACCCTGGCAAAAGTGTCGGCGCAGCCGGGTTGGGTAGAGACGGCAGCGTCGGTGTTCCCGGTGCTGGCCGTGGTCCTGATCGTGCGTTCATTTATTTTTGAGCCCTTTCAGATTCCCTCGGGCTCCATGATGCCAACGCTGCTGATCGGTGACTTCATTCTGGTGGAGAAGTTTGCCTACGGTATTAAAGATCCCATCACGCAAACCACGCTGATCCCGACCGGGCATCCGCAGCGCGGCGATGTGGCCGTCTTCAAATACCCGAAAGATCCCAGCGTGGATTACATCAAGCGGGTGATCGGCCTGCCGGGTGACAAAGTGGTGTTCGATCCGTACAGCAAAACCCTGACCATCAACCCGGGCTGCGGCAGCGGCAAGTGCGATACCGCGCTGCCTGTTACCTATACCGGCGTTGAGCCCAGCGACTTTATTCAGACATTTAGCGGCTTCGATGGTAACGAAACCGGTAACGGCTTCTTCCAGGTTCCGCAGGGTGAAACCATGCGCGGCGGCTTGCGTCTCGGTACACGTAAAGAGACGCTGGGCAACGTAACCCATGACATCCTGCTGGTGAATGAAGCGCAGAGCCAGGCAAGCATGTACTATCAGCAGCCAGGTCAGCCGCAATCCACCTGGATTGTGCCGCAGGGGCAATATTTCATGATGGGTGATAACCGCGATAACAGCGCCGACAGCCGCTACTGGGGCTTTGTGCCTGAGAAGAACCTGGTCGGTAAAGCGGTAGCCATCTGGATGAGCTTTGAGAAACAGGAAGGACAGTGGCCAACCGGTGTGCGCTTAAGTCGCATTGGCGGCATCCACTGATAAAAAACGGGTGGCTTCCTGCTTATCAGGAAGCCACTGCACACCAAACAGAACGTGCTGGAAACTCAGCCCTGTTTGGTATGCAGAGTGACAGACGCACAGATTAACTGGAATCGCATGAACCCCATCCTCATTAATAAGCTGCAGCGCAAACTGGGCTACACTTTTACTCATCCGGAATTACTGCAGCAGGCGCTGACTCACCGCAGTGCCAGCAGCAAACACAATGAACGTCTCGAATTCCTGGGCGATTCTATTTTGAGCTATGTGATCGCCAACGCGCTCTATCACCGCTTCCCGCGCGTGGATGAGGGCGATATGAGCCGTATGCGCGCCACGCTGGTGCGCGGCAATACGCTGGCTGAGATGGCGCGTGAGTTTGAACTGGGTGAGTGTTTGCGCCTTGGGCCAGGCGAGCTGAAAAGCGGCGGCTTCCGTCGTGAATCGATCCTCGCGGACACCGTGGAAGCGCTGATTGGCGGCATCTTCCTCGACAGCAACATTCAGACCGTTGAAAAGCTGATCCTCGACTGGTATCAGAATCGCCTGGAGCAGATTAGCCCTGGCGATAAGCAGAAAGATCCCAAGACGCGCCTGCAGGAGTATCTGCAGGGGCGCCATCTGCCACTGCCCTCTTATCTGGTAGTGCAGGTGCGTGGCGAAGCCCACGATCAGGAATTTACCATTCACTGTCAGGTGAGTGGCATGGCAGAACCGGTGGTGGGCGTAGGCTCCAGCCGCCGTAAAGCAGAGCAGGCAACCGCCGAGCAGGCGCTAATTAAGCTTGGTCTCGAATAAACAGGTACATCGCAGCGCCATCAGGCGCTGATCACGTCAGGACTCGAATGAGCGAACTCGAAACATACAGCGGTTTTATTGCGATCGTTGGCCGGCCTAACGTCGGCAAATCCACCTTACTGAACCAGCTGCTGGGGCAGAAGGTGTCGATCACCTCGCGTAAGCCGCAAACCACGCGTCACCGCATCATGGGCATCCACACGGAAGGCGCTTATCAGGCCATCTATGTGGATACGCCAGGGCTGCACATGGAAGAGAAGCGGGCGATTAACCGCCTGATGAACCGTGCAGCCAGCAGCTCGATTGGTGATGTTGAGCTGATCATTTTCGTCGTCGAGGGCACGCGCTGGACGCCGGACGACGAAATGGTCTTAAACAAGCTGCGCGACGGCACGGTGCCGGTGGTGCTGGCCGTCAACAAAGTTGACAACATTCAGGACAAAAGCATTCTGCTGCCGCACCTGCAGTTCCTGAGTCAGCAGATGAACTTCCTTGAGATCGTGCCGATCTCCGCAGAGACCGGGAAGAACGTGGATGCGATCGCGGAGATCGCGCGCAAACGTCTGCCGCTCTCCGATCACCACTTCCCGGAAGATTACATCACCGATCGCTCACAGCGCTTCATGGCATCTGAGATCATCCGCGAGAAGCTGATGCGCTTCCTCGGCGCCGAGTTGCCCTATTCGGTTACGGTTGAGATCGAACAGTTTGTATCGAACGAGCGCGGCGGTTATGACATCAACGGCCTGATTCTGGTTGAGCGTGAGGGCCAGAAGAAGATGGTGATTGGCAACAAAGGGGCCAAAATCAAAACCATCGGGATTGAAGCGCGCAGAGACATGGAAGAGATGTTCGAAGCAAAAGTGCATCTTGAGCTGTGGGTTAAAGTTAAATCGGGCTGGGCGGACGATGAACGTGCGCTGCGCAGCCTGGGCTATACAGACGATTAACTGATGGAAGGCTGGCAACGCGCCTTTGTGCTGCATAGTCGCCCCTACAGCGAAACCAGCCTGCTCCTCGATCTGTTCAGCGAAAGCGAAGGGCGCGTGCGCGTGCTGGCGAAGGGCGCGCGCTCGCGCCGCTCCCAGCTCAAAGGGGCGCTGCAGCCCTTCACGCCGCTGCTGGTGCGCTGGGGCGGACGCGGCGAAGTCAAAACGCTGCGCAACGCCGAAGCGGTATCGCTGGCGCTGCCGCTGAGCGGCATTACGCTCTACTGCGGGCTCTACGTTAACGAACTGCTCTCACGCGTGCTGGAGCAGGAGATCCCTTTCTCCGAACTCTTCTTTGATTACCTCAACTGTATCCAGACGCTGGCAGCGGGCAGCGGCTCGCCGGAGCCGGCGCTGCGCCGTTTTGAGCTGGCGCTGCTCGGGCATCTGGGTTACGGCGTTGATTTCCTGCACTGTGCCGGCAGCGGTGAGGAGATCGATGACGCGATGACCTACAGCTACCGCGAAGAGAAAGGTTTTATCGCCAGCCTGGTGGTGAATCAGCGCAGCTTTACCGGCCGTGAGTTACGCGCCTTGTGGGAGCGTGATTTTCCCGATGTGGAGAGCCTGCGCGCCGCCAAACGCTTTACCCGCATCGCGCTCAAACCTTATCTTGGCGGGAAGCCCCTCAAGAGCCAGGAGCTGTTTCGCCAGTTTATCCCTAAAAAGCGGCCGAATGTGGCAAACGACTAGCGCTGGTCGTACCGCCTGATATGCTCATCGCGGTAAACTGCAAACCCACTGAACACATTTAAGGATTGTCATGGCTGAGTTGCTGTTAGGGGTCAATATCGACCACATCGCCACCGTGCGGAATGCGCGTGGCACACACTATCCCGATCCGGTGCAGGCGGCCTTTGTGGCTGAGCAGGCTGGCGCGGATGGCATCACCGTGCATTTACGTGAAGATCGCCGCCATATTACCGATCGCGACGTCCGTATCCTGCGTGACACCATCCAAACGCGCATGAATCTGGAGATGGCAGTCACGGAGGAGATGATCGCCATCGCCTGCGAGATCAAACCGCAGTTCGTGTGCCTGGTGCCGGAAAAGCGTCAGGAGGTGACCACCGAGGGCGGGCTGGATGTGGCCGGGCAGCAGGACAAGCTCAACGCGGCAGTGAAGCAGCTGAGCGAAGCCGGCATTCTGGTCTCGCTGTTTATTGATGCCGACCACCGCCAGATTGAAGCGGCGGTTGCCAGCGGCGCGCCTTATATCGAAATTCATACCGGTGCCTATGCCGAAGCCCCGGAAGGGCTGGCGCGTGAGGCGGAGCTGGCGCGTATTCGCACGGCGGCGACCTTTGCGGCCAGCCTCGGTTTGAAAGTGAACGCCGGACACGGCCTGACCTACCATAACGTGCAGCCGATTGCGGCGCTGCCAGAGATGTACGAGCTGAATATCGGGCACGCCATTATTGGTCGCGCGCTGTTTAGCGGGCTGGCCGATGCAGTGACGGAGATGAAGCTGCTCATGCGGGAAGCGCGTCGCTGATGGCGATTCTCGGGCTTGGCAGCGATATCGTTGAAATTGAACGTATTGCCGGCGTGATTGCGCGCTCCGGCGATCGTCTGGCGCGCCGCGTGCTGAGCGCAGCCGAGTGGCAGCAGTACCAGGCGCATCAGCAGCCGGTGCGCTTTCTGGCCAAGCGCTTTGCCGTCAAAGAGGCGGCGGCAAAAGCCTTCGGCACCGGCATTCGCGGCGGCTTAGCGTTTAATCAGTTTGAAGTGTACAACGATGCGCTCGGTAAACCCGGCTTACGCTTTTTTGAACAGGCCAGCGTGATTGCCGATAAGCTGGGCGTCAGGCATGTGCACGTTACGCTGGCCGATGAGCGCCATTACGCCTGTGCAACCGTGATCATCGAAGATTAAGGGTGCAACACCACAAATTTCTCCCACAGTGCGTCGCGGCTCTCTGCGTGCTGTGGGTCTGAAATAATGGTGTTATCAATCGGGCAGACGCTTTGGCAGGTCGGCTCATCATAGTGACCCACGCATTCGGTGCAGCGGTTAACATCAATTTCATAAATTGCGTCTCCCATGCTGATTGCCTGATTCGGGCATTCCGGTTCGCACATATCGCAATTAATGCATTTCGCAGTGATCAGTAAAGCCATGGTTGCCGTTAGCGTGGTGAGTGAAGGCGCGCACCTTATCATAAAATGGCCGGCTGCGTCTGGCAGGTTTACTGTGCTGGATCAAACAACATCCAGAACGCGCTCATACACGGATGTAACTCTTTGGGGATAGGTTTTAGGATTAATCTGAGTTATCATTTTGTGCGGTAATGATGAACCTGAATACGTGTCCTAAGCAGCATGAAAATCAATAATCGATTAAAACAACGCTTACTCAATCAGCGCTGCATCGCATGCGGCAACCGGCGCAGCTTATGGGCGCGCTTTATCTCTGCTGATGCATGCCTGTGCGATGAGTGCCTGCACAAGCTGCAGCACAGCAGCCGTACCGCCTGTCGCCAGGACGATGCGTCGCGCCCGGAAACGCACCCTTCACTAACGCGGTGATTCTGGCCTTAAATCAGCTTTTTCACCAGCGCTTCGCTGTGACGAATATGGCTGGAGGCACGCTCCGGATCGTTCTGCACCAGCGCCATGAACAGCATATCCGTCAGTGCCAGCTGCGCGCTGGTAGAGGAGATAGCGGCGCTGCGCGTGCTCTGCTCTTCCGCCACGGTATACAGACACAGCGAAGCACACTGTTGCAGCGAGTTAGGCGTAAAGCCGGTAAACGCCAGCACATCGGCACCGATCGCTGCGGCTTCCTGAGCAGCCAGGTTAATTTCACGCCGCTCGCCGGTATAGGAGATCGCCAGCAGCACATCGCCCGGCGCCATAGCCTGAACGCTGGCTAACAGCGCGTGCATATCCTGCTCGGCCACGGCATTGATGCCAATCTTCATCAGCTTCCACGAGAAATCTTTCGCCACCAGCCCGGATGCACCGATGCCCACCAGCAAAATGCGGTTGGCATTCTTAAGCAGGTGCAGCGTCTCCAGCAGTTTCTCTTCACTATTAATATCCAGCGTGGCGCGAATCGCAGAAATTTTCTCCGCCAGCAGCTTCTCACCCACCACTTTTAGCGGGTCGTCACTAAGAATGTGATTATGGACGGTAATCGCATCGCGATCGGCCAGCGATTCGCTCAGCGCCAGCTTCAGCGCCGGAAAGCCTTTATACCCCAGCTTCTGGGCAAACTTGACCACGCTCGACTGGCTAACGCCAGACTCTTCCGCCAGCTTTTGTGAACTCAAATGCCGCGCCCGATCAGGCTGCGACAGCAAAAAATCCGCCAGCCGGCGCTCATTTAACGCCAGGCGAGGGTAGAGCTGGCGAATTCGCAGCAGTGAACTCATGTTCGGATCCTTAATCCACATTTCCGCAGCGGGCAGCGCCGCGCGAAGTGAAATCTCTGGTCAGGCCTGTCGGATGACAGCATATGGGCCAAGAGAATAAACTATTCAGCTGGCATTGTAGTCACCGGAATTAAAAATGACAGCTTTCTCCCTGGCTACACTGTAAGAGCAGGTACGGTTCGGTAAATAAAAGGAGCAAGGTTTGACTAAGGGTTCGCATCGTCGCGTAGTGTTTTTTGACCTCGATGGCACGCTGCATCAGCAGGATATGTTTGGCACGTTCATGCGCTACCTGCTGCGCCGTCAGCCGCTTAATCTACTGCTGGTCATTCCGCTGCTGCCGGTCATTGGCCTGGGCATGCTGATCAAAGGCCGTGCGGCGCGCTGGCCGATGAGTCTGCTGCTGTGGGCGATTACCTTTGGCCACAGCGAAGAGACGTTGCGTCAGCGTGAAGCCGAATTTGCCAGCTGGTTTCGTGAGCGGGTGACGGCCTTCCCGGTAGTGCAGCAGCGCCTGACCGACTATCTCAGCAGCGAGGACGCGGATGTCTGGCTGATCACCGGCTCGCCGCAATCGCTGGTGGAGCAGGTCTACTTTGATTCGGCTTTTTTACCGCGCGTAAAGCTGATTGCCAGCCAGATGGCGCCAGGTCGCGGCGGGCGCGTGCTGTCAATGCGCTGTCTGGGCCATGAAAAAGTGGCCCAGCTGGAGGAGAAGATCGGCACGCCGTTACATCTCTATAGCGGCTACAGCGACAGCAAGCAGGATAACCCGCTGCTGTTTTTCTGCCAGCACCGCTGGCGCGTCACGCCGCGCGGAGAACTGCAACAGCTGGAGTGAATCGCGTTACGATTCAGTCTATAATGCGCCGCCTTTTAATTCGCAGGAGCTGCCCGTTGAACCCACAAACTGATGAATACTGGATGCGTCATGCGCTGGTGCTGGCGCAACGCGCGTGGGAGCAGGGCGAAGTACCGGTTGGCGCGGTGCTGGTGCAGGGCGATAAAGTCATAGGAGAGGGCTGGAACCGGCCGATAGGGCAGTGCGATCCCACGGCGCACGCCGAGATCATGGCGCTGCGTCAGGGAGGGAAGATCCTTGAGAACTATCGCCTGCTCGATACCACGCTCTATGTCACGCTGGAGCCGTGTGTAATGTGTGCCGGTGCAATGGTGCACAGCCGCATTACCCGGCTGGTCTATGGCGCGAAAGATGAGAAAACCGGCGCGGCCGGTTCCCTGCTGGATGTGATTGGACACCCGGGCATGAATCATCAGATTGAGATAGCCAGCGGCGTGCTGGCAGAGGCGTGCGCTACCATGCTGAGTGACTTCTTCCGCATGCGTCGCGAAGAGAAGCGAGCGCTGCGTCAGACGCAGCGCGCAGGTTAATTCATCGCAATTTTAGGTTCGACCGCCGGGTAACCGGCACCCAGCTCGGCCTCCAGCGCCGACTGACGCGCTAAACGCTTCTCCTGCTCCTGCAGATAGCCCACCAGACTGATTTGATACTTTCTGATGTTCTCCACATAGTTATAGGCTTCATGGCCGCGCGCATAGCCATAGGTGGTTTGCGTGTAGTAGCGCTTCTGGCTCAACATAGGCAGGCGCAGCTTCACATCCGCCCAGCTATCCGGATTGCCGCCCTGTTTTTGCGTCAGCTTGCGGACATCCAGCATATGCGCGTAGCCCATGTTATAAGCTGCCAGCGCAAACCAGATGCGCTCATCCTCGGGAATGGTCTCCGGCACTTTCTCCATCATGCGCTGCAGATACTCGCTGCCACCGCGAATGCTCTGCTCCGGGTCAAGGCGATCGTTAACATCCAGACTATCGGCGGTATTGCGCGTCAGCATCATCATGCCGCGCACGCCGGTCGGGGAGGTTGCCTGCGGATTCCAGTGCGACTCCTGATAGGAGATCGCCGCCAGTAGTCGCCAGTCCATGCTGGCGGAGTACTTCTCAAACAGCGGCTTGATGTCCGGCAGCGTATTATCGATCGCGCGCAGGAAGGTGCGTGTATCAACATAATCGAAGGTACCCACATGGCCGAGATACTTCTCCTCCAGCCGCGCCATCGCGCCCTCTTCACCCATCTGGCTGTAGAAGTCGAGCATCGCAGCGTTCAGGCTGTCATCCTCATTGCGCGGCAGATACCAGGTCACCGGCTCTTCGTCGGTGATATCAAACGCGACCGCCAGCTGCGGATGGATACGCTGCAGCAGGCCGATAGTGACGGAGTCGCCCACGGTGTAATCGAGCTTACCGTCAGCCACCGCTTCCAGCAGCGCTTTTTGCCCCTGATCGGTCGAGATCGCCCAGTCAAGATCCGGATAGCTGTCCGCTTTGGCGGAACGTAACGTTGACAGATAAGCGGAACCGGACTGCACAATCAGGCGGCCTTTCAGATCGCCAAGGTTCTTCGGCCGTGGCTTATCAATGCGGTAGACCAGCTGCTGTGACACCGAGTAATAGCTTGGGCCACTCTGATAGTGGGCAAGGCGCTCGCCGTTGTATATCAGGCCTGCAGCCAGCAGGTCCGCTTTGCCGTCGTCGAGGTCATCAAACAGGTCGCCGAGGTTAGGGCGCACCGTTACCTCGAGTTTGACGCCCAGATAATCGGCGAAGCGTTTCGCCAGCTCGTAGTCCATACCGGCTGGTGCATTATTGATGGTGTAGTAAGTCAGCGGTGAATTGACCGTACTGATGCGCAACACACCGCGTGATTTAATCTGTGATAACGCGTCTTTTCCGCCCCCGTACCAGGGGATGGAAGGCCACAGCGCCAGCGCAAGCAGCACGGTAATCAGACCGATAAACAGATAGTTTATTTTCAGGCGTTTCAAATAGTTGTCTCTTAATGGCTCACAGGCCTCTGTCTTTTAAAGGCAGTATTTATGTTGTTTTGCACTCCCAGAGCGAGGGGCATTTTGCGCAACAAAGCGGAGCAGGGCAACTTATATAGCAAGTTTTGCGCAAAATTCAGGCAAATCCTGAGGCTCAGATTTTCTGCGCAAACGGTTTCGTAACCGGTGCTGTTTCTCTATAATACCGCCCGTTTTCCCTGTTGCGCCCAATGAAGCGTCGCCCGGCGCTTCGAAGACGAGAGATCTTTAATGATGGAAATTCTGCGTGGTTCGCCCGCTCTGTCGGCATTTCGTGTAAACAAACTGCTGACCCGCTTTCAGGACGCTCACCTGCCGGTGAGTGATATTTACGCCGAGTACGTCCATTTCGCCGATGTCAGCGCACCGCTCAGTGCGGATGAACATGCCCGCCTGCAACGTCTGCTGAAGTACGGCCCTTCTCTCGCCGAGCACGCGCCACAAGGGCGTCTGTTGCTGGTTACACCGCGTCCCGGCACCATCTCGCCGTGGTCCTCTAAAGCCACCGACATCGCGCATAACTGCGATCTGCCGCAGGTACTGCGTCTGGAGCGCGGCATGGCGTTCTACGTGCAGGCGCCGCAGCTGAGCGAAGCGCAGTGGCAGCAGCTGGCAAGCCTGCTGCATGACCGCATGATGGAAACCGTCTTTACCGATCTTGATGCGGCGCAGCAGCTGTTCGCGCACCATGAGCCGCAGCCGCTGAAAAGCGTTGATGTGCTGGGCAGCGGCCGTCAGGCGCTGGAGCAGGCCAACAGCACGCTGGGCCTGGCACTGGCCGATGACGAGATCGACTACCTGCTGGATGCCTTTACCAAACTGGGCCGCAATCCTAACGACATCGAGCTCTACATGTTTGCTCAGGCGAACTCAGAGCACTGCCGTCACAAGATCTTCAACGCCGACTGGATCATCGACGGCGAAAAACAGCCGAAGTCGCTGTTTAAAATGATCAAAAACACCTTCGAACATAATCCTGAGCACGTGCTGTCGGCCTATAAAGACAACGCTGCAGTAATGGAAGGTTCGGAGGTTGGCCGTTTTTACGCTGACGCGCAGCAGGGCGAATACGATTACCATCAGGAAGCGGCGCATATCCTGATGAAAGTCGAAACCCATAACCACCCGACGGCGATTTCACCGTGGCCGGGTGCCGCGACCGGCTCAGGCGGCGAAATCCGTGATGAGGGCGCAACCGGCCGCGGTGCCAAGCCGAAAGCTGGCTTGGTCGGATTCTCCGTATCCAACCTGCGTATTCCGGGCTTTGAACAGCCGTGGGAAGAGGATTTCGGCAAGCCGGATCGCATCGTTACCGCACTGGATATCATGACCGAAGGCCCGCTGGGCGGCGCTGCATTCAATAACGAATTTGGTCGTCCTGCGCTGAATGGCTACTTCCGTACCTATGAAGAACAGGTCAACAGCCATAACGGGGTTGAGCTGCGTGGCTACCACAAGCCGATCATGCTGGCCGGCGGCATCGGTAATATCCGTGCCGATCACGTGCAAAAAGGCGAGATCGTGGTCGGTGCCAAACTGATTGTGCTGGGCGGTCCGGCGATGAATATCGGCCTGGGCGGCGGCGCGGCGTCGTCGATGGCATCGGGCCAGTCAGATGCCGATCTCGATTTCGCCTCCGTACAGCGTGACAACCCGGAGATGGAGCGCCGCTGTCAGGAAGTGATTGACCGCTGCTGGCAGCTGGGTGAAGAGAACCCGATTCTGTTTATCCACGATGTGGGCGCGGGCGGTCTCTCCAACGCCATGCCAGAGCTGGTGAGCGACGGCGGCCGTGGCGGTAACTTTAACCTGCGCGATATCCTCAGCGACGAGCCGGGCATGAGCCCGCTGGAAGTGTGGTGTAACGAATCGCAGGAGCGCTATGTGCTGGCGGTTGCGCCAGAGAAGCTGGCGCTGTTTGATGCCCTGTGCCAGCGCGAGCGTGCACCTTATGCGGTGATTGGTGAAGCCACAGAAGAGCAGCATCTCAACCTGGCCGATACCCACTTCGACAACAAACCGATCGACATGCCGCTGGATGTGCTGCTGGGCAAAACGCCGAAGATGACGCGTGACGTTGCCAGCCAGCAGGCGAAAGGCGATGCGCTGCAGCGTGACGGCATAACCGTGGCTGACGCGATCAAACGTGTTCTGCACCTGCCAACCGTGGCAGAGAAAACTTTCCTGATCACCATTGGCGACCGTAGCGTTACCGGTATGGTCGCGCGCGATCAAATGGTCGGCCCCTGGCAGATCCCGGTGGCTAACTGCGCCGTGACCACGGCCAGCCTTGACAGCTATCACGGTGAAGCCTTTGCACTGGGCGAACGTGCGCCGGTGGCGCTGCTCGACTTCGCAGCGTCCGGCCGCCTGGCGGTAGGTGAAGCCCTGACCAACCTGGCGGCTACCGCGATTGGCTCGCTGCAGCGCGTGAAGCTCTCTGCCAACTGGATGGCCGCAGCCGGGCATCCGGGTGAAGATGCCGGTCTCTATGCTGCCGTCAAAGCGGTGGGTGAAGAGCTGTGTCCGGCGCTGGGTATCACCATTCCGGTAGGTAAAGACTCTATGTCGATGAAGACCCGCTGGCAGCAGGGCAGTGAGCAGCGCGAGATGACCTCGCCGCTGTCGCTGGTGATTACCGCTTTTGCGCGCGTTGAAGATGTGCGCCGCACCGTAACGCCACAGCTGCAGCCCGATGAGGATAACCTGCTGCTGCTGGTGGATCTGGGCAATGGCGCAAATACGCTGGGCGCAACGGCGCTGTCGCAGGTTTACCGTCAGCTGGGCGACAAACCTGCCGACGTGCGCGATGCCGCGCAGCTGGCGGGCTTCTTCAATGCCATTCAGGCGCTGGTGAGCGAGCAGAAACTGCTGGCCTACCATGACCGTTCGGACGGTGGTTTGCTGGTGACGCTGGCCGAAATGGCCTTTACCGGGCACTGCGGTATTGAGGTTGATATCGCCGCACTGGGCAACGATGCGCTGGCGGCGCTGTTTACCGAAGAGCTGGGCGCGGTGATACAGATCAAGGCTGCCGATCGTGCAGCGGTTGAGCAAGTGTTTGCTGACCACGGCCTGAGCAATGCGGTTCACGCGATCGGTCAGGCGCTGCCGGGCGATCGCTTTGTCATCCGTTCAGGTGATAGCGCGGTGTACAGCGAAAGCCGTACCACGCTGCGTACCTGGTGGGCGGAAACCACCTGGCAGATGCAGCGCCTGCGTGATAACCCAGCCTGTGCCGATCAGGAACATGAAGCGAAGAAAAATGACAACGATCCGGGCCTGAATGTCCATCTGACCTTCCGTCCGGAAGAGGATGTTGCTGCGCCAATGATCGCTACCGGAGCGCGACCACGTGTGGCGGTACTGCGTGAGCAGGGCGTTAACTCCCACGTTGAAATGGCGGCCGCGTTCCACCGTGCCGGCTTTACCGCTGTCGACGTACACATGAGCGACTTGCTGGCGGGCCGTCGCGGTCTGGACGAGTTCCAGGCGCTGGTGGCGTGCGGCGGCTTCTCTTACGGTGATGTGCTGGGTGCCGGTGAAGGCTGGGCGAAATCGATCCTGTTCAACGGCCGGGTGCGCGATGAGTTTGAGAACTTCTTCCACCGTCCGCAGACGCTGGCGCTGGGCGTGTGCAATGGCTGCCAGATGATGTCGAACCTGCGCGAGCTGATTCCGGGAAGTGAACTGTGGCCGCGCTTTGTGCGTAACCAATCCGAGCGTTTTGAAGCACGTTTCAGCCTGGTCGAAGTGGCGGCCAGCCCGTCACTGCTGCTGGATGGCATGGCCGGTTCGCATATGCCGATTGCCGTATCGCACGGTGAAGGTTTCGTGGAGGTGCGTGATGGTGCGCATCTGGCGAACCTGGAAGCGAAAGGGTTGGTGGCGCTGCGCTTTGTTGATAACTTTGGCAAGGTGACAGAGCGCTATCCGGCTAACCCGAACGGCTCGCCAAACGGTATTACGGCGGTTACCAACGAAAGCGGCCGCGTGACTATCATGATGCCGCATCCGGAGCGCGTGTTCCGCACTGTCAGCAACTCGTGGCATCCGGCGGAGTGGGGCGAAGACAGTCCGTGGATGCGCATCTTCCGTAACGCGCGTAAACAGCTGGGTTAACTCTGTGACAAGGGCGGCTTGCGCGCCGCTCAGCGTGTCATGAAAGTTCCTGCAAAAGCGGCCCCGGAGGCCGCTTTTTTTATCGCCCGGGAATGGTCGATGACCGCTTCAGACGGCGCTGTCGGAAAATGACGACAGCAGCGCACTTCTGGTGTCGCTAAAATGAGACACTTAAATTATTGAAAGATAAGGAGTAATGAAATTGTCTTACTGGGTGTTGTTAATTAGCGACACCTTAACCGGTCGCAATGAGCTGTTTTCACCGTTGTGAAGATATTAACTCTGCTATTTCTCTGATAATTATCGCTATTTCAATTCTGGCACGATATTTGCTACACTTAGTGCGTTGCTCATTCACCTGTTTATGATTGCCCCGTGTTACGGTTGAGCTCATAAAACCCGAATGACGCACCAAACGGAGCCTGCCGTCCACCCAACCGATAATCGCTTGCCCTGCAACGTTATCAAGCATCGGACGCAACGTTGAGTTAGGCTCCACCTATTTTGCAGGCGATGCTGCGGCGTCGCTCTCACGGCAGGCCAAAAGGCCTGCCGTTTTCGTTTTCCGCCTTCCTAACCCGATAATACTTCGCTAGCATGCCAGCAACTCACCTTGAAGGAAGCGCGGTTGTGAAGAAATGGCGTCTGTTCCCCCGATCCCTGCGACAGCTGGTTCTTATGGCCTTCTTGCTGGTGCTGCTGCCGCTGCTGGTGCTGGCATGGCAAGCGTGGGAGAGCCTGGCGGCACTTAGCGAACAGGCGGCGGATACCAACCGTAATACCTTTACCGATGTCCGCCGCAGCGAAGCGATGGCGCGAACGGCGCTGGAGCTGGAGCGCAGCTATCGCCAGTTCTGCGTGCTGGGCGATGCCAGCCTTGCCCGGCTCTATCAAACCCAATGGACTCGCTACGGCCAGATGCTGAGCAGCCATGCCGCCAGTATGCCGGTGCTGCCCTCATTCCGGGCGCTGCAAAGCGCACTGCCGCAGCTGCAGAGTGCCCGGTGTGATAACGGCAACCCGGTGGCACAGGCGGCAAGCGCACTGGATACATTCTCCAGTGCGAATGCGCAACTGGTGCAGGCCACACGCGAAGTGGTGTTCTCACGCGGTTTGCAGCTGCAGCGAGAGATCGCTGAGCGCGGCCAGTTCTTTGGCTGGCAGGCACTTCTGCTATTTTTAATCAGCCTGGCGCTGGTTTTGCTGTTCACCGGCATGATTATCGGCCCGGTCAAACGCGTTGAGCGGATGATAAACCGGCTGGGGGAGGGAAAAACGCTGGGTAACAGCGTAAGCTTCCGTGGTCCGCGTGAGATTCGTTCGCTGGGGCAGCGCATTGTCTGGCTCAGCGAGCGTCTGAGCTGGCTGGAGGCGCAGCGGCACGAGTTCCTGCGCCACTTATCACATGAGTTGAAAACCCCTTTAGCCAGCCTGCGGGAAGGGACTGAACTGCTGGCCGATCAGGTGGCCGGCCCACTGAATGCCGAGCAGCAGGAGGTGGTGGCGATTCTTGATACCAGTAGCCGCCACCTGCAGCGCCTGATTGAGCAGCTGCTGGAGTATAACCGTAAGCTGGCGGATAGCCCGCTGCAGCTACAGCCGGTGGCGCTCAGTGACATCATCAATGCGGTCGTCAAAGTGCACTCGTTGCCCGCGACCGCACGACAGATACAGACGCACATCAACCTGCAGGTTGAATATTGCATGGCAGAGGCGACGCTGTTGCAGCGCGTGATTGATAACCTCTATTCGAACGCCGTGAACTACGGCAGTGAATCCGGTAACATCTGGCTGCATAGCCAGCAGCAGGGTAACCAGGTGTGGATTGAGGTGGCAAACACCGGCACACCGATCCCGGCTGCAGAGCAGGCCATGATTTTTGAGCCCTTTTATCAGGGCAGCCAGCAGCGCAAAGGGCCGGTCAAAGGCAGCGGGCTGGGCTTAAGCATTGCCAAAGATTGCCTGCGCAGGATGCAGGGCGATTTGCAGTTGGTGACGCGCAAGGATGCGGATGTCTGTTTTCGAATCATTTTGACGACCAGCGCCGGGAATGCCTGATTAATGAAACGCACTTTTTCCAGATTTCTCTCCTGCGCCCTGGTGGCGCTGGGGCTTACGGCCTGCCAGACGCCCACGCAAACGCATGCGCCGCGCGGCGTTAGCAGTCAGCCGGAACCTGATGTCCGCCTGCCTGATTACCTGGCGACTGACTGCCAGAACGTGTGGCAGATCGAAACACCGACTGCGCTGAGTAATCCGCTTTACTGGCAGCGCGCCATTGACTGCGGCGAGCGTCTGTCTGCCGCCGATGCCCGTGCTGAATCACGGCGCTGGCCGGTTCAGGGTTGGGCGCGCGCTTTTAAGCAGGGCATTTTGCTGGCGAACGGGAACGTGACGCCGGTCGAGCGCCGTCAGTTTGTCGAAACCCTCGACAGCTATAGCGCGACCTACCCGGCAGCGGTACGCCCGCTGTTGCAGCTGTGGCGTAGCAACCAGGCAGCGCAGCTGGAGCTGAGTGAAGCGCGTGGCCGCTATGCTGCGCTGCAGCAAAGTAATGACGCCGAACTCGATAGCCTGCGCCAGCAGCAGACCAGACTGCGTAAATCCCTGGACGAGACCCAGCGTAAACTGGATCGCTTAACCGACATTGAACGCCAGCTGTCGTCACGTAAAGCGCCCGACAGCAGCGATACATCGCACAGTACCAGCGATGCGCAAAGTGAGGAGCAGTAACCATGAGACAGGCCGCCCGTTTACTGCTGGTGGACGACGATCCGGGCTTGCTTAAGCTACTGGGCATGCGCCTGAGCAGCGAAGGCTATCAGGTGGCGACTGCGGCCAGCGGACCGGAAGCGTTACGCCACTTACAAAAAGAGAAAGTGGATTTGGTGATAAGCGATCTGCGCATGGATGAGATGGACGGTCTGGCGCTGTTTGGCGAAATCCAGAAACGTCACGCCGGGCTACCGGTAATCATCCTGACGGCGCACGGTTCCATCCCGGAAGCGGTGGCGGCGACGCAGCAGGGCGTGTTTAGCTTTCTGACCAAACCGGTCGATCGCGATGCGCTGTATAAAGCAATTGATGAAGCGCTGGCGCAGCGCGCCCCGGTGAGTGATGACGGCTGGCGCGAAGCGATTGTCACGCGCAATCCGCTGATGCTGCGCCTGCTGGAGCAGGCGCACATGGTGGCGCAATCGGATGTCAGCGTACTGATTAACGGGCAGAGCGGCACCGGCAAAGAGGTGCTGGCACAGGCGATTCATGCTGCCAGCCCGCGCGCCAGCAAACCCTTTATTGCCATCGACTGCGGTGCGCTGCCGGAGCAGCTGCTGGAGTCAGAGCTTTTTGGTCATGCTAAAGGCGCCTTTACCGGCGCAGTGAGCGCGCGCGAAGGGCTTTTTCAGGCGGCAGAAGGGGGCACGCTGTTCCTGGATGAGATTGGTGATATGCCGCAGGCGCTACAGGTGAAGCTGCTGCGTGTGCTGCAGGAGCGTAAAGTGCGCCCGCTTGGCAGCAACCGTGACCTTGATATCAACGTACGTATTCTCTCTGCTACTCACCGCGATCTGCCGAAAGCGATGGAGAAGAAAAGCTTCCGCGAAGATCTCTACTACCGCCTTAATGTGGTCAACCTGAAGATCCCGGCGCTGCATGAGCGTGCCGAGGATATTCCGCTGCTGGCCAATCATCTGTTGCGCCAGTCTGCCGATCGCCATAAACCCTTTGTGCGCAGCTTCTCAGTGGATGCGATGAAACGTCTGGTCGGTGCCAGCTGGCCAGGCAACGTGCGTCAACTGGTGAATGTGATTGAGCAGTGCGTGGCGCTCACCACATCACCGGTGATCGGTGATGCGCTGGTGGAGCAGGCGCTGGCAGGGGAGAACACCGCCTTGCCGACCTTTGTTGAAGCGCGTAACCAGTTTGAACTCAACTATCTGCGCAAGCTGCTGCAGATGACCAAAGGAAATGTCACCAACGCTGCGCGTCTGGCTGGACGTAACCGCACGGAGTTTTATAAGCTGCTGTCGCGCCATGAACTGGACGCCAGCGAATTTAAAGAGTAGCTTGCTGCGGCAGCGTCAGGAACACTTATACTCATAGTTACCCGTCCGTCATGGAGGGAGCGAAAAAAGGATCTGTGATGAAAAAGATCGATGCAATTATCAAACCATTCAAACTCGATGATGTGCGTGAAGCGCTGGCAGAAGTGGGCATCACCGGGATGACGGTCAGCGAAGTCAAAGGCTTCGGACGTCAGAAGGGGCACACTGAGCTCTATCGCGGTGCTGAATATATGGTCGATTTTCTGCCGAAAGTGAAAATCGAAATGGTGGTGGGCGACGATATCGTTGATACCTGCGTGGAAACCATCATGAAAACGGCACAGACCGGCAAAATCGGCGACGGTAAAATCTTTGTTTTTGATGTGGCTCGCGTGGTGCGTATTCGTACCGGTGAAGAGGACGAAGAGGCTATCTGAGCCTCCTCAGCCGTCACTCTGCCAAAAAAAGCCTGCGTTGCGCAGGCTTTTTCGTTTACAGCACTTTGTGCGGGCCAAAGACCTCATAATGAATGCGATCGGTATGGATGCCGGCATCCACCAGTTGCCGGGCCACAAACTGCATAAACGGCAGCGGGCCACAGATCCAGAACTGGCGATCGGGCTGATTCAGCCCGGCAGAAACCGCAGCTAAATCCATTAAACCTCGTGCGGTAAAACGCCCGGCGTCTGTAGATTCCGGCTGACGGTACCAGACGTGGCGGCGAAAGTTTGGCAGACGCGCACCCAGCGCTACAACCTCATCCGCAAATGCATGCTGCGCACCGTTTTCCGCTGCGTGCAGCCAGGTCACTGCCGCCGGATGCTGTTGATCGGCAAGGGCCGCCAGCATTGCCAGCATCGGCGTCTGTCCAACACCCGCAGAGATCAATGTTACCGGTGTGGTCGGTTCTGCCTGCAGGAAGAAATCGCCGGCGGGCGCCGCGCACTGCACAATATCGCCTACTTTTGCATGCTGGTGCAGCCAGCCAGAGACGCTGCCATGCGCTTCACGTTTCACCGCAATACGGTAGGATTTACCGTTCGGCAGATGCGTCAGCGAGTACTGGCGGTGCTGAATATGTTCGCTGTCCTGCGGGCGCAGGCTCAGCGCCAGATATTGGCCCGGCAGGAAATCAGCAATCGGCTGACCATCCTCAGGGATCAGTTCAATGCTTTTGATTACCGCACTCTGCTGCTCAATAGCACGAATGCGAAAATCCCGCGCGCCGCGCCAGCCACCCACTTTCTCCTCCGACGCACGGTAGATCGCCTCTTCCCGCTGAATAAACACATTCGCCAGAACGCCGTACGCTTTACCCCAGGCATCCAGCACTTCATCGCCCGGATTCATCAGCTCTTTGATGGTTGCCAGCAGGTTTTCACCGACAATCGCATACTGCTCCGGCTGAATGTTCAGACTGGTATGTTTCTGCGCGATTTTCTCAACCGCCGGCAGCAGTACTTCCAGGTTTTCCAGGTTACTGCCGTAGGCGCAGATGGCGTTAAACAGCGCTTCACGCTGATTGCCGCTGCGCTGGTTATTCATGTTGAACACGTTTTTCAGTTCCGGATGCTGGCTCAGCATACGCTGATAAAAATGGCCGGTGAGCTGCGGGCCGAGCTTCGCAATGGCGGGCAGGGTGGCTTTGACGGTTGCGATGGTTTGGGCGTCGAGCATGGTGAAATCCTCAGGGTGATTTTAAACATGTATTTTAAATGCATCTTATGCCCGTTAGGTCTGGCTGTAAATCCCCCGTTTTGCCTGAGGGTTTCTCACTCAGGATGGAATCTGGCTCGCAAACCAGAAATTTTCAGACCCCTCAGACAGGTAATCAGCAGGCATTTTTGCCTGAATCAGGGGCGTAAAAATCCCGTGCCAGCGCCTTGCCAATCGTTTGCGTAAAAAGAGGGGATTGGCGCTACCGTCCCCTGGCAAAACCGTTTACACTGTTGGCCTTCGCCCCTTTGCCGGGGCTTAAACTGCCGTTAAAAAGTTGCTGAGTCAGGAGATGCGGATGTTAAAGCGTGATATGAACATTGCCGATTATGATGCCGAGTTGTGGCAGGCTATGGAGCAGGAGAAGGTGCGTCAGGAAGAGCACATTGAACTGATTGCTTCTGAAAACTACACCAGCCCACGCGTTATGCAGGCGCAAGGTTCACAGCTCACTAACAAATACGCCGAAGGCTATCCGGGCAAACGTTACTACGGCGGATGCGAATATGTAGATATCGTTGAGCAGCTGGCGATCGACCGCGCTAAAGCGCTGTTCGGTGCCGATTACGCCAACGTGCAGCCGCACTCCGGTTCACAGGCGAACTTTGCCGTCTACACCGCGCTGCTGCAGCCGGGCGATACCATCCTCGGGATGAACCTGGCGCACGGTGGTCACCTGACCCACGGCTCACCGGTTAACCTCTCAGGTAAGCTGTACAACGTTATCCCTTACGGCATCGACGAAAGCGGCAAGATTGACTACGAAGAGCTGGCACAGCTGGCGCAAACGCATAAGCCAAAAATGATTGTGGGTGGCTTCTCCGCCTACTCCGGCGTGTGCGACTGGGCAAAAATGCGTGAAATCGCCGATAGCATCGGTGCCTGGCTGTTCGTTGATATGGCGCACGTGGCTGGCCTGATCGCGGCAGATGTCTATCCAAATCCGGTGCCGCACGCGCACATCGTCACCTCTACCACCCATAAAACCCTGGCGGGTCCGCGCGGCGGCCTGATCCTGGCGAAAAACGGTGATGAAGAGCTGTATAAAAAACTGAACTCTGCGGTCTTCCCCGGCGGCCAGGGCGGCCCGCTGATGCACGTCATCGCCGGTAAAGCCGTTGCCTTTAAAGAAGCGATGGAGCCTGAGTTCAAGGCTTACCAGCAGCAGGTGGCTAAAAACGCTAAAGCGATGGTAGAAGTGCTGCTGGAGCGTGGCTACAACATCGTTTCTGGCGGAACCTATAACCACCTGTTCCTGATCGATCTGGTCAGCAAAAACCTGACCGGTAAAGAAGCGGATGCCGCACTTGGCCGCGCTAACATCACCGTCAACAAAAACAGCGTACCTAACGATCCGAAGAGCCCGTTCGTGACCTCTGGCGTGCGTATCGGTACACCGGCTGTTACCCGTCGCGGCTTTAAAGAGGCGGAAGTTCGTGAGCTGGCTGGCTGGATTGCTGATGTGCTTGATAACATCAACGATGAAGCGACCATTGAGCGCACTAAACAGAAAGTACTGGATATCTGTGCGCGTCTGCCAGTCTATGCCTGATAAGGCGTAAGCGAGCAGTAATGAGAAAGGATGGCGCAAGCCATCCTTTTTTTATTCCTTTTTCTGACCCACTTTGAGAAAGTACTGCCCTTACTGGCAGTGGACGCCGCTGCACTTTCAGAGGAAGAAAAATGACTATCGCATCAGCCAGGTGGCTGGGACTCAGCTACTTTACCTACTTTTTTTGTTATGGCATCTATTTACCGTTCTGGAGCGTGTGGCTCAAAGGCAGCGGGCTGGAGGCTGAAAAGATAGGCTTGTTGCTGGGTTGCGGTATGGTGGCGCGTTTCCTTGGCAGCCTGCTGATTGCCTCACAGGTTAAAAATCCCTCGCAGTTAATTCTCGCGTTGCGCCTGCTGGCCCTGATGACCTGCCTGTTCGCGCTGGGGTTCTGGCTGGGTGGCCAGTGGTTGTGGCTGCTGCTGGTGATGGTGGGCTTTAACCTGTTCTTCTCGCCGCTGGTGCCGCTCAGCGATGCGCTGGCAGCAACCTGGACGCAGCAGATTGGTCTGGCTTATGGTCCGGTGCGTTTATGGGGATCGCTGGCGTTCGTCATCAGCTCAGCGCTGACCGGCATGCTGGTTAGCGCTTACTCTGCACAGGCGATATTACTGCTGCTTACCTTTGGCGTGCTGGCGATGCTAACAGGCATGCTGCTTCCGCCGCACACTAAACCTCAGGGCGATGCTCGTCAGGTTGCAAGCGGTGGCTGGTCGGCGTGGCGCGATCTGCTGCGAGAGAACAGCGTCTGGCGCTTCATGCTGTGCGTCACCCTGATGCAGGGCGCGCACGCCGCCTATTACAGCTTCAGCGCCATCTGGTGGCAGGAAGCGGGCTACTCCGCCACGGTGATTGGCTACCTCTGGTCGCTGGGTGTGGTAGCGGAAATTATCATTTTTGCCCTGAGCAACCGGCTGTTCCGCCGCTGGAGCGCGCGCGATCTGCTGCTGTTATCGGGCGTATGCGCGCTGGTGCGCTGGACGCTGTTGGGATCAAGTACGGCACTGCCTGTGCTGATCGTGGCGCAGATTCTGCACTGCGGCAGCTTTACCGTCTGCCATCTGGCAGCGATGCGTTTTATTGCCGCACGGAAAGGGGCAGAGGTGATTCGCCTGCAGTCGCTCTATTCGGCGCTGGCGATGGGGGGCGGCATCGCAGTAATGACCATGATTTGCGGCGTGTTGTTTGCCCATTTGCACGGTCATCTGTTCTGGGTTATGGCGCTGGTGGCGCTACCGGCACTGTTTCTGCGCCCACGGACGGTTCAGGACTCCAGCAGCTGACGGATGCGCTGCTGCTGGTGATCGCTCAGCGGCAGCTCAGCGTGAATCAGCGGCGGGGAAAACAGCGGCAGCGCCGTGGCGTAAGGGGTAATTACCAGCGCCACATCACGCGGCGCGCCTTCACGCTGGAAGTGCAGCATATCCTGATAGGTAATATTAATGGGCAGCAGCGTCATTTCACGCAGCTGCTGCTCCAGTAATTGCTCAACAGCCGCATCTGCCCCGGTCAGCAGCAGCACCTGCTTCTCCTGAAGCGCGCTCTCCTGCATCAGCCAGGCGCCAAACAGTACGGCCACCAGGCTCACCTCTTCAGCGCTAAAGCGGGTATCAAAATCACTGCCAAAATAGTGTAACGCCCGCTCGGTGGTGCGGAGTAAACGTGGATAGAGGCGCGCCACATCCAGCGCCACGCTGTTATCGATGCCAATGGCGAAGTGGCTGCGATCCAGTGCCTGCGCGAGATGGGTAAACAGCTGCAGTTTGAGCTCCTGCTGATTTTTGATGCGCGTATTGGCCAGCTGTTCAAACCGGGCAATCAGCGCATCAACCGCCGTCATCAGTTTTTGCGCAGGGAGATCGTCCAGCCGGTTGCCATCGGGGGCATTCATCAGGCTAAACAGCAACGTCCAGAAGTCGGTTTCGCTGACGTGCGGTGCTAAGTGGCAGCGCTTCTGCCAGTGGTGAATAACGTCATCCGCCGCGCTGCGTTCGATTTTGCCCGAGAGCCACGCCCGCTGCCGGTCGTTAAACAGGGCGTTTTGCCGCTGGCAGAGCGCATACTTCATGAAAATCTGCAGGAAGAGCCGATCGCGTGGGGTGAAATTGCGCGCCAGCCGCAGACTACAGTGCTGAATTAACGCCTGCAGGTTCGTCTCATCCCACAACGCTTTTTCAATCCGCAGCACTTTCAGCCGCTGGCGCAGCGGCAGCGCGAAATGCTCGCAGACAAACTCCTGCGACAGGCGCAGCGCACGGCGCAGCCAGAGCAGCAGGCAGAGCCGCCGATCCAGCTCCGTGCCGTGGATGCGAAAGCTGCCATCCACCATCTGATGCAGCTCCAGTTGGTGAAAGCGCTGTATCTCATCACCCACATCCGCGATATCCTGTCGGGCAACAGCAGGATCGACGCCATTTAGCTGGCACAGTTTTTCGAGCGTTAACGCGGGAGCAGGCAGAAACAGCAGCAGTAGCAGGTGGCAACGGCGCTGGGCGCGGCTGAAGAGAGGTGCAGTTAAAGGCGCAGAACTCATCAATCGTGTTATCCGCAGGTCATTTTTTGCTAAGAATAGCTAACTCCCGGCGTTAACCCTGCTGTCTGTCGTGACTTTTGCTCAGAGCTTCAGGGCGGGTCACAGTTTTTTCGGGCCGGCAGTCTCTTATTTAAAATTTTGTTACTTTATAACATATGAAAATTGCGCTCATAATCTCTACGCTGTTGTTCTCCACTATTGCCTGGTCGCATCCGCATAGCTTCATTGATATGAAAACCACGTTTGTCAGCGAGAATCAGCAACTCAGCGGTATGAAGATGATTTGGACCATGGACGAGATCACCTCGGCGGATCTGCTCTACGATGCCGGTAAAGCCAAACCGGGTGATGTGGTGTGGAAAAAGCTGGCGGCGCAGGTGATGGCGAATGTACTGGGCCAGCACTACTTCACTGAAGTGTGGCAGAACGGGCAGCGCGTGAAGTTCCTGAATCTGCCAAAAGAGTACAACCTGTCGCGCCAGGGCAATAAAGCGGTGCTGGAGTTCATTGTGCCCTTTGGTGAGCCGCAGCAGCTTAGCGACAGGCAATACCGTATTCAAACCTTTGATCCGAGCTATTTCGTTGATATGTATTACGATAATCCGCAAGCGATAACCCTGGATGACACGGTAAAAGCCCACTGCCAGGTTGCGTTACACACGCCCAAACCTGATGATTCGCTGCGGCAATATGCGCTTTCGCTGGATAAAGCCGACGCGCCGCCAGAGGATATGGACCTCGGCCAGCAATTTGCGCAGACGGTAACGCTCACATGTCACTGATCTCGCTTCCGTCCACCTCCCGCCGGCTGTGGCCGCTGTGGCTACTGGTCGCCATCCTGATGCTGGCCGGTGCGCTGCTCTGGCATCACTGGTCACAGATCCTGCTACAGAGCGTGCTGTGGCAGAAAGGGTTGCACCGCGAAATGACGCAGTTGCTACAGCAGGTTGCTGCGCAGCCCCATCAGGCAGGCGTGACGCTGCTGCTGTTCAGCCTCGCATACGGTGTGCTGCATGCGCTGGGGCCGGGCCACGGTAAAGTGGTTATCAGCACCTTCCTTGCCACGCATCCGGCAAAGCTCAAAACCAGTATGAAACTGACGCTGCTGGCGGCGCTGCTGCAGGGCGGCGTCGCGATTGGTCTGGTTACGCTGCTGCTGGTGGTTCTGCAAACGTCATCGCGGCAACTCCATCTCAGCAGTTACTGGCTGGAGAAGGGCAGCTATCTGCTGGTGATTGCGCTGGGCGTGTGGATTGGCTGGCGTGCGTTGCGCGCGTTATGGCATGGGTTGAGGCCGGCGGCCAAACGTCGCATTTATGCCATTCGTCCGCATCATCAGCATGACGAGCACTGCGGCTGCGGCCATGCGCATCTGCCGAGCGCGCAGCAGATGGAGCAGGCCGTCAGCGGCAAAACCCAGGCGCTGGTGGTCTTCTCCATGGGGCTGCGCCCCTGTTCAGGCGCGATTATGATGCTGCTCTTCGCCAAAGTTATTGATGTGTATGCATGGGGCGTCGCTTCTGCGCTGGCCATGGCGCTGGGTACGGCGCTGACCGTTTCGATGCTTGGCCTGATCGTGCAGCGTTCACGCAGGCTGGCGGAGCGCCTGGGCCGATCGGCCGGCACGCACAGCAGACTATTGATGCCGTGGCTGGCGCTGGCCGGCGCGTGCGTATTGATCGTGGCGGGTATCGCCTTATGGCAAAGTGCGGTACCCGCGGCCAGCGGTATCAGGCCATTCTGATCGATTAATCCATTAATATGGCGGCTCGCTTTATTTCCGCCATTTTTGTTTCCCGCCTCGTATAAATAAATATCCTGCTGCTTATGACTGGTGGAAATAAGGTTCTGTGTCTACGATAAATAATGTCAGCTGACACATCACTTTTAAATTCACTGTAGAGTTCGCTATTTTCTGCGAGGGGAATACTATGCCTGAAATCCGGACGCATAATGGCATTACTGAGACCGTTTCTGAAACGTATACGGGATTGCCGTTGAAACGCATTTCATGGAGTGCGGTATTTGCGGGGGTTATTGCCGCATTAATCGTGCATATATTGTTAGGGCTGCTGGGCACTGCAATTGGTGCAACCACTATTGACCCGCAACAGGAGCAAAATCCGTTAGAACATCTTGGTACAGGTGCACTGATCTGGTCCGGCGCCAGCATGCTGATTGCCATGGCCGTGGGGAGTTATGTGGCTGGACGTCTGGCGCAGCGCGAAGGGGCGCTACACGGTTTATTAATGTTTGGCGTTAGCACCATCATCACCTTATGGCTGGCGATATCACTGGCCAGCGGCATTATCGGCGGCGCCTTTAATATATTAGGTTCTGGCGTAAATGCGCTGGGGAATGGTATTTCTGCCGTTGCGCCGTCCGTTACCAATATGGCGAAGGAAAAATTGCAGGAAAATAATATCAACCTGAATGATTTGCAGAATGAACTGGAGACGACGCTGCGTCAGACCGGTAAAAGCGAATTGCAGCCAGAGAATTTACAGCAGGACGCGAACAGCGAAGCCAATAATGCTGAAAATCAGGCGAAGCAAACGGCGCAAAATCCACAGAACGCGGACGATGATATCGCCGGCTGGATTCGCGGCGTGCTTAACCGTCACAGTGATACGCTGCAGGCTGCCGATCGTGATGCGCTGAAGAACATCATCAAAGCGCGTACCGGTAAAAGCGATCAGGAAGTGGAGCAGATTGTCACACAGACTGAACAGAGCTATCAGAAAGCAGTACAGCAGTTCCAGCAGCTGAAACAGGAAGCAGAACAGAAAGCGCGTGAAGCGGCGGAGAAAGCCGCAGCAGCAACGGCGAAAGCCAGCTGGTTCGCGTTCTTTATGATGTTGATTGAAGCGGTACTGGCTGCCGTGATGGGCGGTGTAGGCCGCCGTACGCAACCGAAACAGGTGCTCAGTCACGAACGTCGGTAATAAAAAAGGCGGCTGAATCAGCCGCCTTTTTCCTGCTTAGCGCTTCAGCGCTTCACTCAACTCTTCGCGCATGCTGGCCAGCATCGCTTTTACCACACGTGGGTTACCGGCAACGAGGTTGCCTGACAGCATGTAGCCATGGTTACCGGTGAAGTCCGTTACCAGGCCGCCCGCTTCACGCACCAGCAGTTCGCCCGCAGCGAAATCCCACGGCTTCAGGCCGATCTCAAAGTAACCGTCGACGCGACCAGCGGCCACGTACGCCAGATCCAGCGCGGCTGAACCGGTGCGGCGGAAGTCGGCACACTGGGTGAACAGCTTCGCGACGATATTGATGTAAGGGGTCGCGTGCTGCTTAAGTTTGAACGGGAAACCGGTGGCAAGAATGGTGCCATCCAGATCGCGCGCGGTGCTGCCGCGCAGACGATAGCCGTTAAGCTGTGCGCCCTGACCGCGTACGGCGGTAAACAGTTCGTTGCGCATTGGATCGTAAACCACAGCCACTTCAGTACGGCCTTTGACGCGTACGGCAATGGAGACAGAGAAGTGTGGCAGACGTTTGATGAAGTTGGTGGTGCCATCCAGCGGATCGATTACCCATTGAATGTCCTGATCATCGCCCGCCAGTTCACCACTCTCTTCGGTGATGATGGTGTGTTGCGGGTAGGATTTGCGAATCACTTCGATAATCAGACGTTCTGCGTCACGGTCAACATTGGTAACGAAGTCGTTGCTGCCTTTCTGGCTGGCTTCGACAGCGTCCGGGGTTTCATAATTTTTGGCAATTAAATTTCCGGCCTTGCGCGCTGCGCGCACGGCGATGTTGAGCATCGGATGCATCGGTATCTCTCGCTGGATGTTAAAGAACGGGGAAAACGGCGCGGAGTATAACAGCGTGTTCAGCAAATGTCCTGCATTTATGTTAGGATGCGCGCCATCATTTTCTTACCGCACTCAATTATGCTGCAAAATATCCGAATCGTACTGGTAGAAACCTCACACACCGGCAACATGGGCTCGGTTGCCCGCGCCATGAAAACCATGGGCTTAAGCAACCTGTATCTGGTCAATCCGCTGGTCAGGCCGGACTCACAGGCTATCTCGCTGGCTGCCGGTGCCAGCGACGTGATTGGCGATGCCAAAATCGTGGATACGCTGGATGAAGCGATTGCCGGCTGCAGTCTGGTCGTAGGCACCAGCGCGCGCTCCCGTTCGCTGCCGTGGCCGATGCTGAACTCGCGTGAGTGCGGTATTAAAAGCGTTGAGGAGGGGCAGCAGGCGCCCGTGGCGCTGGTCTTTGGCCGCGAGCGCGTAGGGCTAACCAACGAAGAGTTGCAGAAGTGCCACTACCATGTGGCAATTCAGGCCAACCCGGAGTACAGCTCGCTCAACCTGGCGATGGCGGTGCAGATTATTGCGTATGAAGTGCGCATGGCGTGGCTGGAAGTGCAGGAAAAAGCACAGCCGCAGCCGCAGCATGAGGAGTCGCCTTACCCGCTGGTTGACGATCTGGAGCGCTTCTATCAGCACATCGAACAGATGATGATGAACAGCGGCTTCATTCGCCCGGGCACGCCAAGCCAGGTGATGAGTAAGCTGCGCCGTCTCTATACGCGCGCCCGTCCGGAGCGTGATGAGCTCAATATTCTGCGCGGAATGCTCTCCTCCTTTGAAAAACCCAAAGGTGATAAGGGTAATAGTTGAGTAAAACACCAGGTTAAATAGTTGAGCGAAATACTCGGTTAAATAGTTGACCAAAATACTCGGGAATGTCAGACTGGCCTCCATTCTTCAGATAACCCGCCGATATTCGGGCGATGCTTACGAGGTTGTATGCTATGAGACTGACATCCAAAGGACGTTATGCCGTAACCGCTATGCTGGACGTTGCACTGCACTCCCACGAGGGCCCGGTGCCGCTGGCTGACATTTCTGAGCGTCAGGGCATTTCGCTCTCCTACCTGGAGCAGTTATTCTCGCGTCTGCGTAAGCACGGTTTAGTCGCCAGCGTACGCGGTCCGGGCGGCGGTTATCTGTTAGGCAAAGATGCCGGTGCGATTGCGGTGGGCGCGGTCATTACCGCCGTTGACGAATCGGTTGACGCCACCAAGTGCCAGGGTAAAGAGGGGTGCCAGGGCGGCGAGCGTTGTCTGACGCACGTGCTGTGGCGCGATCTCAGCGAGCGCATTAGCGAGTTCCTCAACAACATCACGCTGGCAGAACTGGTTAACAACCAGGAGATCCTCGACGTGGCCGATCGCCAGAACAGCGTGGATAACCGTCGCTTCCAGCAGCATCGCGTGCAGGAAACCATCAACGTTAACCTGCGTGCCTGATCCGCTCCCATTCAGCCTCTGCTGTTAACCCGGAAGAGGCTGAATCGTGCTATAAAGACGTATGATTTTTTATACGGAGTTTTAGCGCAATGAAATTACCGATCTACCTGGATTACGCAGCGACAACGCCTGCCGATCCGCGTGTCGCCAGCAAAATGATGCAGTTCCTCACTTTGGATGGCACTTTCGGTAACCCCGCTTCCCGTTCCCACCGTTTTGGCTGGCAGGCTGAAGAGGCCGTCGATGTGGCACGCAACCAGATTGCTGCCCTGGTCAACGCCGATCCGCGCGAAATCGTCTTTACCTCCGGCGCCACTGAGGCCGATAACCTGGCCATCAAAGGCGCAGCGCATTTTCATCAGGCGCGCGGCAAACACATTATTACCAGCCAGACCGAACACAAAGCGGTGCTTGATAGCTGTTTACAGCTGGAGCGCGAAGGCTTTGAGGTCACTTACCTGCAACCCGGCAGCGATGGCATTGTGACACCGCAGATGCTGGCGGCGTCGCTGCGCGATGACACCGTGCTGGTGTCGCTGATGCACGTTAATAATGAAACTGGCGTCATTCAGGATATCGCGGCACTGGGCGCACTCTGCCACGCGCGCGATATTCTGTTCCACGTGGACGCCACCCAAAGCGTCGGCAAACTGCCGATTGACGTCAGCCAGCTGCCAGCAGACTTCATCTCCTTCTCCGCCCATAAGCTCTACGGTCCGAAAGGCATTGGCGCGCTGTGGGTGCGGCGTAAGCCAAAACGCGAAATTGATGCCCAGATGCACGGCGGCGGTCACGAACGCGGCATGCGTTCCGGCACCTTGCCGGTCCATCAGATTGTGGGGATGGGTGAAGCGTACCGTATCGCGCAGGAGGAGATGCACACGGAAATGGCGCGTCTGGCGGGACTGCGCCAGCGGCTGTGGCAGGGCATCAGCGCCCTGAGCGATGTGCAGATCAATGGATCGCTGGCCGACGGCGCACCCAATATCCTCAATATCAGTTTTGCCCACGTTGATGGCGAATCGCTGATTATGGCGCTGAAAGATCTGGCGCTCTCTTCCGGTTCCGCCTGTACTTCAGCCAGTCTCGAACCCTCGTATGTGTTGCGCGCCATGGGCGTTGAGCAGGAGCTGGCCTACAGCTCGCTGCGTTTTTCGCTTGGGCGTTTTACCACCGAAGAGGAAATTGAGTACGCGATTGAGCTGGTCAATAAAGCGGTCAGCCGTTTACGGGCCTTAACGCCCGCAACCTCCCGCTGATTTACGCAGCCCTGCGCCGGTCTGGCAGCAGGGTGATACCAAACGCAAACGGAGCCACGCGATGACAACACAACCGATGACTATTACGCTCAGTTCCCAGGCCGCCGACGCGCGCTGGGGTGACAAAGCGTTACTGAGCAGCAATGAAAGTGGCATGACCGTACACCTGACCGGCGCGGATGCGCTGCTGAGCATTCAGCGCGCCGGCCGTAAGCTGGACAGCCAGGGCATTCGCCACGTGGCTCTGCGCGGCGAAGGCTGGGATCTGGAGAAGTGCTGGGCCTTCTGGCAGGGCTACCGCAGCCCGAAAGGCCAGCGTCAGGTGGAGTGGCCGGAGCTGAATGAGAGCGATCGCGCTGAGTTTGATCGCCGCCTGAAGATCGTCGACTGGGTGCGCGACACCATCAATCTGCCGGCAGAAGATCTCAGCCCGGAGCAGCTGGCACACAGCGCGATCGACCTGATCAATGAGGTTGGCGGCGACGCAGTGAGCTACCGCATTACCAAAGGCGAAGATCTGCGTGAGCAGGGTTACGCAGGTATCCATACCGTAGGCCGCGGCTCAACCCGTGCGCCGGTTCTGCTGGCGCTGGATTTCAACCCGACCGGTGACGTTAACGCGCCGGTCTATGCGTGTCTGGTGGGTAAGGGCATCACCTTTGATACCGGCGGCTATAGCCTGAAGCAGAGCGCGTTTATGGATTCAATGAAATCCGACATGGGCGGTGCGGCGACGGTGACCGGTGCGCTGGCGCTGGCGATTTCGCGCGGGCTGGATAAGCGCGTGAAACTGTTCCTCTGCTGCGCTGATAACATGGTGAGCGGCAACGCCTTCCGCCTGGGCGATATCATTCGCTACCGCAATGGTAAATCGGTGGAAGTGATGAACACCGACGCCGAAGGGCGCCTGGTACTGGCTGATGGTCTGATTGATGCCAGCGAGCACAATCCGCAGCTGCTGATTGATGCGGCCACCCTGACCGGTGCAGCGAAAACGGCGCTGGGCAATGATTATCACGCGCTGTTTACCTTCGACGATGTGCTGGCGGAGTCGCTGCTTGGCAGCGCCACCGGTGAGAACGAAGCGTTCTGGCGGTTACCGCTGGCCGAGTTCCATCGCAGCCATCTGCCGTCGAACTTTGCCGATCTGAACAACATCGCCAGCCCGGCGCATGCTGCCGGCGCCAGCAGCGCCGCCGCGTTCCTTTCGCACTTCGTCAGCAAATATCAGCAGGGCTGGTTGCACATTGACTGCTCCGCGACCTACCGCAAAAGCGCGGTGGATCAGTGGTCAGCCGGTGCGACAGGCCTCGGCGTTCGGACCATTGCCAACCTGTTACTGAAATAATCCTGCCGATGGCAGAGAAGCCTCTGCCGTCTTTTTCTGGAAGCAACCATTATGAGTAATCGTCTGGAAGAGGTATTAGCGCTGGCGGCAACCGAGCCGGCGCACCGTCCGGAATTTTTCCAGCTGCTGCTGGAAGCGGATGTTTGGGTGCCGGGCGAAAGCCCTGCTGAGCAGTTTGATGCCACATCGCCGGTCGAGTTGCAGCACTGGGAGAAGGAGGGAGGCGGCAGCGTGATCCCGTTCTTTACCTCGGAAGAGGCCATGGGCGAGGCGATCAAAGCGGAGCAGCCCTATCTGCGTTTACCCACGCGCACGCTGTTTGAGATGACGCTGGGTGAGACGCTGTTCCTCAATCCCAAGCTGCCGGCAGGTAAGGAGTTTTCACCGGGTGAAATTGCGCATCTGATGGGCGAAGAGGGCAGCGCGCTGAGTCAGCAAACCGTTCTGGAGGGCGGCCACGCGCTGCTGCTTTCGGAAGTAGCTGAGCCGCCCGCGCAGATGATCGATTCGCTGACGCAGCTGTTTGCCAAATATAAGCAGGTGCGCCGTGCCTATGTTGCCAGCATTCGCGAAAGCGCCGATGACGCGCCGAATTTGCTGATAGGAATTGAAGCTGATAGCCATATCGATGAGATCATTCAGGCGGCAGGCAGCGTGGCGACCGATACGCTGGCTGATGATGCGCCTGTGGATATCTGCGAAGTGGTGGGCGAAGAGAAGGGCGTCAGCCACTTCTTTACCGCGCATATCACGCCATTCTATGAGCGTCGCTGGGGCAGTTTCCTGCGCGATTTCAAAGGCAGTCAGCGGATCATTTAATCCGCTGCGTAAATGCGTCATTGAAAGCGGTGCGGATAGTGGCCAGGTGCGCATAAATGCGCACCTTACGCCCGGAATCGCCATTTATGGCGCTCGGGTCGCACGCCTTTCCGTTCACGCCTTAACGCTTATTTCTCAATCGGCAGATCGTCGCGGCTGCCCCATTCGCCCCATGAACCGTCATACAGCGTTACATCGCGTACGCCCAGGGCGGTCAGCGCCAGAATAACGACGACCGCGGTCACGCCAGAGCCGCAGCTGGCCACAATCGGCTGGTCCAGCTTAATGCCGGCCTTCTCAAACAGTTCGCGCAGCTCCGCTGCCGGTTTCAACTCCCCGTTCACCACCAGATTACTCCACGGCATATTCAGGCTATGAGGAATATGTCCGCGCAGCAGGCCAGGGCGAGGCTCATCCACCTCGGCATTAAAGCGGTTTGCCGCACGCGCATCGACAATCTGCGCACCGCCTTCATGGCTGATCAGCAGCACATCGGTCAGGCGTTTCACCTGGCTGCTATCGTAATGCGCCTCGAACTCGCCCTCTGGCAGGCTCACCGGGCCGCTGGCAAGCGGGAAGCCCGCAGCTTTCCAGCCCTGCAGGCCGCCGGCCAGAATCGACACCTGCTCACAGCCAAACGCACGTAGCATCCACCAGGCGCGCGGCGCTGAAAACAGATTGCCCTCATCATAAACAATCAGATGCTTATCCTGACTGATGCCCAGCTCGCGCATCGCCACGGCAAAGGTTTCAGCGCGCGGCATCATATGCGGATAAGGGCTGGTGTGATCGGACAACGCTTCGATATTAAAGAAAGGGGCGTCGGGCAGATGGCCCGCCAGGTACTCTGCCTGAATATCCCGCACCGCTTCCTGACCGGGCGGCAACATGCGTGCGTCTAAAACCTGCAGCGTCTCCTCAGTGTAATGCTCATTCAACCAGTCAGCGGATACAAACATGGCCGTCATCGCAACCTCTTCTCAATCAGCGGGAAAGGTCCAGTGTCCGGGAATGTGAAGGCTATCTCAAGGGTATCATTGCTAAAGTTAGCGGCTTGATGTGAAATTGCGCAGCACAACACTTTTACTCTTTGGGGCTGGTGAGGGAATTACCATGGCAAGACGTGTCAATCGACTGCTGCTCAGCGTGCTGATCGGCGGGGCGTTACTGGGTGGCGGTATGCCGCTTATACAGGCGGCGGATGCGCCAGCAGAGCAGGCTGCGGAACGGGCGCTCACCGTTATCGATCTCTCGGAGTTGCAGCTCGACGGTGCTGCTGCGCTGGTGCTGACCTTCAATACGCCACTCGATAGCCGGCAGGATTTCAGCCAGCTGCTGCATATCCGCGATGACGCCAGCGGCAAGGTGGATGGCGGCTGGGAGCTGGCGCAGAACGGTAAAGCACTGCGCTTTCGCCATCCTGAACCGGCACGTAAGCTCACCGTCAGCGTTGATGCCGGACTAAAAGCCGCCGATGGTACCACCCTCACCAGCCCCTTTAGCCAGGCGCTCACGACGCGCGATATCCAGCCGATGGTCGGTTTTGCCAGCCGCGGCTCGCTGCTGCCGCTGCGTCTGACGCAGGGGTTACCGGTGCTGGCGCTCAACGTTAACCAGATCGACGTCGATTTTTTCCGCGTTAAGAGCGCCACGCTGGCTGATTTTCTGGCCCAGTGGAACTACGGCAATAACCTGTCGTACTGGGAGTCGCGCGACCTGCTAAAAAACGCTGACCTGATCTACAGCGGACGTTTCGATCTCAACCCCGCGCGCAATACGCGTGAAAAGATGCAGCTGCCGCTGGATGATGTGAAGGCGCTGCAGCAGCCTGGCGTCTATCTGGCGGTGATGAAGCAGGCCGGCACCTACAACTATACTCAGCCCGCGACGCTGTTTACCCTCAGCGATATCGGTCTCTCGCTGCACCGGTTCCCGACGCAGCTGGAGTTGTTTGCCCAAAGCCTGGCGAACGGCAAGCCGCTTGAGCGTGTCCATGTGCAGCTGCTGGATGAGAAAGGGCAGCCGCTGGCGAGCGGCGACAGTGACGGAAACGGCCACCTGCGCCTGCCCGCCAGCGAGAAGGGCAAA
>Ga0157361_1000147_pt1 | contig 37296 bp, 38 predicted proteins | sample AttlaeALBM2_FD_111481 | JGI IMG/M metagenome (GOLD analysis project Ga0157361, IMG submission 111481) | Fungus gardens microbial communities from leaf cutter ant in Ribeirão Preto, State of São Paulo, Brazil - Atta laevigata ALBM2 | ecosystem: Host-associated > Fungi > Mycelium > Unclassified ...
ATTAACAGACACTATCAAAGTAAGTAACCAAAGCAGTTCTCATCTCTAAGTTTGTCGCGAGACATCCCTTCTTTTTGAGTCTTCTCTTACGTTCTGATTAAAATCTGTTCTCAGGCCATTATGTATGCCGGAAGGCTCGATATATTAAGGATTTAAGCATGTCTAACAAAATTCGCGGTACCGTTAAATGGTTTAACGCAGAGAAAGGCTTCGGTTTCATTTCTCCTGCAGACGGCAGCAAAGATGTATTCGTACATTTCTCTGCAATCCAGGGCACCGATTTCCGTTCATTAGATGAAGGTCAGCAAGTTGAATTCACAGTAGAAAATGGCGCCAAAGGCCCAGCTGCTGCGAACGTTGTTGGTCTCTAAGGACTGAAAATTACTTTTAAATGTCCTCACTGTAGTGGCTCACAGTTTCGTACATCACATTTTGATGTTACAAGAGCCAACCCGCATGGAGCGAAATGCATTTTCTGCAAATCTGTCGTGGTTCAGGTGAACCTGGCAAGGATTGCAATTCAGAGCCAGCTTCGCGCCCTCTGATTAAGGCTAGTGAGCTTTATAGCGTTGTTGCATTTACAGTAATAAAAGGCTGCCTCTGGCAGCCTTTTTTGTTTCTGCGTTTCCTCCTTCTTAAACCTCAAACCTCAAACCTTTGCCTCTTTACCTTCCTGTTTACTTTCACTTTCCCTGTTTAACTTTTACCGCTAACCGCTAACCGCTAACCGCTCTGTTGCCTGTAACCTATCCGCCCTTATCGTCACCATTCTTAAACTGGCCCGCCGAAGCAGGCCGTTGAGAGGGATTAACGCAGTACGGGTTGCAGTGAGAGCTTGCCGGTATTAAACACGCTCATCGCCTGTGCCATACGCTCTGCCTGATCCTGCAGCGCTTGTGAGGCGGCTGACGCTTCCTGTACCAGCGCGGCGTTCTGCTGCGTCACCGCTTCCATCTGGGTAATCGCCTGATTGATTTCATTGATGCCGCTGCTCTGCTCGCTGCTGGCAATGGTGATTTCGCTCATGATGTTTGCCACGCTCTGCACGCTGTTCACCACTTCGCCGATAGTTGAACCGGCGTGTGTCACCAGCTTGCTACCTTCATCGACTTTAGCGACGGAATCTTCAATCAGTACCTTAATCTCTTTGGCCGCTGAGGCTGAGCGCTGCGCCAGATTACGCACCTCACTCGCCACCACCGCAAAGCCACGACCCTGTTCACCCGCGCGTGCCGCTTCAACCGCGGCGTTGAGGGAGAGAATATTGGTCTGGAAGGCGATGGAGTCGATAACGCTGATGATATCGACAATTTTTCGTGAGGAGAGGGCGATCGCTTCCATCTTCTCAATGACCTGCTCCATTACCACGCCACCTTCACGCGCCACGCTGGAAGTGGTTGAAACCAGGTGATTGGCTTCACGCGCGTTGTCGGCATTGTGTTTCACGGTCGACGTCATCTGCTCCATGGCAGAGGCGGTCTCTTCCAGCGAACTGGCCTGCTGTTCGGTTCGGGTCGAAAGATCAAGGTTCCCGCTGGAGATCTGATTAGAGGCGACCGCAATAGTGTCGGAGCCGGTACGCACTTCGGTCACAATCGACAGCAGATTATCGTTCATCCGTTGCAGCGCCTGCATCAGGACGCCGGTTTCATCGCGTGAGGTCACCTGCATCTGTGAACTCAGATCGCCTGCGGCAACGCGTTCAGCAACGTCAACCGCTGCAACCAGCGGACGCACAATAGAACGGGTCAGGAAGTAGCCCAGCAGAATAGACGCCAGAATCGCCAGCGCGGAGAAAATCAGCGTAATGGAGATAGCCGACTGACCATTTTCCACAATACCCTGACCTTCACTGCGCAGCTGTGCGTCCTGAGAGTTGGCAAAATCCACGGCATCCTGAAGGAATTTGTTCTGGGTGGCGGTCATCGATTTCAGGACATAGGTGCTGGCAGCCTCAAAATCGCCCGCTTTCACCAGGGTGATCAGCTCTGCTTTAACTTTCTCAAATGCCTGGGAAGAGGCCAGCAGACCGGCGATCTTTTTCTTGCCGACCGGCGTGACCTGAATATCTTCGATCCTTTTCATTGCGCTGTTGGTGCGTTGCGTGGCTTCATCCAGCTGACCATAACGCTTCACATTCATTTCCGGACGTGTCGTGTCGATCACCATGCCGCGCAGGTATTTGATCTGATCGTTGACGCCATCGCGCACATCAAATGCCAGTCGTACTTTCACATAACGATCGTCAACGATCGAGGCGATCGCCGTATTAATGCTGTTAATCCTGGTTATGGATGTCACGCCAATCACTATCAGTAACGTCACAATAATACCGAAGGCTGCTGCGAGCCGCATTCCCACCTTCATATTCTTGATACTGAACATGTTCTCTTCCCCGTTTTATTATTAATCAATTTGTTAGCAACACTCAGGTTTCCTGCTGTTGTGCGCAGTGCCTTGCTGATGTCTGTGGTCACAGCCTCAGGCAAAAAGGTGATCTCGCGCATACTGTTATCGGAGCACGAAGTTGTACCTTTAATAATTTTTAAGTAATAACGCCGGGTGAATAAATAGTCAGTAAAAATCATCAGAAACGGTTAAGTAATAACCAGAGGAAATTCAGACAAAAAAAGGGCTGTCAGCAGTGATGCTGACAGCCCGATCCAGACAAGGATGAATGGATTCAGAAAACTAAGAAGTAGAGGCCTGTCCAGAACGCGACGCTTAACGTGACGGCGCTAATCCAGGCCAGCTGGCGTAAACGGCCACGCAGCACCTTTTGACGGGAAGGCGTAACAGGTGCAGGCGTAACGGGTAAAGTTTCAATGTGCATAGTCGGTTCCTGATCAGGTCAGCCATTCTGCTGGCTAAAAAGTAAAAGCGTGCCGGGCATTCTTAGCGGCCCGCATTCGCTTAGCGGCCCGCATTCGCTTAGCGGCCCGCATTCGCTTAGCGGGCAGTGTCGAGAACGTTGAAAATCACGTCTGACAGCTCATTCAACTCGAACTTCGCCACATAGCCGTCGGCACCCACTTTGCGCACGTGATCTTCGTTGGCGCTGCCAGAGAGTGAGGAGTGAATGACGACTGGCAGAGCCTTGAGGATCGGGTCACGCTTGATGTTGCGGGTCAGCGTAAAACCATCCATCTCTGGCATTTCCAGATCGGTCAGCACCAGGGCGATTTTGTCGTGAATCGATTCGCCGGCAGCCTGCGCTTCCTGGCTCATCAATTTAATTTTTTCCCAGGCATCCAGACCGGTGTTAAACATCAGCGCCGGAATGCCCATACTCTTCAGACCCTGCTCCAGCAGCTGACGCGCGACTTTGGAATCTTCTGCCACAATCGCCACCGCACCTGGGCGGTAGTTGAAGGCACGCGGTCTGGCCGCTTCCGGTTCGACGCCGCGCACCGATGGGATGATGTCATACAGGATTTGCTCAACGTCCAGCACCATCGCCAGCTCGTTGCTCTGCTTGTCACTGTCCAGGCAGGCGATGCTGGTAATGTTGCGGCCGCCGATACCGGCTTCGGCGGTATGCACCTGGCTCCAGTCGAGACGCACAATGTTCTCAACTGACTCCACGGCAAACGCCTGTGTGTTACGGGCATACTCGGTAACCAGCAGCAGGTTAAGACCGGTTTCCGGCACACAACCCGCCACGGCAGGCAGGTCGATGACCGGAATGAACTGGCCACGAATACTTGCCATACCCAGCAGCGGCGAACGCATGCCTGCGGCTTTGGTGATAGTTGGCATCGGCACAATTTCACGCAGCTTGAAGACGTTAATGCCAAACAGTTCAGACTTGCCTTTCAGCTGATCGGAACCTAAGCGAAACAGCAGCAGCTCAAACTTGTTCGATAACGCGAGGTTCGCTCTCTCATCGATCTCTTTCTGAAAATTATCCATGGTTGCCTCTGCATTAACGCAGCTGGTGAAATAGGGTGTGAACAGGTTATCGGCAGCAAACGGAAAAAGGTGAGAAGAGAAGGGTGAAATAAAACGGACGCCAATTAATGTGCCAGGATTAACCCTGAAGGTTCAACATGGACACCTTTCCAATAAAGGAGTGTGAAATGAAAAAAGTGATTCTGGCGTCGTTGCTGGTGATGATGAGTGCGGGTGTTTCGGCCGAAGAGGGCGGATACAAAGCGGGCGATACGCCACCACCGCAACACAAGCAGGATGCCGGCTATAAAGGTTCAGAAGATACCGGTCAGACGCATATTGATCAGATCCGCGATTTCCGTCAGGGCGGATATGTGACGCTGGAAGGTTACATCGTGAAGAAAGAGCAGGGCGAACGGTATCAGTTCCGTGACAACACCGGCACCTTACCGATTATCGCGCCGAAGAAGACCTTTGATGGTAAAACCTACACCGCAGAAGACAAAGTACGCGTCAGTGGCAAGGTACAGGGCAAAGGGGATAAAACCACGCTGCATGTGACCCAAATCGAAGAGCCGTAACAAACCGGGCGAGATAATCTTCTCGCCCGTTTTATTTAGTCCTTCAGCAGAATCGCCCGGCAGGTTTTGCCTTTGATTTTGCCCTGCTTGAGTTTCACCAGCGCATTTTTGGCCTGATTCGCCTCAATCGCCACGTAGGCGTGGGTCGGCGTCAGGACAATTTTGCCGATCTGCTCGGCACGATAACCCGCTTCACCCGTCAGCGCGCCCAGAATATCTCCCGGACGTATCTTGGCTTTACGGCCACCATCAATGCACAAAGTCATCATAGCTGCAGGCAGCGGCTTGCTGCTGCCCTTTTTCAGCGTGCTGGCAGAGACCCACGGCAGCTTCTGCTGCAGGAAATCTTCCAGCGCATGCGCGCGAGCCATCTCATCGGCAGCAACCAGGCTGACCGCAACGCCATGTTCGCCCGCACGCGCCGTACGACCAATACGGTGCAGGTGGATTTCAGGATCCCAGGCGAGCTGATAGTTAACCACCATCGCCAGCGATTTGATGTCGAGTCCGCGTGCAGCGACGTCGGTGGCGACCAGCACGCGACCACTGCCGTTAGCGAAGCGGATCAACACGCGTTCGCGATCGCGCTGCTCCAGATCGCCATGCAAAGGCAGGGCGCTGATATCACGCGCGTTAAGCGCCGCGGCAACATCATCACATTCACGTTTGGTGTTGCAGAAGACCACACAGGATGAGGGCTGACGATCGCTGAGCAGGGCTATCAGCAGACCCAGTTTTTCATTGTGGCTGGCTTCGAAAAACTGCTGATCGATTGAAGGCAGTTCGCTGACATCTTCTGTCACCACGCTCAGCGCATCACGCTGAAAGCGGGTGCTGATAGCCGTAATGCCGTCTGGCCAGGTGGCGGAAAAGAGCAGCGTCTGGCGCGAAGCGGGCGTCGCTTCAATGATCGTTTCCATATCATTCAGGAAACCCATCTCCAGCATCCGATCGGCTTCATCCAGGACCAGCGTGCTGAGCTGGTCCAGCTTGAGGTTTTCGCGGTTAATGTGGTCGAGGATACGACCCGGCGTGCCGACCACGATATGGGGCGGATGCACCAGCGAATCACGCTGTGCGCTCATCGGCTGTCCGCCACACAGAGTGAGAACTTTGATGTTGCGGGTGAAGCGCGCCAGCTGGCGCAGCACATTGCCTACCTGATCCGCCAGTTCACGGGTCGGACAGAGAATGAGTGCCTGGGTCTGAAAGCGGGCGCTGTCGATATGGTGCAGTAAACCAATACCAAAGGCAGCCGTTTTACCGCTGCCGGTTTTCGCCTGCGCGCGCACGTCGCGTCCCTGCAGAATGGCGGGCAGCGTGGCGGCCTGCACGGGCGTCATGCTGGTGTAGCCCATCTCGCGCAGGTTTTCGAGCTGGCTGTCGGGAAGCGAATTGAGGGTAGAAAAAGCGGTCACGGGCGCGGCCTCTGAGGCTGAAAGTGTAGGGCATTATTGCGGGGCAAGTCTGGCAGAAAGCACGCCTGACAGCAACGGGAACCTCGATGGTTAGCAGTATGAAACTATATCTGTCAGAGGGCTTAGGAATAGACTGAAGTTTGCGGGAAAAAGGTGGTTTATTTTTATAGATTAACCCCGACTCAATGTGATTGTTCCAGGATGACGATCTTTTGAGGCCAGCGATTATTTGATAAGTGGCCGTTTTTAAATATTTATTTCATTGTTAATCAGATAAATCCTTAACTACTACTCCAGCAATAGAATTAATCATTAAAAAATATCACCACTGGTGCCGATAAAAATCCTGAGCTAATTGCTTTATATTTAGCGCGCCATATTCCTGGTACAACGACCGGTAGAGGGTATTTGCATTGAGTAATCGCATCCAGGGACCACATGAAAATGTGCTTAAAATAGTAGGCCGCGCCGTACTGACACTGCATGTTCATGGAGAGAGCTTATCGGCTGATAAGATCGCTTCGATGATTGCGTGTTATGCGGAAGATGAGCCCTGTGATCAGGAAGATCGTCGCTTATACGCGCTGGCAATGGAACTAATGTCGAATGATAAATGGGCCAAAAGCGCGTAACCCGCACTCCGCTCAGGTAAATGCAGAGCCTCCCTTGTGGAGGCTCTGTTGTTTTTGGGGGAGTGGGTTTGCGTTGTGGGGCAGGTACTGGCTCCCGGCGCTTTAGGTAAGGTGGTCGTCTGTAACCGGGCCGGAGCCGGCTCGATCTCTTCGAATTTGCTGAGAAGGCTCAGCGCGGGCGATTACGCACCTCATCTCTGAGGTGCGCCCGTAGCCGGGCCAACGCGTTGCGTTGTTCAAAAACGCTCCCGGCGTTTTTAGTACGCACCTCATCCCTGAGGTGCGCCCGTAGCCGGGCCAACGCGTTGCGTTGTTCAAAAATGCTCCCGGCGTTTTTGTCCGTGGCCCGTGATGCTTTGCTACAGGCATATGCTACCTTCGCTTCACGTCCGGCAGATGCTTCCCGTTTCAGGACCGTCGCTGCTGGTAAACCACGGGTACTGAGAATCTATCAGCAATAAACAAGCTTAAAGCGCAGGGAAGCCGGTCAGAAGAGGAAAGCGTCCCGCGCCAGGGACGGCGCGGGCCGAGCGGCCATGGATGGCTTAAGCGCCTTTCCGATCTGACCGGTTTCCCTGAGCCGGCTCGATCTCTCCGCATTTGCTGAGAAGGCTCAGCGCGGGCGATTACGCACCTCATCCCTGAGGTGCGCCCGTAGCCGGGCCAACGCGTTGCGTTGTTCAAAAACGCTCACGGCGTTTTTGTCCGCAGCCCTGCTGTTTCAGGCTGATGCCAGCGCAAACACCGGTTTACCGCGCGAGAAGGTCGCGACGACTGGCGAAATCCGTGCCACGGCTTCGGCGGAACAGCTCGCCGCCACCAGCATCATGCTCGCTTCATCGCCCGGTACTGGCCACTGGCGGTCACCCTGGGCAGTCAGCGGCAGCCGATCGTCTGTGGCGATCGCCAGCGCCCGCGACAGCGAGAACTCATCCGATCCCCGATAGAGCTGCGCATAAAGGTTCGCTTTTTCCAGCATGCTGCCGGTGCCAAACGGTGACCAGTGATCGATAACGCTGTCGGTGCCGGTCATCACCTTCACGCCCGCTGCCTGTAATTGCGGAATCGGCATGGTCAGCTTGCCGATCGGCAGCGTAGAGGCGACGCTGAATTGCTGCTCCGCCAGCCCTTCGATCATCTTATCCAGCGTACTGCCGGTCAGGGTCGCCAGCGCAAAACCGTGGCTCAGCGTCACTTTGCCCTTCAGCGCCGGATTCTTTGCCACGGTGTCAATCATGTACTGAATCGCCGCCACGCCAGCGGGTGAGGTTTCATGCAGATGTATATCCACGCCGCGCTGATAGTCGAGCGCAATCTGGAACATCGCATCCAGTGACTTCTCCATGGCACCATCGACATTGGTGGGGTCCAGGCCGCCGACATACTCAACGCCGTGCTGCATCGCCTCGCGCATCAGCCCATCAACCTGCGAGTGCAGCAGGCCATGTTGGGGAAAAGCCACAATCTCGCAGGGAAAGGCGGGGTGACGGGCTAATGCCGCCTGCAGATGCTCCAGACTTTGCAGGCCGCTGACCGGATCGATATTGCAATGGCTGCGGGCGCGGGTGGTGCCTTTGGCATGCAGCAGGGCGATCAACCCTTCGGCGCGCGCCTGAGAGTGCGGTAGCAGTTGCGGAATCAGCACCTGTTCACGCGCAATCATATCCATGATGGTTTTGCCCTGACGGGGACGCGGAGCCTGCCACGGGCCGCCGTAGAAAGTTTTATCAAGGTGGATATGCATATCCTGGGTGGCGGGCAGCAGCAGGGCATCCTGTGCATCCCACGACGGCAGGGTGCTGTCACCCTGACCCGCGGGTGTCAGCTGGTCAATTTTACCGTCGCGCACGCTGATGTCGTAACGCCCGGTGCGGGTCGCAACGATCTCATCATCCTCACGGATAAAGCCCTCCTCCAGCCGCACATTGCGCAGCAGATAGTGATCCTGCCGGGGCAGGGCGGCGGGCTGGTCGGGATTGATGGAGGACAAAGGTGATGGCGTGGCGGCACTGGCCTGGCCGAGACCGGCGGCCAGCAAGCCGCCTGCGGCGGTCCAGCGGACGCCCTGCCCAAGGAAATCACGGCGGCTCGGCGAAGAGGAAATAGGCATCAGAGGCTCCTGCAAAGTGAACAAGGTCTTAATCTGACAAACGACGCTTCACCCTGCTGCGTTATTTTCCACTGACGACTATTCGATATCTCACTGCCAGCGCAGCTGGCTGAAGGTTGCCAGGGATTCCGCCAGCTCGCGCTGCAGCGGATCCTGCGGATGACGACAGAACAGCGCCAGTTCGAAGGTATCAATCACCGGCAGACCCTGTTCCGGGCCCAGTACCCGATGTTGCGGCAGGCGGCAGCTGGCGGGCAGTAATGTCAGCCCCAGACCCTGCGCACTGGCGGCGGCCAGCGCGACCAGGCTGGCGCTGCTGTAACTAATGCGCCAGCTACGGCCCAGTGCGTCGAGCGTCTGACACACCTCATCGCGATAGAGCCCCTGCTGGGGAAACAGCACCAGCGGTACCGGCGTCTGCTCAAAGCAGGGCCACTCTGCGCTATCGAGCCACAGCAGGGGTTCAGGACGCGACGCCAGCGGACGCTCGCCAGCGGGCTGTTTAATCAGCATGATGTCGAGCTCTTCACGCTGCCAGGCGCGACGCAGCTCCACCTGCATGCCACTCATCACATCCAGCCGAAGTTGCGGATGGTCGCGACTGAAGTGCGCCAGCAGACCGGCCGTGGGCGCGGCGAAATCTTCCGGCACGCCAAGACGCAGCACACCGTCGCGCCACTGGTCACTCAGCACATCGTGCGCTTCCCCATTCAGGGCGATAATCCGCCGGGCGTAGCCTAAAAGCTTCTCGCCCTCTTCGGTGATCTGCACCTGATGCGAGGAGCGGTTGAGCAGCTCTTTGCCGACCATCTCCTCCAGCCGTCGCACCTGCTGGCTGACGGTGGACTGCGACAGGTGCACCCGGTCGGCGGCGCGGGTAAAGCTGGCGGTTTCGCACACCGCGACAAAGCTGAGCAGCTGTTGCGGAGTAAACATCGGCTGACGATTCATATTTCCACTACCTGGCAGAGTAATATTTCATTTCCAGATAGTAACGACTGCTGCCAGGCTGGCAACTTTTAACTGTGTGGATCTCAGATGAAGAGAGAGAACAACCTGCTGCTGGCGGCTCTGGTGTTAGCCGGGCTCAATATGCGACCGCTGATGACCTCGGTCAGTCCGTTACTCGGCGAGCTGCGTCAGAGCATCGGTCTGTCGCCGCTGGCGGCCTCGCTGCTGCCTGCGGTGCCGATGATGATGATGGGTGCCATTGCGTTAGTCAGCGCCCCGCTGATGCAGCGCTTTGCGGTGCGTAAACTGCTGCTGGGTGGCCTGGTGCTGCTGTTGCTGGCGCTGGTGAGTCGGCTGTATGTGGCTGACGGAGGCTGGCTGGTGCTGAGTACTGTGCCGGGAGGGGCGGGCATTGGCATCGTGCAGATGGCGATGCCGGGATTGATCCGTCAGCGCTTTGGCAGCCGCAGTGCCGGCGTGACCGGACTGTGGGCAGCGGCGCTGATGGGCGGCGGTGGGATTGGCGCGGCGATCTCGCCGTGGCTGAATGGGCAGCTTGGCTGGCAGGGCGCGCTGAGCAGCTGGGCGCTGCCGGTGGTGCTGGCCATCCTGCTCTGGCTGTTTATCACCACCCCACGTGCAACCCGGACAGAGGCCGCCGCTCTGCCTTCGCTGTGGCGGAAAACCCGCGCCTGGACGCTGGCGTTGAGCTTCGGTCTGGTGAACGGCGGATATGCCATCTGTGTCGCCTGGCTGCCCGATTTTTATCATCAACTCGGCTGGAGCGCGCAGGCGGGCGGTTCACTGCTTGGCATGATGATCGGCTGTCAGGTCACGGGTGCGCTGCTGCTGCCCTTGCTGGCGCGGGGCCGCGATCGCCGTCCGCTGCTGCTGCTGACACTGGCGATGCAGTTCAGCGGCATGCTCGGTTTCCTGTTTGCGCCACAACTGGCGCCGTGGCTCTGGGCGGGGATTGCGGGCTTCGGGCTGGGCGGGGCATTTCCGCTGGCGCTGGTGCTGGCGCTGGATCATCTGGATCATCTGGAGCAGCCGCAGGCTGGCGCGCGGCTGGTGGCTTTTATGCAGGGCGTCGGCTTTATTATCGCAGGCAGCATGCCGTTTATCGCGGGGCAGTTGCATGCGCTCACCGGTCACTTCACCAGCGTCTGGTTATTGCAGGCGGCGGTCACGCTGCTGTTAATCGTGCTAAATCTGCGTTTCCATCCGCGCAGCTATCAGCACGCCTTTCCTGAGGTAAATCGCTGATTTTGGTCCGACCAATCCCGGCAATATTTTTCTCTGGTTCACACTCCGGGAAAATTCGCGCATCTTCTGTTGCCACAGGTTAACAATGCGTTAACTATCTGTTGCCATAAGCCCCGACAGAGCGGTTTGGTCTGACCAATCCGGGGCAGATGGCACCAGCGCTGCGGCTGCGTGCCACGTCACCTTTTCCTCTGGAGATACTGGCATGCAGATCTGGCAACAAAACTACGATCCGCTGGGTAATATCTGGCTTTCAAGCCTGATCGCACTGATCCCGATTCTCTTTTTCTTCTTTGCGCTGATTAAGCTGAAGATGAAAGGCTACCTGGCAGCCACCACCACCGTTGTGCTGGCGCTGCTGGTGGCGCTGTTTCTCTATCAGATGCCGGTTGCACAGGCGCTGGCCGCCGTGGTGTATGGCTTTCTCTATGGCTTGTGGCCGATTGCCTGGATTATTGTCGCCGCGGTGTTCGTCTACAAAATTTCGGTCAAAACCGGCCAGTTCGACATTATCCGCGCCTCTATCCTGTCGATTACTCCCGATCAGCGTCTGCAGATGCTGATTGTCGGCTTTTCGTTCGGAGCGTTTCTGGAAGGGGCTGCGGGCTTTGGTGCGCCGGTGGCGATTACCGCCGCGCTGCTGGTGGGACTCGGCTTTAATCCGCTCTACGCTGCCGGGCTCTGCCTGATTGTAAACACCGCGCCGGTGGCCTTTGGTGCGATGGGCATCCCGATTATTGTGGCGGGGCAGGTGACCGGGCTGGATAGTTTTGCCATCGGCCAGATGGCCGGACGCCAGCTGCCGCTGCTGACCCTGATTGTGCTGTTCTGGATTATGGCGATCATGGATGGCTGGCGCGGGGTGAAAGAGACCTGGCCGGCGGTGGTCGTGGCAGGGGGATCGTTTGCCATTGCCCAGTTCCTCAGCTCCAACTTCCTGGGGCCGGAGCTGCCCGATATTATCTCGTCGCTCGCCTCGCTGATTTCGCTGACGCTGTTCCTGCGGGTCTGGAAGCCGGTTCGCATCTTCCGCTTTGCGGATGCAGAGGCGAAACAGGGCGATCCGTTGCTGCCACCGCAGAAGTATCGGCTGGGGCAGGTGATCCGCGCCTGGATGCCGTTCCTGTTTCTCACCGCCACCGTCACGCTCTGGAGTATCCCGCCGTTTAAAGCGTTGTTCGCCAAAGGCGGTGCGCTCTATGAGTGGGTGCTGGCTATGCCGGTTCCGATGCTGAATGAACTGGTGGCGCGGATGCCGCCCGTGGTCGGCACTGCAACCCCTTATCCGGCCATCTTTAAGCTGGATCTGGTGTCCGCCACCGGCACCGCCATTTTAATTGCGGCGATCATGGCGATGATTTTCCTGCGCATGAAGCCAAAGGCGGCATTGCAGACTTTTGGTGAAACGCTGAAAGAGCTGGCGCTGCCGATCTACTCTATCGGGATGGTACTGGCCTTTGCCTTTATCTCGAATTACTCCGGGCTGTCTGCGACGCTGGCACTGGCGCTGGCTCACACCGGCCACGCTTTTACCTTCTTCTCACCGTTCCTGGGCTGGCTGGGCGTCTTCCTGACCGGATCAGACACCTCATCGAATGCGCTGTTTGCTGCTTTACAGGCCACGACCGCGCAGCAGATTGGCGTCTCCGATATTCTGCTGGTGGCGGCCAACACCACCGGTGGCGTGACCGGTAAGATGATCTCGCCGCAGTCGATCGCTATCGCCTGTGCGGCGGTCGGGCTGGTGGGTAAAGAGTCCGACCTGTTCCGGTTTACCGTTAAACACAGCCTGATTTTCACCTGTATGGTCGGTGTGATAACCACGCTTCAGGCCTACGTCTTCCCCTGGATGATCCCATGAGCAGCAATGCCGATCCGCTGGTGACGCGCCTGCGGGCCTATATCACCGAACATCAGCTCGAGCCGGGCATGCGCCTGCCCGCCGAGCGGCAGCTCTCTGCGGAGCTTGGCGTCTCGCGCTCCTCGCTGCGTGAAGCCATACAACAGTTGATCAGCAACGGCATGCTGATTAGCCGACGCGGCGGCGGCACCTGGATCCGTCAGCAGCTGGCGCCCTGGTCGGAACAGCGCATCGTCGAGCCGATTCGCCAGCTACTGCGCGACGATCCCGACTACCGCTACGACATTCTGGAAGCGCGCCATGCCATCGAGGCCAGCACCGCCTGGCACGCCGCACTGCGCGCCACCGACGCCGACAAAGAGAAGCTGCAGTACGCTTTCGACGCCACCCTGAAGCTGAAAGAGAGTGACGATCCCGATCTCGCCGCCCAGGCGGATGTGCGCTTCCATCTGGCGATTGCTGAGGCGTCGCACAACGTAGTGCTGTTGCAGACCATGCGTGGTTTTTTTGAGCTGCTGCAATCGTCGGTAATGCAGAGCCGTCAGCGCATGTATACCCAGCCCGCGATTTTCGCCCGCCTGACTGAACAGCATCAGGCGCTGCTCGATGCGATCCTCACTGGCGATGCCGACGCTGCGCGCCAGGCGGCGATGCAGCATCTGGGATTCGTGCACACCACCATGAAAAGCCTGCATGAAGATGAAGCGCGTCAGGCGCGCATCACCCGCTTACCGGATAACGACACACGCAACCCAAAGGAATCTGACTGATGATTATCTCCGCTGCCAGTGACTATCGCGCGGCCGCGCAACGTATCCTGCCGCCGTTCCTGTTTCACTATCTTGATGGCGGTGCCTATGCCGAGCACACCCTGCGTCGCAACGTAGAGGATCTCTCGGATGTGGCGCTGCGCCAGCGCATTCTGAAAAATATGTCGGAACTGAGTCTTGAAACCAAACTGTTCAATGAAACCCTGTCGATGCCGGTTGCGCTGGCACCGGTCGGCCTGTGCGGCATGTATGCCCGCCGGGGTGAAGTGCAGGCGGCGCGCGCGGCAGACCTGAAAGGCATTCCGTTTACCCTGTCGACCGTCTCGGTCTGCCCGATTGAAGAGGTGGCCCCGCAGATTAAGCGTCCCATGTGGTTCCAGCTCTATGTGCTGCGTGACCGCGGCTTTATGCGCAATGCGCTGGAGCGCGCCAAAGCCGCCGGTTGCTCTACGCTGGTGTTTACCGTGGATATGCCCACGCCGGGCGCGCGCTATCGCGATGCGCACTCCGGGATGAGCGGCAATCACGCGGCGCTGCGTCGTTACTGGCAGGCGGTCACCCATCCACAGTGGGCGCTGGATGTGGGTCTGCAGGGGCGCCCTCACGATCTGGGGAATATCTCCACGTATCTGGGCAAGCCTACCGGGCTGGAAGATTACATCGGCTGGCTGGCGAATAACTTCGATCCCTCTATCTCGTGGCGCGATCTGGAGTGGATCCGCGAGTTCTGGGATGGACCGATGGTGATCAAGGGCATTCTCGATCCGGAAGATGCGCGTGATGCGGTGCGCTTCGGCGCCGACGGCATCGTGGTCTCTAATCACGGCGGACGCCAGCTGGATGGCGTGCTCTCCTCGGCGCGTGCGCTACCGGCCATTGCCGATGCGGTAAAAGGTGACATCGCCATTCTGGCGGACAGTGGCATTCGCAACGGGCTGGATGTGGTGCGGATGATTGCGCTGGGCGCAGACAGCGTGCTGCTGGGACGGGCATTTATCTATGCGCTGGCAACCCACGGTCAGCGCGGCGTAGAAAACCTGCTGACGCTGATTGAAAAAGAGATGCGCGTTGCCATGACCCTGACCGGCGCGAAGTCAATCGGTGAAATTACCCGCGATTCGCTGGTGCAGGCGGAAGCGTTACTGGCACCGCAGAGCACATCGCCACGTCCCCGCGCGGTGAGTTGAGCCTGCGAAAATGAATGTATTGTCTATACTTAGCTTCTTTACCAACAGGAGGAACGACATGACAATTCATAAGAAAGGTTCGGCGCATTGGGAAGGCGATATCAAAGGCAAAGGCACCGTCAGCACCGAGAGCGGCGTGCTGAGCCAGCAGCCTTATGGCTTTAACACCCGTTTTGAAGGCGCCAAAGGCACCAACCCGGAAGAACTGATTGGTGCAGCGCATGCAGCCTGTTTCTCTATGGCGCTGTCGCTGATGCTGGGCAACGCAGGTCATCCGCCGGAAAGCATTGACACCACGGCCGACGTGTCGCTGGACAAAAAAGGCGATGGCTTTGCCATCACCAAAGTGGCACTGACCAGCACCATCTCTCTGCCAGGCATTGATGAGTCGACCTTCGACGAGATCATCAATAAAGCCAAAGCGGGCTGCCCGGTTTCTCAGGTACTGAACGCGGAAATTACGCTGGATTACACCCTGAACAACTGATGCCGGTAACGGGTCGCCTTTTGGCGGCCCGGGCGTTATGCTATGCCTCACCGGTCCTGTTGCTGACCGGAACAGATGCGCCTTCTGGCGCATCTTCGCTTTCTGACCAGAGGAAACTGAGGTGACGAGATACCGGGCAGCCAAAAAGTACTGGAAGATGGTGCTGGTTCTGTTGTGCATCTGTGGCGCGCTGCTGCTGATTCGCTGGGCTGCCATGATCTGGGCCTGAACAGATGAAGGGGATTGGCCGCCACACGCTGGGCATATTATTAATGGTGATTATTGTGCTGGAAGCGGTTCACTATCTGCTTACTGCCTCATGGCTGCCGTGGCGATAAACGCGCTCAGACAAAGGCATCCTCGCGCCTTTTAGCCCGCACATCGCTGCGCGCAATGCGATAAGCCTTGCGCGGATCGCCCACCACAAACTCAAAGGTTGGCGTGTAGTAAAATGGCAGCCAGCCGCCATAGCTGCTCTCCCACTCCCAACGGACGGGGCAGGGCCACAGAATGCCATCATACAAAAGATAGTAAACCCAGCGTCCACCAGGACGACGGGGGCGTGATGTTTTCATGGGATTCACAACGATAATGGTTAACAACAGCTTATATTTTGTACGCTAAAGCGTCAGCTTGCAACGTTACAGCCCTGCTTTATTGAACCTGGCCCTGAATTAGCGATGTACTTCGCCGCACAGCAGTACCACATTCGGTCTGACTTTATGAATGCGGTTCGCCATCGTTTCACAGTCGACCTTCGTCGGATAGATGCGCTCTGATACCGGCAGCGCCTCGCAGGCATCGTAGCCGCATGCGCTCACTAACAACACAAATCCTATCAACATAGATCCTCTCCTTTACACGGTCTGGTGGTCCGGACTGTGGTGCTTTTTATCCCTTTTTAACATCCAGTATAGACAAACGTGCCGGGGCGGCATTGTCAGTGTGAGCTATGGTCCGCCAGCCAGGGTGTGATGCGGCGGCCTGTAAGGTGTGTCAGAAGGGGCGGGCCTGACGCTAGCCTGCGAAATACCAGGCGGGCAGCAGCGCAATCAGGTTATTCAGCGTGTGCAGGAAGATGGGCAGCGCCAGACTGTTACTCCGCAGCCGGGCGTAACAGAGCAGTAGCGAAAACAGCGTCAGGGCGATAAGGGTCTGCCAGTGCACATACTGCGTATGCATCACCGCAAACAGCAGTGAGGTCAGCAGCATACAGGCAAAGCGGCTCCGTGGCGCCCACAGCAGAAAGCCCTGCAACAGAAAACCGCGGAACAGCACCTCTTCAAACACCGGTGCGAGCAGCACGGCGGTGAGCAGCAGAATTAGCAGCGAATTGCGTCCCTGTTGGGCCTGCATCACCAGCCATCCTTCCGGCTGCATGAACTGCATCTGTGCGGCCATCAGAACAAATAGCGCGCCAGTAAACAGCAGAGTTTGCAGCGTGCAGAGTTCACCCAGCGGCAGGTCGGTGCGGCGCTGGCAGTAAAAGCGGTAAAGCGGATAGATAACAGCAAATTCAAACAGGCAGAGCACCGGCACCAGCAGGCCGTCATTACGCAGCACGCTGTAATTAGGGAACAGCGTGATCAGCATGGTAACCAGGTAATAGACCACAAAGCTGCCGACGTAGAACAGCGTCAGTGTCACTCTGTCGGAATTGGTATTCATAGGCGACTCTGCCAGCGAAGGTTAGCGCATAGTAGCAATGCACCAGATCGCTGTCGAGTCAGCCTGTAACACAATATTTAAGCGCAAAATGTTAACCGCAGACTAAACACCCGCGCGCGTGAGCCGATAACTGAGGAAACTAATCTGGTCAGCACTGCATGTTGTATTGCAGGCCCGTCATCTCAAACTCTGACTGTGTAGTGAGCACTCTTAATGACTTCTAACCCTCCGGCGCCACCCTCGCCTCCATTCAGTCATGCCGCTGAAGACCGCACTGTCCGCTTTACGCGGCGCAGCCTGCGCACGCTTTCGCTGCTGCTGTTTGGCGTGCTGGTGCTCTCGATGCTGATGGTGCTGACGATTGCGCAGCGGCAAAACAGCGTATCGGTTGAGCATGACCAGTTGCTGATGCAGCAGGCGTGGAAAAATCGTCAGGAGGCGATGGTCACGGATATCCGGGACTATGCGTTCTGGGGCGAAGCCTGGCGCAATCTCCATGTCAGGGTCAACAAAGTCTGGGCTTATGACGAAGAGAACTTTGGTCCGGGCCTCTACGAAGAGTATCACTATGAGGGCGTATTCGTGGTCGACGGCAACGGTCACACCACGTACAGCGTCATTAATGGGCAGCTGGTGGATACGCCGCTGGAAGCCTGGCTGGGAAAAGAGGCTCCAGCGCTGATTGCGGCGGCACGTCAGCGCAACGACGCGGCGATAACCCGTGATGCGCTGATTAATCATCTGCCCGCCATTGTGGTTGCCGCCCCCATCGGCAGCGGCAAACTGACGAATATGCCGCCGATGGCGGGGCCAGCGTCAGTCATGGTGTTTGTGAATCTGTTCACCCCTGCCAAATTACAGGCGCTGGGCGCCACGCTGGATGTGCGCGAACTGCGCCTGCCCGTCAGTGCAGGGGATGCCCTGCGTGAACCGCGGATGGTGCAACCGTTACCTGGTGGCGATCTGATTGTGCTGCGCTGGACGCCAAAGATGCCTGGCATGGGCCTGGTCTGGTTTCTGTTACCACTGCTGATGCTCATGGCGATCATCATTGGCATAATCACCCATCGCGTCAGCCGCCATGCGCTCTCTAATGCGATTCTCTCTGACCGGCGCTTTGCCCTGCTGGCGATCAGTCAGCAGGAGCTGGCCAACAGTGAAGCGCGGTTTCGCGATCTCGCTGAGGCGGCGTCAGACTGGATCTGGGAAACGGATGAAGAGGGCCGCCTGATTTACCTGTCAGCGCGCTTTCAAACCGTGACCGGCCACGATATTACACACTGGCTGGGCCGTCACATCGATCACCTGCTGACGCATCCCAGCCATTCGCTGGTCGCCTGGCTGCAGCGTCAGGAGGAGGAGGGGCAACGGATGCCACTGCGCTGTCAGTTTATGTCGGCGCACGGCAACCGCCGTATCGGCCAGCTGGTCGCGAAAACAATCTGGCATGAGGCGCGACGTATCGGGTTTCGCGGCACGGTATCGGACATCACTCAGAGCATGGAAGCCGAGGCGCGCATTCATTTTTTGTCGCGTCACGACGTCTTAACCGGCCTGTCGAACCGCGTGCAACTGCAGGAGTTTCTGACGCTACACCTTGAGCTGCCTGATGGCGCTGCGCCGCTGACGCTGATTACCCTCGATCTCGATCAGTTCAGGCCGATTAATGAAACCTGGGGCCATGCGGCGGGCGATGAGGTGCTGAGCCAGATAGCGCAGCGTCTGAAGCGCTGTATCGGCCCGCAGGAGCTGGTGGCGCGGCTGAGTGGCGATGAGTTTGTGCTGGTGTTACGTGAAACGAACCGTGAGCGGGTCGATCAGCGTTGTGCTCAGCTGGTGCACGAGGTTCAGCAGCCCATCAGCACCGGCCAGCATGTCCACTATCTCACCGTCAGCATGGGGATTGCCTGTGTACCGCAGGATGCCAGCCATCCGGAAGCGCTGCTGCAAATGGCTGATATCGCGCTGAATGAAGCGCGCGAAGCGGGACGCAATCAGTGGGTCTGGTATGCCAATGAGATGGCCAGTCAGCGTGAGGATAAGCGTGAAATGGCGCGGCGGATTGAGAAAGCGCTGAAGAACAATGAATTTCGCCTGCACTACCAGCCCCGCTATCAACTGCTGACGGGTCAGCTGGCAGGTGCTGAGGCGCTGATTCGCTGGCAGATTGCGCCGGATGAGTGGATTACCCCCGATCACTTTATTCCGCTGGCGGAAGAGAGCGGTCTCATCGCCACTATCAGCGACTGGGTGTTGATGCGGGCGTGTGAGGATGCGCTGGGATGGGGGGGCGATCGCTATGTTTCGGTTAATATTTCGCCCATGGAGTTCCGCACCAGCGATTTAGTGCAGCGGGTTGCGGATGTGCTGGCGAAAAGTGGCCTGCCGGCTACCCGGCTGGAGCTGGAGATCACGGAGAACGTGACCTTTGAACATCCGCAGCATGCGCTGGAGGTGATGCAGGGTTTACGGTCACTCGGGGTAAGGTTAACCGTTGATGATTTCGGCACCGGCTATGCGGCCCTGGGCTACCTGAAGACCTTCCCGTTTAATGGGCTGAAGATCGATCGCTCCTGGATGAAAGATTTCCCGGAGTCGCAGCAGGCACAATCGGTGGTCGCGGGGATTATTGCGCTGGCACGCGCCTTTGCCCTGACAATTACGGCTGAAGGGATTGAGACAGAAGCGCAGCTGAATCAGCTTAAACAGCTTTCGTGCGAAGAGGGGCAAGGCTACTTCCTCGGTCGACCGATGCCGCTGGCTGCATTCAGTACGCTTCTGGAAAGAACCGCGCAGAATCAGGCTGAACCCGTTTAACGGACTTTGACCGCCACGGCGGTCATCAGCATTGCGCAGACGACAAAAATAATCAGTTCCATCATGACCTCCACAGGACTAAGACTATTCTTAATATTGTAGTTTCCTGGAGTGCTTTTTTTAGGCAATGAGTGCGATTAATCTTAAAAGATGACCTGTGCTGCGACCCGTTTAATGCTGCTGTAACAACTTTACTTTTTAGGGGTTCAGGTCAGCAGGTGCGCTTTGCTACTCTTGGGGCAGGGTTTTACACGTCCAACAGGAGAATAAACGTGAAATTTTATGGAAAAGGGCTGCTGGTAGTGGGGCTGTTTGCATTAACCGCCTGTCAATCTGCCTCTAAGCCCGATACCGCCAGTGTGGCGCAGGATCCGGAAGCTGACCGCTGTGGTGCCTCTCAGTTTCAGAATTATGTCGGTAAACCGTTAACCGCGCTGCAGGGTCAGCACTTCGAACAGAAGGTCCGCGCCATTCCCTATAATTCTGCCGTCACCATGGACTTCAACCTTAATCGGCTGAACTTCCTGGCTGACAAAAATGGCAATATCAGCTCAGTTTATTGTGGTTAACGGCAAAGATGTCATAGGTTTGTCATAACGGCAGGCGAGGATAGCAGCGCGTTTAAGAAACTTCCTCGTCACACAATAGATAGTGCTCGTCTTGTTTATTCCCGCCCCGGCGGGAATTTTTTTAGCGGCTTCGGGCCGTAACAGGAGCAGAGAAGATGAAACGCATAATCGGGGCACTTCTGCCCGCATTGTTACTCAGCAGCACACTGGCGCAGGCTTCCAGTGAAGAGGCCTGGCAAAAGAGCCGTCAGGTGATGGTGCAGGCCTGCATTAACGCCAGTCATCTGAGCAAAGTAAAGGTGCTGGGCGAGGCGATCGAGTATGACGACAACACGGGCTACAGCGCACTGTTGCTGGAAGGACGCTATCCCCAGCCGCAGATGAAAAATAAGCGTGGACGGGAGCTGTGCCTGTTTCAGCGCAGCAGCGGACGGGCCAGTATCAGCGAAGCGGATAAATTGCGTTGGGTGAAGTAGGTGGTGGGTTTACGCCTCCGGCTGCGTGTCGATTAACTGCGCCAGCAGGGTGCGATAACGCTGCAACTGCGTCTCGTCGCCTTCCACTTCCAGTTTATCGATAACCCGCGCAATAAGGGCTTTATTGGTGGCGGGTTCTCCCGCTTCCATTATTTCACGCAGAATCACCGCCAGCAGATCGGACTCAGGCGGTATTCGCCAGTCCGGGCTGTTAAAATAGTCGCTGATAGCACGGCTGGCGCTGTCAGGTTGTACTCTCATTACCCACCTCCGCTAAAACAAGACTCCCTCCCTTACGCCTGAGCATAAGGGCGTTTAACCATGAAATAAGCTGGTTCGCCTCAGCGTAGCCGGACGGTCTGCACCGTTTTTTGCGGAGGATGTCGCGCCGATTAAAAAGATTGCCACACCGCCGCGGCTGGCGGTTTTTTAAACATAGAAGCGGGGGGAAGAGTTGTCAGTAACAGAATGACATATTTTTCTATATTGACGGGGCGGGTCAGGGAAGATTACGTCCGGCCAGACCATCGCCCGCGTGCTTCGCGCTAAAAACCCGGCGGGCTGGAAAATTTGCGCCGGTGATTGCGCTGAATCAAAGAGGAATCCGGTCTTTTGCCATTTGTGCCATGTTTTGTCGGTCACGCTGAGAATAGCCGCGTTAGACTGAGCATTCCCTCTCTTTAAAATATCTGCTCATGCCACGCACTATAGAACCCTGGAAGATAAACCTGATCTCGGTCTGGTTTGGCTGCTTTTTTACCGGCCTGGCCATCAGTCAGATCATCCCGTTTCTGCCGCTCTACCTTGAGCAGCTTGGCGTAACCGGTGGCGAATCACTGAGTCTCTGGTCGGGTCTTACCTTTAGTATCACCTTTGTGGTTTCGGCGGCCGTAGCCCCGCTGTGGGGCAGTCTTGCCGATCGTAAAGGCCGTAAGCTGATGCTGCTGCGCGCCGCTTTTGGCATGGGCGTGGTAATTCTGCTACAGGCTTTTGTCACCGAAGCCTGGCAGTTGCTGCTGCTGCGTGCCCTGATGGGGCTGACCTCCGGATATATTCCCAACGCCATGGCGCTGGTGGCCGCTCAGGTGCCGCGTGAACGCAGCGGCTGGGCGCTGAGCTGTGTCTCAACCGGTCAGATTGGCGGGGTGATTCTGGGGCCGATGCTGGGTGGGCTGCTGGCAGACTGGGTCGGTTTGCGTACGGTGTTTATTGTCACCGCAGCGCTGCTGATGGTCAGCTTTCTGGTGACGCTGTTCCTGATCAAGGAGACCGGTTACACCCCGGTGAGTAAAAAGGAGAAGCTCAGCGGACGCGAGGTTTTCCGCTCGCTGGATAATCCAAAACTGATGCTCTGCCTCTTTTTCACCACCATGGTGATCCAGATGTGCAACGGATCGGTGAACCCGATCCTGACGCTCTTTGTGCGGGAACTGGCACCCACCGCTGAGAATATCGCTTTTCTTAGCGGGGTCATTGCCGCGCTGCCTGGCGTCTCTGCACTGCTGGCCGCGCCTCGTCTGGGACGACTCGGCGATCGTATTGGTACGCAGCGTATCCTGCTGGCAACGATGGTCATCTCGCTGCTGCTGTTTATCGCCATGTCGTTTGTCACCAGCACGACACAGCTGGGGGTATTACGTTTTCTGCTGGGCTTTGCCGATGGCGCGATGATGCCCGCGGTGCAGACCCTGCTGGTGCGTCACTCGCGTGACAACATCACCGGCCGGATCTTCGGCTACAACCAGTCCTTTATGTATCTCGGCAATGTCGCGGGTCCGCTGCTGGGCGCCGCGGTGTCGGCGGTGGCCGGTTTCCGCTGGGTCTTTTTTGCCACCGCCGTGGTCGTGCTGATTAACGTGCTGTTTCTGAAGCGCTTTTACCGGCGTCCGAAGACAGCGCTGCCCGCGTCGGCTGACAAATCGTCAGTTCAGCCTGCCAGCGCTGCTGAGTCAGTAAAAACTCAGGACTGACGCTGGGGCTCCAGGAGTCATCGCCGCCGACACCCATGTGGCAGGCATCCAGATGCAGCCAGCAGCCCGCTTCCGGACGCAGATGGTGGCGGTGTGATGCCTCCCGCAACTGCTCCAGGCTGAAACGGCTCAGTGAGAAAGCGAAATCGCCGCTGACCTGCCAGCTGCCGCTGTCGAGCTGACGGGTGCCGCAGCGCAGACCGTTCTCACCCGGGAAAACATAAGGCGTTGAGAGCTGATCCAGCGGCAGCTCCCAGCGGGAAAACTGCGCGGCCAGCTGGCGATCGGGATAGTTTTCATGCGGACCCAGCCCGAGCCAGCTCACCTGTTGTGGTATCTGCGTCAGCTCACAGCGTAATCCGATGCGGGCGGGCGGGGGCAATCCGCGCGACTGCTCAACGGAAAGCTGCAACTGCAATTCACCCTGCGCATTGATCAGATAACGTTTACGGCTGATAAAGGCGATCTGGCCATGGGCGAGCCAGCTGTGCAGCGTCTCAATCTGCACCGCCTGTGGCAACGCATTCGCCGTCATCGACACCAGCTGGCTGCTCATCTGGTCATAACCCGCTGCTTTCCAGCGCTCGACCCAGGCATTGGGATCAACCCGTTCCGCTTCGCTGGTGCCGATGTCATTGTCCAGCGGGGCGCGAATAAAGCAGTCCTGAAGCGGTGAAAGCAGCGTGGGCTGTTCATCCACAAACCACTGCGTCAGTTCGCCGCTGTGGCGTGAAAAATGCCAGCGTTGCTGCTGATGGGTGATGACAATCTCACGGGTATCATCATGCAGGCCCGGTGCTTCGCCGCTCTCCGGTTTTGATGGCAGCGCCAGCGACGAGGGCAGCGCCCATTGGTGCCAGGCGACACGCCAGCCACCGGCGCTCCATTGGGTCGGTTGAATCTGATGAACCGCGACGTTCAGCCAGCATTCGCCCTGTAACGCTGGCGGTGACGGCAGCGTGATCCGCTGCTGGCCCTGTGGAGCGATATCCAGCGGCACTTCTCCTTCCGTTACTACACGACCCGCCTGTTCGATGCGCCAGCGCAGCACTTCGTTGTCACTGTGGCGGAACAAATAGTCGCTGCTGACCGTAAAGCTCAGCGGATCGCCGGGATCGACGGCAAACTGCCAGAACTGCTGGGCGCACTGCGCCTCATAAAGCGCCGGATGCGGCGTGCGATCGGCAAATACCAGCCCGTTCATACAGAACTGACGATCGTTGGGTTTATCGCCAAAATCGCCGCCGTAGGCCTGCCAGGGTTCGCCCTGATCGTCATAGCGGGTCAGGCTCTGATCAACCCAGTCCCAGACGAAGCCGCCCTGCAGACGCGGAAACTGGCGGAAGGCCTGCCAGTACTTAGCAAAACCGCCAAAGCTGTTGCCCATGGCATGCGCGTACTCACACAGGATCAGCGGACGCGTCTCACCCGGCAGACCGATCCACTTTTTCAGCGACCATTTCGGCACCGCCGGGAAGGGCTGATCTTCATCAACCCTGGCATACATCGGGCAGATGATATCGGTAGCAGCGGTATCCGCACCGCCGCCTTCATACTGAACCGGACGCGTTGGATCGCTGCTTTTTACCCAGCGGTAGAGCGCATCGTGTGTGGCACCATGTCCTGACTCATTGCCCAGCGACCAGATAATAATGCTGCAGTGATTACGATCGCGCTGCACCATGCGCGTCACGCGTTCGCTATAGGCGGCAAACCAGCGGGGATCATCGGAGAGCCGGTTCATCGGCTGCATACCGTGGGTTTCGATATTGGCCTCATCCACCACATAAAGCCCATACTGATCGCACAACCGGTACCAGAGCGGATGATTAGGATAGTGTGAACAGCGCACCGCATTAAAATTGTGCTGCTTCATCAGCTCGATGTCGCGGCGCATCGTCGCCTCATCCACCACCTGACCGCGCTCCGGATGATGTTCATGACGGTTGGTGCCGCGGATCAGCAGCGGCTTGCCGTTCAGACAGAGCAGTCCGTTGTCGATGGTGACCTGACGGAAGCCGACATCATAGGCTTCCACCTCGATCAGCTGCTGATTCTCATCCAGCAGCGCCAGCGTGGCGCGATAGAGGTGGGGTGTTTCGGCACTCCACAGCGCAGGCTGTTCCACCGGCAGGCTGAGCAGGGCGCGTTCGGGATAGTGACCCCGCTCGTCAATAATGGCAGTGCCCAGCGGCTGCTGACATTGAGCAATCTGCTGGTCACCCTGCCACAGCGTCAGGCGCAGCTGATAGCGCGAGCTGACGTCAGCTGGCAGAGCAACACGGACCCGGGCACGCAATTCGGCACGGTAAAACTCCGGGCTGAGCCGGGTTTCCAGCTGAACGTCGGCCAGATGCACCTGCGGTTTATGCATTAACGTGACATCGCGGAAAATGCCGCTCATCCGCCACATATCCTGATCTTCCAGATAACTGCCGTCGCTCCAGCGCAGCACCATTACTGCCAGCCGGTTTTTGCCCGGCCGCAGATAAGGCGTCAGGTCGAATTCAGCGGGCAGACGACTGTCCTGAGAGTAGCCAATCCAGTGTCCGTTGCACCACAGGTGAAAGGCCGAGTTTACGCCGTCAAAAATGATGCGTGTCTGCCCATTATCCAGCCAGGCTGCGTCAGCGCCGAATGTGAGCGAGTAACATCCGGTTGGATTCTCTGTGGGTACCAGCGGAGGATTGACCGGAATCGGATACTGCACGTTGGTATAAATGGGGGCATCGAAGCCGTGCATCTGCCAGTTGGCCGGAACCGGAAGGGTCGTAGTGTCCGGCAGATCCTGCAGTAACCAGCTGGCCGGGACCGCTTCAGGCTGCGTAAAATAACGGAAACCCCACTCTCCGTTGAGGCTCTGCAGTGACGCCGAGGGGCTGTCATCCCGCGCGGCTGCTTCATCTCGCCAACTGGCGAATGGCGGGTGCGCATCCAGCCGATGCAGCGAGGTCACGACCGGATTTTCCCAGTCGCGCCGGGAGAGGATGTCACTGAAAGCAGCCTGATAGAGAGTCATGTTTATATCCTGTAAATGTAATGCGCTCACAATGCGCAAAATTACGCCGCCTGTAAAGTGTTCACCCTCCCGATTTGCACAAATAATTTGTGCTGTAATCCAGCCGGGATGTTGAGATTGTGCCGCCTTAATGGTGGTAAATCGTTAAGCCTGGTCAGCAAAGATGAATAGTCGCCGGATGCGGAAGAATCTCACTTGTCGCCATGCAGGTGGCTCCATACACTCAGCCCGATTTCATCACCCTGAGGTAGATATGGTACGAATCTTTAAGCTGGCTGCCGTTGTGGCATTGGTTACTGCATTAAGCGGATGTATTTTCCCGCCTCCAGGCGGCGGTGGCGGTGGCTGGGGCGGACACGGCGGCGGACCAGGCCGCGGATTTGTCGATCCTCGCTAAGCAAAAGACCGATTTCGGGCGGGCGAAACGTTTGACCATAGCGTTGATTGCAGGGAAAACGTTTCGCTCGCAAGGTTAGCCGGAATCGTCTGAGCAGACGGTGAGGAATGCGGGCTAACTCACTAAAAAACGTAGCGGTTACCCTCTGTTTTTTTAGCCAGCGTGGTGATAATTTCAGCTTTTCTCCACCGCTGAGATAACAGCATGAAAAACCTGATTGCTGAATTGCTGGTAAAGCTGGCTGAAAAAGAGGCGACAGCCAAAGAGCAGATGGCGCAAATCGAAGCGCTGGAGATTGTTGTTACCGCGCTGGTTCGCAAGCTGGAGCCGCAACAACATCTGGCTATAACCACCAGTATTGAGACCGCAATAGACAATGTGGCCGATGCCGGAGATGAAAATGCGCAACTGCTGCGCAATTACATCGAAAAGTTACTCCGCCATCCTCGTCAGTAACAATCCCAGTGCCAGACTGGAATGGGATCTTCACATCACTTTGACCTGAAACATTTTCCGCTTTGCTTATTCGCTGCCAGAATAACAAAGGACAATCCACTGTGGAGATAACAAGATGAAAGTCGGTTTAATGGCGATGATGATGGCGGGCCTGCTGGTCAGTGGACTGGCCGGTGCGGCGGAAAAGACCCCGCAGCAGGAGAAGATGACGATGTGTAACCAGCATGCTAAATCACAGGATCTTAAAGGGGATGCGCGCAAAACCTTTATGAGTGAATGCCTGAAAAAGGATAGCAAGCTGTCGCAGATGTCACCGCAGCAGATGAAAATGAAAAGCTGTAACGGCGAAGCTGGTGATAAAAAACTGGCGGGCGATGCGCGTAAAACCTTTATGAGCCAGTGCCTGAAAAAAAGCTGATTATCCCCACGGCCACGCAGGTGGCCGCTTCTCCTTCCCGCGCAATGCTGATTAAATTCCCTTCTATAACAGCATGTTAACCTTCTGATAAGCATTCATCGCCAGGCTTCCCGGTTCTTTTGCCACACTTACTGTTTGTGGGGATTTGCGCAGCACTCTGTTTTGCCGCGCAGCACAAGACAAGAACCGTTAAAGGAGCCATGTCGTGAACTATCAATTTACCGTCGACCTGAACGATCTGCCCCAGCGCCAGCCGGTTAAAAAAACGCTCGGCGAGGTGGAAGTGTTGCTGATCCGCGAAGGCGACAATGTACGTGCTTATCAGGCGAAATGCCCGCACGCAGGCGCGCCGCTGGAGCAGGGCGCGATTTGCGGCGATCGGCTGGTCTGTCCTTGGCACAAAGCCGCGTTTAATCTGGCCAGTGGAAAAATGTGTGAACCGCTGGCGTTAGCCGATCTCAAACAGTATCCGCTGCGCATTGAAGAGGGCCGGGTGCTGGTGAATCCGAAAGCGATGTCCGCCGCGGCGCCGATTGGCAGTGGGGCAGAAGCACCGGTCTATGTGGTGCTCGGTGGTGGGGCGGCGGGCAGCGCGGCGCTGTGGCGTCTGCGCCATGAAGGCTTCAAAGGCCGCGTGATTCTGGTTGAGCGGGAAGCGGATGCGCCTTACGACCGCACCGCGCTGACCAAATTTGTGCCGTCGGGCAAAATGGATATCAGCGAGGTGCCGCAGCTGCTGAAAGCGGATGTGATGGATCACGTTGAACGACTTCAGGCTACCGTGAGCCGCCTGGATGCCCAGCAGCAACGGCTGATCTTTGAGGATGGCGAGACGCTCGCCTTCGACAAACTGCTGATAGCCAGCGGCGCGACGCCAGTCCGCCCCGATTTGCCGGGCAGCGATCTCGATGGGGTCCATCTGCTGCGCAGCAAAGCGCAGACCGATGAGCTGCTTCAGGCGGTGGATGCCAGCCATAAAATCGTGATTATCGGCAACAGTTTTATCGGCACCGAACTGGCGTCGGCGCTGCGTAATCGTGACATTGACGTGACGATAATCGCCCGACAGGCGTTGCCCTTTGCTAAACAGTTTGGCGATCAGATTGGCCGCTATTTCTATCAGCTGCATGAGCAGAACGGCGTGAAGTGGGTGCAGGGCGAGATCGAAGCCTTACAGGGCGACCAGCGGGTGAGTGGCGTGCAGCTCAAGGGCGGACGGTTGCTGGACGCGACGGTGGTGCTGTTTGCCACCGGGGTTAAACCGGCTACCGACTTTATCCACGATCTCCCGCTGGCAGAGGATGGCAGCCTGCAGGCGGATGAGCAGTTGCGGGTCGCTGACAATATCTGGGTGGCGGGAGATATCGCCACGTATCCGTCGGCGCAGGGGCCGCTGCGCATTGAACACTATCGCGTCGCGCATCAGCAGGGACAAACCGCCGCATGGAATATGCTGGACCAGACCGTCGCGTTTGATCGTGTGCCGTTCTTCTGGACTACGCAGTATGGCACCCGTTATGAGTATCTGGGCCATGCCAAAGAATGGGATTCATTCCAGCTGCTCGGCTCGCTGGAGGATAAAAAGTTTATGGCGTTTTATGGCCAGCAGGGGAGGCTGGCGGCAATCTGCTCATGCGGCATGTATACGCTGACCGCTGAGCTGGTGGAGCGGATGCAGCAGCCGATGACGTTTGCCGACGCGGTGGCGCTCTGTCAGGAACAGATCCGTTAATATCTGTTAAGCTGGAGGCAAGGCGGGCCAGCGTGCGGGGCCGCCTTGCACATCCTTTGTTGAGCGGTTAGCTGCGGCTCAGTTTCTCTGACTTCGCCATGCACTGCAGCATCGCTTCCATCACCGCCGAGCGCATGCCTTTCTCTTCCAGCACTTTCACCGCTTCGATGGTGGTGCCGCCCGGAGAGCAGACCATATCTTTGAGTTCAGCCGGATGTTTTCCGGTGGTCAGCACCATCTGCGCCGCCCCTTTCACCGCCTGTGCAGCAAACTGATAGGCCTGAGCGCGTGGCATGCCGCCCAGTACGGCCGCATCGGCCATCGCTTCGATAAACATAAACACGTAGGCCGGCGCAGAACCGCTGACGCCGACCACGGAGTGAATCAGATATTCATCCACCACGGCCGCTTTGCCGAAGCTCTCAAAAATCGCTATCACCTCGTCGATTTCCGCCTGCTCAACCAGCACGTTGGGCGTGACCGAGGTCATGCCTTCGCTGACCAGCGAGGGAGTATTCGGCATCGCACGGACAATTTTACGATCGTAACCCAGCACCGATGAGAGCGAATCGAGCGTCACCCCAGCCGCAATCGACACCACCAGCGCCTCTTTTTTCAGGCTGCCTGTCAGCTCTTTTAAGACTTTCAGAATGACATTGGGTTTGACCGCGCCGAACAGGATGTCCACTTCACGCGCCAGCGCTTCAGCGCTCTCTGCTGCGTTGATGCCATACTGCTCTGCCATCGCCTGGTTGGTCTCTGCCTTGCGATCGTAAACGAAGATATCAGACGGGGCGATTTTGCCGCTGTTGACCAGTCCGCCGATAATGGCTTTCGCCATATTTCCCCCGCCGATAAACCCGATTTTCTTTGCCAGCATCGCCATCTCCTTAGGACATTATTCGTTTTTCTCAGTGAGCTAGCTTACTTCAGCCAGCCTGAATAACAAGTCAGCCGGGCGCAGGCTGGAAAGCACGCCGCAAATAAAATTTGCCATTTAAGGGGAACCCGGCAAGATCTTACTCTTCTCTGACTGTAAGGAATCATGATGTTTATCTGGGTCGATGCCGATGCCTGTCCGAATGTAATCAAAGAGGTGCTCTACCGCGCAGCCGACCGCACCGCAACTACCATCACTTTTGTGGCGAACCAGTTTCTGCGTGTGCCGCCCTCACCGTATCTGCGCACCCTGCAGGTGCCTGCCGGATTTGATGTGGCGGACAATGAGATCGTCAGACGTTGTCAGCCAGGCGATCTGGTGATCACCGCCGATATCCCGCTGGCAGCAGAGGTGATTGAGAAGGGTGCGGCGGCGCTGAATCCGCGCGGCGAGCGTTACTCACCGGCGACGATACGTGAACGCCTGACGATGCGGGATTTTATGGATACCCTGCGGTCAAGTGGGGTGCAGACCGGCGGCCCCGCGGCGATGAGTCCGCGTGACCGCCAGCAGTTTGCAAATGAGCTGGATAGCTGGCTCACCCAGCAGAAACGCTGAAGTTAAACGAAGCTGTCGTCGTCGTAATCGTTGCCGCCAAAATCATTGAGATCGCTGTTGTCGGCATAATTACTGTCCCAGCCCGTATTCTGGTCGAGGAAGGCGTTGTCGTTACCGCCGTTAAAGGTATCGGCATTGTCATCGCCACCGTTGAAGGTGTTGAGATTGTCATTCACATCGGGCAGGGGTGGCTCATTGATGATGTTCACAATCTCTTCCGGCTGTGAATGGTGGAACATGCTGGTCAGCATATCGGCCATCACCACACCGCCCGCCACACCCACAGCTGTCTGCAGTGCGCCGCCGAGGAAACCGGTGCCGCGTGGTGCAGGCGCTTGTGCAGGCGCATATTGCGGCTGAGCCGGTTGCTGTGGCGCACTGTTCCACGGTGACGATTGCTGTTGCTGCTGCACAGGCGGCTGCTGACGCGAACCGCTGCCAAACAGCCCGGACAGAAAGCCGCCGCTGCTCTGTGCAGGTTGCTGCTGCTGTTGCTGGGCCAGCTGGCTTTCCAGCGCCGATACTTTCTCATTGAGTTTTTTCAGCGCCGCTTCCTGAATCAGGATCGCCTGTGCCATGTAGTAAGGCGCGCCCGGCTGCACCTGCAGATGCTGGTTAATCAGTTGTTCGGCAGCGGCATCGCGTGCCACGGTCTGGCTTTCAGCCTGTTTCAGACGGCTGAACAGCCCTTCGATCAGTTGTTGTTCTTCGCGTTGCATGATGACTCTCCTGTGGCGATTGTTACCAGTATATGTGGGCGCCAGCGTGAAAAGTAAAATCGGGGCAGTAAGCAAATATTGCCGACGCATTTTAGCCGCTCTTTTGCGGAGTTTTTATCGCTCTGTTACGGCCCTGATGCACAAAACGTGCATGCATTTCCCCTTGAAAACACAAAGATTGTCGCTGTTCAGGGGACGAAAATGCGTAAATCGTGCCTGACAGGTAGAGGCCATAATAATTTCCAGTTATTATGCGTCGCATTAATAAGCTCACCATGCAGCCGCATCGCGCGGTCAGGCGGAGGAACGGCCCTGATGTCACTACCCATCTTTTTGATTGGCGCTCGCGGTTGCGGCAAAACCACGGTCGGCGAGGCGTTGTCGCGGGCGCTGGGCTACGCCTTTACGGATACCGATCACCATCTGCAACTCAGCACGCAGCGGAGCGTGACGGAGATTGTGGCGGAGGAAGGCTGGGAAGGTTTCCGCGCCCGTGAAACGGAATCGCTTAAAGCGGTGACGGCACCCGGAACCGTCATTGCCACCGGCGGCGGCATGATTCTGGCTGAAGAGAACTGTCGTTTTATGCAGGAGCAGGGCCAGGTGATCTGGCTTAGCGCGTCCCCCGAGGTGCTGGCAGAGCGGCTGGAAAGTGAACCTGAAGCGGCCCAGCGTCCGACCTTAACCGGCCGTCCGATTGCTGATGAGATGAGTGATGTGCTGCGTGAACGTGCGCATCTCTATCAGGCTGCGGCCCATCATCAGGTGAATGCGATGCAATCGCCCGAGTGCGTGGTAGAGGAAATTCTGCTGTCACTCTCTCTGGCGCGCGCCAGCTAACCCTCAGATTTTTCCCGCTTTGATCCCGCTTCAGACGGCATTGTCTATACTTATCCTATGACAGGCAGCGGCCTGTCCTGTGGAATGTTATTCAGACAAGAGGGACACAGTATGCCGACCAGACCACCGTATCCACGTGAAGCGAAAGTTGTGCCTGTTGAAAAGGGCACTGAAGGTAATAAAGTAACCTCTTACGAATTGCGTGCTGATCATCCCAAACCGAATTCATTAATCAGTGAGCACGAAACGGAAGAAGAAGCGCGTGACGCTAAAGCGCGCTACGAAGACGTTGAAAAAGAGTAAAGCTTCACTGCTGGCAGGGACGCCAGCCTGTTACACCGGATAACTGCTTATTACTGACCCGCCTGACGCTGTGCCTGAACCACGCCTCTTTTTACTCCTACCTGCAGTCGATCGGGTTATTTAAGAAGCGAAATTGACGCAGATTTACTGTCGAATGCTCTCTGCGTATGCTTCTGTTCTGCACTCTCCTTGTCTCACCAGATAAAGCCCCGCTAATCATTTTTATCCCCTTATTTTCTCTGCTGCCGATCTCTGTGTGAATCAAATTGTCGCTTGACCGATTCAGCGCCACGTTTTATTTTCATCAAACCAACAGAGGAACTTAGTTCCATATAGTGGAACACGTAACATGACCACACTTGAAAATGCTGCCGCCGTACTTCGATTGTTTCAGCACAAAGGTGTGACGCAGGGGCATGTTGGTCTCTCATTCAGTGAGGTGGTTGAGGCGTTAAACCTGCCAAAAAGCACCGTTTCGCGTCTGCTGGCCACCATGGAAAGTCAGGGGCTGCTGGAGCGGAATGCGGATACGCGCGGTTATCACATTGGTCGCGTATTGCTGGCTGCCGCCGGACATTATCTTTCGGCACCGCTGGTTGACAGCGTTTCAGCGGCGATGGTCAGGCTGGCTGCGAAGACCGGCTGCATGGGTTACGTGTCGAAGCTCGACGGGCGGGAAGTATTAGTGATGCGTATGTTTCATGGGCGTCACTTTACGCAAATGGTCACGCCGCCGGGCAGTCGGATGCCGGCTGCCGCGACCTCAACCGGCCGGGCGCTGTTAGCGCAGTTAAGCGATGAAGAGGTGCTGGCGCGCTTCCATGATCAATGGCAGGTCGCATCAGCGAACTCGCCGCAAAGTCCTGAGGCACTCTGTGCCAGACTGGCTGAGATCCGCCAGCAGGGCTGGTCACTGGCCCGAAATGAATCGCTGCCAGGCATCAGCTCGCTGTCAGTTATTGTTCATAACAAACATCATGGCGAAACGGTGGCACTCTGCCTGTCGTTTCCGTCTATGGAGTCTGAACCGGGTTTCCCGTCAGAGCTCCTTGAAGCATTACGCGCAACGGCCACTGAGATGACCGAAAAATATGGCGCGTAACTTCACACCGTTTTTATCGGCGTAGTACTTTCGCCACACCAGGGAAAACAAAGGCCTTCGGGCCTTTTTCTTTCAATCTGATCGCCACGCTTTACGCAGCACCCCGGTTGCCTGTGTCCGTCTCTCATTGCCTCCTGTATCGGTTCAGCATGCGGAGGGACGACCATCTGTAGTGGCTGTTGCAATCTCTGTGCGCATCAGAGCAGTGAAACTGATAACCGGCGTAAACCGGCCAGCAGGCGGGTAGACGTTATTCATTTCTTCTGGACAAGGACTGGCGGGGACATATGGAACGGGTAAATCCGATTAAGCACGTTGGCGTGGCACTGGTTTTAATTCTTCTCTCCATCGCGGGTGCCATTATTGGCATTCAGCTGATTACCACCATTGGCGTAACGCCTAACACCTCTATTATCGGCGCGCTGTTTGCCATGCTGCTGGCGCGTATTCCGCTGCAGGCATTTCGCCGTTATCGTTCAATTGAAATCCAGAACCTGGCGCAGACCGCCATCTCTTCAGCCACCTTTGGGGCGGCGAACAGTCTGTTGATGCCGATTGCCGTGCCCTGGGCGCTGGGTGAACCGCAACTGGTCCTGCCGCTGTTCTGTGGCGTCAGCGCCGCGATGCTGCTGGATGCCTGGCTGCTCTATCGGCTGTTTGATACCCGCGTCTTTCCGGCCAGTAATGCCTGGCCACCGGGCGTTGCGGCAGCAGAAGCGATCAAAGCGGGTGATAAAGGCGGACGCCAGGCGTGGCTGCTGGTGCTGGGCATCTTGGGTGGCGTCGTCGGTGCCATGCTGAAGATCCCGATGTCCGCCTTTGGCACCGCGTTTATCGGCAATATCTGGGCACTGTCGATGCTCGGCATCGGTTTTCTGCTGCGTGCCTATGCGCAGCCGGTGGCCGGTATTGATATTAATGCGCTCTATATTCCGCATGGCGTGATGGTCGGTGCCGGTCTGGTGGCGCTGATTCAGGTCGTGATGGTGATCCGCAGCCGCAAAAATGATGCGCTGGTGGTGAGCCGTAATGGCAATGAGGTGCAGCGGGCGCTGGGTTTCGGCAGCGTGGGTTATATCGTGATTTCCGCGCTGCTGGCGCTGGCGGGCGGCCTGTGGAGTGAGATGGGCATCGCGATGCTGCTGCTGTTTGTTCTTTATGCCGCGTTTGCTGCTTTCGCCCATGAACTGATTGTCGGCATTGCCGCTATGCACTCCGGCTGGTTCCCGGCCTTTGCCGTGGCGCTGATTACGCTGATTATCGGCATTCTGATCGGCTTTCCTCCGCTGGCGCTCTGCCTGCTGTGCGGCTTTACCGCCGCCACCGGTCCGGCGTTCGCCGATATGGGTTATGACCTGAAGGCGGGCTTTATCCTGCGCGGCAACGGTGCCGATCTGCAGCAGGAGCTCTGGGGACGTCGTATTCAGCTCATCGCAGCTATGATCGCCTTTGTTGTGTCGATTCCGCTGGTCTGGTACGCCCATACCTTCTTCTTTGCTGACAACCTGCTGCCGCCTGTAGCGCGGGTGTATGCCAAAACCATTCAGGCGGGTGCTGAGCCAGGTATCGCCGGTAATCTGCTGATGTGGGCGATTCCGGGGGCCATTATCCAGTTGATCGGCGGGCCGAAACGCCAGCTGGGCGTGCTGCTCGCCACCGGTTTATTAATTAATAACGCCATGGCGGGCTGGGCAGTGGTGGTGGGGATCGCCTTACGCATCGTAATCATCCGGATCTGGGGCGAGCGGGGCCGGTCGCCTATGGAGGTGATGGCGGCAGGCTTTATTGCCGGTGATGCCCTCTACAGCTTCTTTCATTCGCTGTTTGCCAGCAGCAGCAAGAAATAAAGGATAAAGCATGAGTTTGCAGCAGACCCTGGCGGTTTTTGAGTTACTGGATAGCGCCCACATTGACGGGCAGCAGGTGGTGAATCTCTTCGCGGCGTATCCTGATGTTGATGCCCGCTTTACCCGTGTCTCCGGTCCCAAAGGCCGCACCGATTTTGTGCGCATTGATATCCCGGGAATGCAGGGCAAATCAGGCGGCGGCAGTGCACCGACCTTGGGGATTATTGGTCGCCTTGGTGGCATCGGCGCTCGTCCTGGTCGTATCGGCATGGTGTCAGATGCGGATGGCGCGATCGCGGCCGTTGCCAGCGCGCTTAAACTGGCGCAGATGCAGAGCAAAGGCGACAGGCTCGATGGCGACGTCATCATTACCACCCATATCTGCCCGGATGCGCCAACGCGGCCGCATCTGCCGGTCGATTTCATGGACTCGCCGATTGACGATGTCACCATGAATGATAATGAAGTGGTGGCGGGTGTGGATGCAATTCTGTCAATCGACACCACCAAAGGTAACCGCATTATCAACCACAAAGGCTTTGCCCTGTCGCCGACGGTGAAAGAGGGCTACATCCTGCGGGTTTCGGAGGATCTGCTGCGCATCATGGAGATGACCAGCGGCCGTCCGGCGGTGACCTTTCCCATCACCACGCAGGATATTACGCCTTACGGCAATGGGGTTTATCACCTCAACAGCATTCTGCAACCTTCTACCGCCACGGATGTGCCGGTGGTGGGGGTGGCGATCACTGCCGAGTCGGTGGTGCCGGGCTGCGGAACCGGCGCCAGCCATGAAGTGGACATTGCGGCAGCGGCGAAGTTTGCCATTGAGGTGGCCAAGGAGTTTGGTCGTGGAACCTGTCACTTCTACGACGCCGAAGAGTATGCGCGGCTGATTTCACTCTATGGCAGCCTGGCGCATCTGCGTCACCGGAATCACTAAGATGACGAAACCACTGGTAACGCTGACTATCGGCCAGTCTCCGCGCAGCGATATTCTGCCGCTGCTGCGGCAGCATCTGCCGGATGCGCTGACCGATCACGCCGGTTTACTGGATGGACTCAGCGCGGCAGAGATTGCCGCACGCTTCGCGCCAGCAGCGGGCGACCGGGTTCTGGTGTCGCGGCTGCAGAGTGGTGAACAGGTGCGGCTGGCGGCCTCGAAAGTGGAGCAGGGATTGCAGCGCAAAATCAGTGCGCTGGAGCAGGCGGGCTATGCGACCATTCTGCTGCTCTGCACCGGTGAATTCAGCCGGCTCCGCACCCAGCGTGCGCTACTGCTGGAGCCGGATCGCCTCATTCCACCGCTCATCTGCGCCATGGTGCAGCAGCAGCAGCGGGTCGGCATTGTCGTGCCGGTTGAGGAGCAGATTGTTGAGCAGGCAGGTAAATGGCAGCAACTGCCTGCGCAGCCCTGCTTTGCGGTCGCCAGTCCCTATCAGGGCGATCAGGCAACCTTCGCCGATGCCGCAAACAGTCTGAAAGCGCAGGGCGCAGCGCTGGTGGTGCTCGACTGTATGGGGTATCACCAGCAGCATCGGATAGGGTTACAGCAGCGGCTGGGCGTACCGGTTCTGCTCTCTAATCAGCTGGTGGCGCGCCTGGCGGCGGAGTTGCTTCCCTGAGTGAAGAGATCACAAACGGCCATCATTTCGCGTGACAGATCAGCGGGTTCCCTTCTACACTGCCAGACACACAACATGTGCTCTGGAGAACTATTATGCTCAACGTAAGTGAGTATTTTGACGGAAAAGTTAAGTCTATCGGTTTTGACAGTGCGAGCACCGGACGTGCCAGCGTGGGCGTAATGGCTGAAGGCGAATACACATTCGGTACCGGCCAGCCGGAGGAGATGACCGTGGTCAGCGGCTCGCTTAAGGTATTACTGCCAGGTGAAACCGAGTGGAAATGGTTTGAAGCGGGTTCGGTGTTTAACGTGCCGGGTCACAGCGAATTTCATCTGCAGGTTGGCGAGCCAAGTTCCTATCTCTGCCGTTACCTGAAAGATTAAAAAAAATGGCCGCTTAGCGGTAATGCTGGTCAGTTAAGATTAGATTTGTAAAGGCTGTCACGGTCAAACGTGGCAGCTTTTTTGTCAGGGCGAGCGTGCCGCAGTGCGGGCCAGCGCACCTCTGCTGCTGCCGGGCCGTCCTCGCGCCGCTCACGCGGTTCCTTCGGCTTTGACGTTGTGCCGACGAACCGTTCGGGGATCGGCCCTCCCTGGCCGGCCCCGAACTGTCCACGCTTCCCGGCGTGGACTTCTGGCCCACCGTCACGCCTCAGCGCTGCGGATAGCCCTTTCAGCAGCAGA
>Ga0157361_1000148_pt1 | contig 37114 bp, 29 predicted proteins | sample AttlaeALBM2_FD_111481 | JGI IMG/M metagenome (GOLD analysis project Ga0157361, IMG submission 111481) | Fungus gardens microbial communities from leaf cutter ant in Ribeirão Preto, State of São Paulo, Brazil - Atta laevigata ALBM2 | ecosystem: Host-associated > Fungi > Mycelium > Unclassified ...
CGCTGCTGGAGACGCTGGAAGCGCTGACCGAGCAGGTGCGCGCTGGTAAGATCCGCTACATTGGCGTCTCCAATGAAACCGCGTGGGGCGTGATGCGTTATCTGCAGCTGGCAGAGAAGCATGAGCTGCCGCGCATCGTCTCCATTCAGAACCCCTACAGCCTGCTGAACCGCAGCTTTGAGGTGGGTCTGGCGGAGATCAGTCAGCACGAGGGCGTTGAGCTGCTGGCTTACTCCAGCCTGGCGTTTGGCACGCTCAGCGGTAAGTACCTGAACGGTGCGAAACCGGCGGGTGCGCGCAATACGCTGTTCAGCCGCTTCACCCGTTACAGCGGTGAGCAGTCACAGCAGGCGATTGCCGCCTATGTAGCGCTGGCGAAGAAGCACCAGCTTGATCCTTCGCAGATGGCGCTGGCCTATGTGCGTCAGCAGCCGTTTGTCGCCAGCACCCTGCTGGGCGCAACCACCCTGGATCAGCTGAAGATTAACGTGGAGAGCTTTAACCTGACGCTGAGCAGCGAAGTGTTAGAGGAGATCGAAGCGATTCACCGTCAGTATACCTACCCGGCACCGTAATCATCCTGGTGCGCGTTAACGCGCACCCTGGAGATTTGTTACCCTGGCGTACGCGCTGTGGTTTTGGTGCTCCTGACGTCAGCTCCGGGCTATTGTAGGGTCGCCATTAATGGCGACCTGGCCCATCGCTGTGCCGCTCAGCGACGCGATCTCCACCACAGCACGGCAATCGCCATGGCGAACAGGGCGCCGAAGCCTACCCCCGTCGCGACCGCAGGCGCACCCAGCTTAATCGCCACGGTATAGACCCCCAGCATCAGCAGCATCGCGCTATTCTCGCCAAGATTCTGCACCGCAATCGCGTTGCCTGAACCCACGGTATCTTTGCCGCGCTCCTGCAGCAGCGCATTCAGCGGCACCACAAAGAAGCCGCCCAGCGCGCCGATCAGCATCAGCACCAGATACGCATTCAGCAGACTGTGCTGCAGCGAGAACACCACCACCATCACGCCAATCAGCACGCCAGCCGGCATACAGCGCCGTACCGTCTCCAGCGTAACCAGTTTTGCCGCCGCCGCCGCGCCGATCACGATACCGATCGCCACCATCGCGTTCAGCGTGGTCGGCGTTTTGTTATCGGTGATACCGAGCGCCACCGGCACCCACAGTACCAGCAGGAAACGCAGCGTCACGCCCGCGCCCCAGAACAGGCTGGTGCCCAGCAGTGAGAAGCGCGTTTCGCCGTTACGCCACAGCAGCTGCGCAGAGGCGACAAAACTGCGCAGCATGGCGCCAAAATGCCAGCTCTGGCCCGGACGTGCCGCCTGCAGGCGCGGAATAAAGATATTCGCCACTACCGCCAGCGCGTACGTCAGCGCACAGACAATCAGCGCGGCCAGCAGATTCCAGTCCGCCAGCACGCCGCCCGCCACCGAACCGAGCAGGATCGCAGCAATGGTCGATGACTCCATCAGGCCGTTGGCCTTTACAAGGCGCGGTCCCTGAGTGATCTCGGTCAGAATGCCGTACTTGGCCGGCGAATAGGCCGCTGCGCCAATCCCGACCAGCGTATAGCCGAGGAAGGGGTTAAATCCAAAGCAGACGATCAGCGCCCCCAGCAGCTTCAGGCTGTTGGCGAACATCATCACGCGCCCTTTGGCAAAGCTGTCCGCCATCTGCCCGACAAACGGTGCGAGCAGAATGTAAGTGGCCACAAACAGCATCTGCAGGATCGGCTGGCTCCAGTCCGGATAGTGCTGATTTTTCAGCACCGCCAGCGTGGCGAACAGCAGTGCGTTATCGCCAAACGCCGAGAAAAACTGCGCAACGATCACCGCAATCATGCTGCGCGACAGCAGCGGTGCCGGCGCATTGGCTGACGGGCTCATGCCTTCTCCTCTTCCGCCAGCTGTTTCAGGCTGACGTAATCCGGTTTGCCGCTGCCCAGCATCGGGAGCTGCTTCATAAAGCGGATATCACGCGGCACCGCCAGCTCTGGCGCACCGATTTCACGCGCGGCGCGCTGCAGCTGGTCACGGCTCAGTTCGCTATCGGTGGTAAACAGCACCAGCGCTTCGCCGCGGTTGCCGTCCGGTCGCAGCGAGGCAGCGTGCTGCTTCTCCGCTGAAGCCTTCAGCGCAATCTGCTCTACGATCTCCAGCGATACCATCTCCCCGGCGATTTTGGCGAAGCGTTTGGCGCGCCCCTGAATCTGACAAAAGCCGCCGTCATCAAAGCTGACGATGTCGCCCGTGTCATACCAGCCCGCTTCGCTTTCGCCTTCACCGTTATCGGCAACGGGCGGCTCCAGCACGCCCGGATTTTCCACGCGCAGATAGCCATTCATGATGTTAGGGCCGCGCAGCTGCAGCCGTCCGCCCTGCTCAATGCCCGGCACCGAAATCAGACGCGAATCCATGCCTGGCAGGATGCGGCCCACGGTATGGGTTTTGGCTGCCATCGGCACATTGATCGCCACCACCGGCGCGCACTCCGTCACGCCATAGCCTTCGAGGATGCGGATGCCGTACTTCTCCATATAGATCTGGCGCGTGCCCTCCTGCAGCTTTTCCGCCCCGGCGACCACATAACGCAGACGCGCAAAGTCGTAAGGATTGGCAAAACGCGCATAGTTGCCGAGGAAGGTTGAGGTGCCAAACAGCACGGTGCAGTTACGGTCGTAGACCAGCTCCGGCACGATGCGGTAGTGCAGCGGGCTGGGGTAGAGAAACACCTGCGCCCCGGTCAGCAGCGGCGTAAACAGGCCCACGGTTAAGCCAAAGGCGTGGAACAGCGGCAGGGCCGACATAAAGCGGTCACGCGGAGTGAAATCGGCCACGGTGCGAATCTGCTCCACGTTCGCGAGCAGGCTCTTATGTGAATGCACCACGCCTTTTGGGTTGCCCTCTGAACCCGAAGTAAACAGCACCATTGCCGCATCTTCCGGCTGCTGCGGCAGCTGGGCACGGTGCGGCATCAGCAGATGGCCGAGGATCCACAGCTTATCCTGCAGCGTCACGGTATCTTTCAGATCTTCCAGATAGATCCACTGCACCTCGTTCAGGCCCTGCGGCAGATGCCACAGATTCCCCTTCTCCAGGAACTGACGTGAGGTAAACACGGTTTTCACCTGCGAGGCGGTCAGCGCCGCACGCATACCGTTCACACCCGCTGTGTAGTTGAGCATCGCCGGAATACGGCCGCGCAACGAAGCGCCAAGGATGGCGGCTGCCGTCACCGTCGCGTTCGGCAGCAGCAGGCCGACGTATTCGCCCTGCTGGCTGTAACGCTCCAGAATACGCCCGACGCCAAGCGCCTTTTTCAGTAACCCGGTATAGCTGTCGGGCTTAAAGTTAACGTCTTCAATGCAGGGTTTAGTCAATCCGTAGCGCTGGCGTGCATGGAGAAATGCCTCAAACAGCGTTTCACGCGGCCGTACCGCCATGCGCGCTTCCATCATAATGTGGTGTAAGTGTTCACCCGCCAGCACGCGCCGGTCACGCGCCCGTTTGGCATCGGGCATCGGGATCGTCGTCGCCGGTAATACGCTGAGCGTGATGCGCGGGAACAGGCGACGCCTGAACACGCCCGCCAGGCGACCAAACGGCGTATATTCCGCGCCCTCAATACGCATTGGCACCACGGTTGCCCCTGATTTCGCCGCGACGAAGCCGGCGCCGCTATAGATTTTCATCAGCGAGCCGGTCACGGTAATGCGCCCTTCCGGGAAGATCACCACCGGACGCCCCTGATTGATCATGCGGACCAGATGTTTGATCGAGAGCGGTTTAGTGGGATCGAGCGGGACAAAATCGATGATCGGTTTAAGCAGGCGCATAAACCACTGTTCGCTGATTGAGGAGTAGACGGCGAACACCGGCTTGATCGGCAGAAACAGGGCCAGCAGGGCACCATCCAGAAAAGACATATGGTTAGGGGTAATCAGCACCTTCTCTTTATGCAGTGCCGTGAGATCGCCGCGCAGCTCCACGCGCCACAACAGGCGACAGAGGAAGCGGAGGAGAGTGAATAACATGCCAGCTCCTTAGCAGTATCGAAAAATGGCTCTTACCATGCAGGATCTGCTGAAGTTCGACAAGAGGATATTGGCCGAGGGCATCTGGCGTTTAGACGGCGTGCATCCCTTTGACCGGCTGCGCATGGGTGCGCATCCCACGGATAAGGATGAAGTGAGCTGGCGAGCGTGAAAAAAGGGTAAAAAAAACCCACGCATCCGCGTGGGTCGGTGCAACCGAACAGGGTGAATACCCGGGGACAGGTATCGCTGCCGCAGCAGCCGATCTTCACACCAATCAATACCTCTGGGAGACTCATCGTCGCGCAAAGGTGCCATGAATAACAGCCACAAAACGCAACCTTATTCGGCGAAATGCAACGAGGTGTGAACAGCACGACTGTCTGGTTACATCCTGATTTTATTAAGATTTATCCGAAGCCGGTTTGCTGTAGATGGCGTCCGGTGCCACGTTCATGTGCTTCAGCACCGGCCCCATGATATTGCCAAACACCGGTGCGGCGACTGAACCTCCGAAGTGATCGCCGGCTGTCGGATGGTTGATCATCACCACCAGCGCCACTTCCGGATGGCTGGCCGGCGCAATACCTGCCGTGTAGTTAACGTAGCCGCCATCATACTTGCCGCTGGTGCCCATCTTCTCGGCGGTACCGGTTTTCGTCGCCAGCCGATAGCCCGGTACGGCCGCCTTTACCCCGGTGCCGCCCGGCAGTACATCGCTCTCCAGCATGTGCACCACGGTTTGTACAATCTGTGGATCGGCGACCTGTTTACCCAATACCGGCGGCGTGACTTTGGTGATCGACAGCGGACGGTAAATGCCCCAGGAGCCCAGCGTGGCGTACTCCCGCGCAATCTGCAGCGGCGTGACGCGCAGCCCGTAGCCAAATGAGAAGGTGGCGCGCTCAATATCCGCCCAGCGCTCGCGGTGCAGCGGGAAATAGCCCACGCTTTCGCCGGTCAGTCCCAGGCCGGTCGGTTTACCCAGCCCGAAGGCGTGGTAAGTGTTCACCAGCGCTTCCGCCGGCATCGCCAGCGCAATGTGTGAAACGCCGATGTCGCTCGACTTCTGCAAAATACCGGTCATGGTGAGACGCGGCCAGTGGCCGACATCACGAATCAGGTGGCCATTGACGCTGTACGGCGTGGTGTCGATCACGGAGTCAGCACGCACCAGATGGCGCTGCAACCCCTCCATAACCACCAGCGGTTTCACCGTTGAGCCCGGTTCATAGCTGTCGTTGATGGCGGTATTACGCATCTGTGCCGGTGTGGCGTTGTCGTAATTGTTCGGGTTAAACGACGGATAAGAGGCCATCGCCAGAATTTCACCGGTATCGATCTTCACCAGTACCGCAGCCCCGGAATCGGCTTTGTTCAGCAGCACCCCGTCGCGCAGTTTGCTGTACAACGTGAACTGATCGAATTTATCGATGCTGAGCTGCACGGTCGGCGGCTGTTTGGGCGGCTCATAATCGATCATCGAGATGATGTTGCCCTCGCCATCCTGACGATAGACCTCCTTGCCCGGCTCGCCCTGCAGCACATGATCGAAGCCCTTTTCCAGTCCGTTGAGGCCGCTGTTATCCGCACCGACAATACCGATCAGCGGCGCGGCTGCTTCGCTCATCGGGTAGAAACGGCTGTCGTCATACACCGAGCTGATGCCTTTCAGATGCAGTTTGGCGATATCTTTGGCAATGCCCAGCTCAATTTTGCGCCCGAGATAGAGGAAGCGCCTGCGCGGATTGGCCGTGATCTGCGCCCGCAGATCTTCCGGGCGCAGGCTGAGCGCCGCGGCAAGGTAAGCCCACTTTTCACTGCTGAAGTCCGGGTTGGCTTCCAGTACGCGCATCGGGTCGGCGATGATATCGCGCGACGGCACGCTGAGCGCCAGGGCTTCACCGTCGCGATCCAGTAAAGTGCCGCGATTGGTGGGCAAGGTTACGGTACGCAGCGAGCGCTGGTCCGCTTCATGCTCAAGCATCGGATGGTTAATGAGCTGCAAATCGCCAACGCGCGCCAGCAGCAATCCCATGCAGCCTAAAACGCCAAGGCAGATCAGACGAAAACGAAACGGGTTAAACGGGGCTTTGATCTGGTCTTTTCCCAGAAATTTTTTAATCGGGGGCATAGCAATCCGCTGCGATAAAAGGGGGGCCGGGCTGGTTATCCGCAGTTATAAAGAAAGGCGCGACGGTATAACAGGAAAACTATGTATCAGTTCGTTAGCAAAACGGCGGACAAAAAAAACCTGCGCATCTGCGCAGGTCGGTGTAATCAAGAAAACGTTTTGATGTTCACCCATCAATACCTCTGGGACCCTGACTGTAGCAAGATGCTACGCCGGGAAACTATCACTCAAACGCAACAGTTACCGGCAAAATGTAACCAGCGGTGAGATTGTTACCCGATTGTGCAACTGGCGTGTTTTTTAATTTCCACCAGGCAACTCATGGCGTTAGGGCCCTGCGTTAAGGATGACGTCCCGATATCGAGCGTCAGCACATTCGGGTTACCGGCGCGGTCCCACGGCTGCCATGCCTTGCCGAAGCCCGGATCGAACCAGGCGCCGGTGGCGATGATTACCACGCCCGGCGTCAGGCCGTCAGTCAGCCGTACGCCGGCCAGCATACGCCCGCGCGCATTGCTCACTTCAATCTCATCGCCATCGTTGATTGCGCGCGCCGCCGCATCCTGTGGATGCATATAGAGCGTTTCATGGCCGGCGGTTTTGTTCGCCTGCACCTGCGCTGTCGCATCAAGCTGGCTGTGCAGACGGTCGGACGGCTGCACCGAGATCATATGCAGTGGGAACTGCTCGCTGAGCGGCGCGCCCAGCCACTCCTGCGGTTCGCGCCACTCCGGATGGCCGGCAAAATCCGCCAGCTGATAATCCGCAATCGTCTGGCAAAACAGTTCGATTTTGCCGCTGGCGGTCTGGATCGGATGCGCAACGGGATCGGCGCGGAACGCATCCATAAACACATACGGCTTGCCCCCTTGCGGGATCTCGACATAGCCGCGCTGCCAGAACTCGCCAAACTCCGGAAAGTGGATATCGCGGCGCGCATGGGCCGTGGCGCACTGCTGATACAGGTGCTCAATCCACTGCATCTCGTTGCGCCCTTCGGTAAAGGTATCGCGATAGCCGAGGCGCTCCGCGATATCGGCAAAAATATCGAAGTCGTTACGCGCCTGATGCTGCGGTTTGATGGCCTGGTGCATCGCCAGCACAAAGCGATCGCGCGAGGAGCCGCCAATGTCGTTGCGCTCCAGCGTGGTGGTGACCGGCAGCACGATATCGGCCATCTGCGCCGCGGGCGTCCAGACGATATCCTGCACAATCACCGTATCCGGCCGCTGCCAGCCTTCAACCAGGCGATTGAGCTGCTGGTGATGATGAAACGGATTGCCGCCCGCCCAGTGCAGCAGATGAATATCGGGATAGTGCAACGTTTCGCCCTGGAAGGGGTACGGCTGGCCGGGATTGAGCAGCATGTCACTGATGCGCGCCACCGGAATCGCCAGGTTTGCCGGATTCGGCCCGGTGCTCATCATTGGCGCCGGTCCATCCTGACGCGGATTACCCACGCTGTTCATTGAGCCGTGACCAAACGAGAAGCCACCGCCCGGCAGCCCCGGCTGGCCCAGCATGGCAGAGAGCGCAATCATCATCCAGTAGGGCTGTTCCCCTCGATGGGCGCGCTGCACGGCATAAGAGCAGGTGATAAAGCTGCGTTTGCCTGCCAGCTGCTGTGCCAGCTGCGCAATCCGTGCGGCCGGAATCCCGGTTATGGCGCTGGCCCACGCCGGCGTTTTAGCAATGCCGTCGCTTTCGCCCAGCAGATAAGCGCGCAGCTGCGGCCAGCCGGTGCAGTGGCTGGCGAGGAAGCGCTCATCTACGGCGTTTTGACGGGTAATTTCAAAGCCGAGCGCCAGCATCAATGCCACATCAGTATTCGGGCGAATGGGGATCCACTCGGCGTTCACAAAGGCAGGGCAGTCGTCGCGCATCGGGCTGATGTTAATAACCCTGGTGCCTTTGGCCGCCAGCTGCTCCAGTGCCGGTTTCAGGCTATGCTGCCCTGCCCCGCCGGATGCCACCTGGGCATTTTTCAGCGCCAGCCCGCCGAAGGCGACGAAGATCTCCGCGTGCTCTATCACTTCCGGCCAGTCAGTGACGCGGCCGGTCAGCGGCATGTAGGTGCCAATCACATAGGGCAGGAAGAACTGCGCCGCGCCCCAGCTGTAGTTGCCCTGCTGATCCACACCGCCACCGCCCTGAAAATAGAAGCGACGAATCAGGGTGCGCGCGTGATTAACACGCCCGGCGGAGGACCAGCCATACGACCCGTTAAAGATACCGGCCGCGCCGTAGCGGTCGCGCACGCGGCGATTCTCTTCTGCAACCAGATCCAGTGCGGTATCCCAGTCCACCGCCACAAAATCTTCGCGTCCGCGCAGCGTGCGATCGCTGTTTTCACGCGCCTTCAGCCAGGAGCGGCGCACCATCGGCTGGCGGATACGTTTATCCGAGTAGACCAGTTGTGGAATGGTGTGAATCATCGGTGACGGATCGGCATCGGCGAAGAACGGCTCGCAGGCGATCAGGCGATCGTGCTCCGTAACGGCGGTAAAGGCGCCCCAGTGCGCCAGGTGCGGCACGCGTGTTTTCATGGTTTCAGGTCCGGCAGGCAGGTATCAATATGCGTGGCAGCATAGCATGGGCCGCGCATCGGGCTAAAGCGTGGGTGAATCCCCTTAATTTCCGCGCTTTTGCGACAGCGCTGGCATTATGCCGGGTTGCGGCCAGGGGGCTTTTCCGTAACACTGGGGATATGTGTAAACGTTTTCCCGGATGTCGATAATTGCATGGCTACCATTAAGGATGTTGCCCGCATGGCGGGGGTTTCGGTCGCAACCGTCTCTCGCGTCATCAATAATTCGCCCAAAGCCAGCGAGAGCTCACGCCTCGCCGTGACCCAGGCAATGGAGCAGCTGCAGTATCACCCGAACGCCAACGCCCGCGCCCTGGCGCAGCAATCCACCGAGACGCTGGGTCTGGTGGTGGGCGATGTGTCTGACCCATTTTTTGGCGCCATGGTTAAAGCGGTAGATGAGATTGCCGGACAGACCGGTAATTTTTTACTGATTGGTAACGGTTACCATAATGAGCAAAAAGAGCGTCAGGCAATTGAGCAGCTGATGCGTCATCGCTGCGCGGCGCTGGTGGTACACGCCAAGAAGATCCCCGATGAGGATCTGGAAGTGCTGATGAAGCAGGTGCCGGGCATGGTGCTGCTGAACCGCCTGCTGAAGGGGTTTGAAACACGCTGTATTGCACTGGATGACCGCTACGGCGCCTGGCTGGCCACGCGCCATCTGATTCAGCAGGGCCACACGCAGATTGGCTTTATCTGCTCCACGCATACTATTTCCGATGCCGAGGATCGTCTGCAGGGCTATTACGATGCGCTGAAGGAGCATGGGTTGCCGTGCAACGATCGGCTGGTGGCCTGGGGCGAACCGGACGAAGTGGGCGGTGAGCAGGCGATGACCGAGCTGCTGGGCCGCGGCAAGCAGCTGAGCGCGGTGGCGTGCTACAACGACTCCATGGCCGCCGGTGCGCTGGCGGTGCTGAGTGATAACGGGATCCGCGTGCCGGAAGAGATGTCGCTGATTGGTTTTGATGATGTGCTGGTATCGCGCTACGTACGTCCGCGTTTAACTACGGTGCGTTATCCGATTGTCACCATGGCGCAGCAGGCAGCACAGCTGGCGCTGGCGTTAGCCAACGGCGGTGACAGGCCGGAGGTGACCAATATGTTTAGCCCGACGCTGGTGCGCCGTCATTCGGTAGGTGGACCGGGTTAAACACATAGTGGTTGCCAGGTGCGCGTGAATGCGCACCCTACGGGTAACAACCGACCGGGGTCGTAGGGTCGGCATTCATGCCGACCGGGTTACAAATCCTGCGCATAAACCTTCACCGTCACATCCGGGAACTCCAGCGCATCAAACTGATACTGCCAGCCGAAGCGCTCGTAGTAGCCGCCAAAGGTCGACCACAACCACAGCTTTTCATACCCGCGATGCCGCGCATACGCCATCACGTGCTGCTGCAGCGCCGCGCTCAGCCCTTTACCGCGCGCGGACTCATCCACATACAGCGCCGCCACCCACGGATAGAGATCCTGGCGGCTGATCAAATCACAGCGCCAGAACCCCACCGTACCGAGCGGCATATCGTCATCATCCAGCGCGACAAAGGTCACCGGGAACGCCGCGCCATTCAGGCTACTGCGCACAATGCTGTCGTAAAAGGCCCGCGATGTGCCCGCGCCAAACGCCTGCCACAGCCAGTCGGTGATCTGGCTGGCGTGATGCGGCACGCTGCTGAGCGGCATAATGCGCATCAGTTCAGCTCCAGCGCCAGCAGCTCCTGAATGGTCTGCGCCCGACGAATCTCGCGTGCGCTGCCGTTCTCAAACAGCACTTCGGGAATCAGCGGACGGCTATTGTAGTTAGACGACATCGATGCACCGTACGCGCCGGTATCGTGAAACACCAGATAGTCGCCAACCCGGGCCGCCGGCAGCGCGCGGGTCTCCACTTTACCGCCCTCCTGCTGGGTAAAGACATCTCCCGATTCACACAGCGGCCCCGCCACCACGCTCTCCACGGTGTCATCGCCCGGCGTACGCCCGTCAGCAGGCAGCAGGGAGATGTGGTGATAGCTGCCGTACATGGACGGACGCATCAAATCGCTAAAGCCGGCATCCACCAGCACGAAGTGACGGCTGCCCATCGCTTTAACCGCACGCACCTGTGAAACCAGCACGCCCGACTCCGCCACCAGGAAGCGGCCCGGCTCAATCTCCAGCTTCACCGGATGGCCGAGGTGCGCGGCAATGCGCTCACGCGCCTTGTTCCACAGGCCAAAGTAGTGCTGCGTATCAATCGCTTCTTCGTCGAAACGGTAAGGAATCGATAACCCTCCGCCCGCGGAGATTGCCTGCAGATCCTGGCCAAACGCCACGACCTGATCGACCATCGCATCGCACACCTGCTGCAGGTGGCCGTAATCGACACCGGAACCGATGTGCATATGCAGACCGACCAGCTGCAGACCGTGCTGCTGAATCGCCGCCAGCGCCAGCGGCAGATCGCTGTGCCAGATACCGTGCTTGCTGTTTTCGCCGCCGGTATTGGTTTTCTGGCTGTGGCCGTGACCAAAGCCCGGGTTGATACGCAGCCACACTTTGTGACCCGGTGACTGCACGCCCAGCTGATGCAGCATATCCACCGAACCGGCGTTAACCGGCACGCGCAGCTCGGCGATGCGCGCCAGCGTAGGCTGATCCAGCACGTCGGCCGTGAACACAATATCTTCGCCGCCCGGCGCAAAACCGGCGGCCAGCGCACGCTCGATTTCACCCAACGACACAGAGTCGACCTTCACGCCAGCCGCACGCATCAGGCGCAGAATATGGATGTTTGAGCAGGCTTTCTGCGCAAAGCGCACCACATCGAATTCACTCAGCTGAGCGATACGCTGCCGGATAATCGCGGCATCATAGGCCCAGAAAGGGCCGCTGTAGCGCTGCGCCAGCGGCAGCAGATTGGCGGCGGTCAGCGCCGTTTCGGTGTTGTTTAAGGGACGTGGCATGACAATTCTCCTGAGTCGATAAGGCCATTTAGCCACAGCACAGCGATGCAGAAAAATATCTGTTTTAGCGCCCGCTATGCAAATATGATATGGGTTCACAGGAGAGAAAATGGCAAAGATCAACTGGCGGCATATCGAAATTTTTCACGCGGTGATGACCAGCGGCAACCTGACGCAGGCGGCGACCCTGCTGCACACCTCGCAGCCCACCGTCAGCCGTGAGCTGGCGCGGCTGGAGCAGCAGCTCGGCTTACAGCTGTTTGAGCGCGTTCGCGGCCGCCTGCAGCCTACGGTGCAGGGGCTGCGGCTGTATGAAGAGGTGCAGCGTTCGTGGTACGGGCTGGATCGCATCATGGATGCCGCCGAAGGGCTGCGGCAGTTTCGTCAGGGTGAACTGTCGATCGCCTGCCTGCCGGTATTTTCGCAGTCGCTGCTGCCGCCGCTGCTGCAGCCGTTTCTGCAGCGCTATCCGCAGGTGAGCCTGAATATCATTCCGCAGGAGTCGCCACTGCTGGAGGAGTGGCTGTCGGCGCAGCGTTACGATCTCGGCCTGACCGAAACCCAGCATGCGCCAGCCGGGACGCAGCGCGTGCCGCTGCTGACCTGTGATGAGGTGTGCGTACTGCCACCGCACCATCCGCTGTGTCAGCGGGCGGTGCTGACGCCGCAGGATTTCCACGGCGAGAACTATGTCAGCCTGTCGCGCAGCGACAGCTACCGTCAGCTGCTGGACGCGCTGTTTCACGAGCAGAGTGTTGAAAGGCGATTGGTGCTGGAGACGCACAGTGTGGCATCGGTGTGCGCGATGGTGCGCGCCGGGGTGGGCATTTCGATTGTCAATCCGCTGACGGCGCTGGATTACGCCGACAGCGGCGTGGTGATGCGTAAATTCAGTATTGCCGTGCCCTTTACCGTCAGCCTGGTGCGGCCACAGCATCGGCCGGCTTCCGCGCTGGTGGATCACTTCTGCGACCACCTGCAGCAGCAGGTGGCCACGTTCCCTCAGCGCATCGCCGCGCGGCTGGCTTAAGCGCGTACCGCCTCGCCCTGCCCGCCGGATTTACGGAAGGTGATCAGGCACACCACCAGACCCACGGCAGCCAGTGCGGCAGCAGCCACCGGTACCGACGTCAGGCCGTAGCCTTTATCGATCACCGCGCCGCCAACCCATGCACCCAGCGCGTTGCCGACGTTAAACGCCGAGATATTGAGTGTGGAGACCAGATTTGGCGCATCCTTACCGTGGCGCACTACGTTGATCTGCAGGCCCGGCACGGTGGCAAAGGTCGCCATCGCCCACAGGAACAGCGTGATCTCCGCCAGCCACAGCGCATGGCTGGTCCAGCTGAACAGCAGCGAGAAGATGGCAATCAGTGAGAAGCTGAGAATCAGGCTGAAAGAGACTTTCCAGTCCGCCAGCTTACCGCCGAGAATATTCCCCACCGTCAGCCCTGCGCCAATCAGGAACAGCGTCCAGCTGACGCCGCGATCGCTAATGCCGGTAACCTGCAGCAGCAGCGGCGCGATATAGCTAAACAGCGCGAACATTGCGGCGGCAAAAAACACCGTCATCAGTAGAGACAGCCACAGCTTGCCGTTAGCCAGCGCGCTGACTTCACTCGCCAGATGGACCGGCTTCTCCTCTTTATTGGTTGGCAGGCTGACAATCAGGGCGATAAACGCAAAGATGCCGATGATCGCCACGCCCCAGAAGGTGGCGCGCCAGCCAAACAGCTGACCAAACCAGGTCCCCAGCGGCACGCCAAGCACGTTAGCCAGCGTCAGGCCGGTGAACATCAGCGCCACCGCGGAGGCCTGACGGCCCGGTGCCACCAGGCTGGCGGCGACCACCGCGCCGATACCGAAGAACGCGCCGTGACACAGCGCCGTCACTACGCGCGCCAGCATCAGCAGGTTGTAGGTATAGGCCAGCGCGCACAGCACGTTACCAATAATGAAGATGATCATCAGCAAGATCAGGGTGCGCTTACGCGGCAGTTTTGCCGTCAGCAGCGCCATAATCGGCGCGCCAATGGCCACGCCCAGCGCGTAACCGCTGATCAGCCATCCCGCGGACGGGATCGTCACCTGGAGATCGCCCGCCACTTCTGGCAGTAACCCCATGATGACGAACTCCGTGGTGCCGATGGCGAACGCACTCAGCGCCAGCGCCAGTAATGCAACAGGCATAACACACTCTCCCAAATAATTTTTTTGCAGGCAGGCCGTTTTACGAACGCAAAACGGTAAAAGCGGACGCTTATAGATATTTGAACTGCGTCACAGACCTATTAAAGCATAGCCGTGATGCATCAACCACCCTGCGGGCGGCAAGGCTATGTTGCTGCGGTAGCAATAATCGCTTTGCGGAAAAGTGTCGCTGGCTAAGCGTCAGGACAGCACGCGGATTGCGCGCTACGCTTGAACAGACTGGAGAAGCATCATGCAGGTTAATTACCCGTCAGCGCGTAAAGGATGCGTACAGGTTGCCGATATCCCAATGGATTGCCCGGTCAAACGGCGCCAGAAAAACAGGGGAAACACGCGTATGCGATGGCTTATCGCGCTGGTGGCGGGCTGCCTGAGTGGCTGCTCTGTCGGACATTACGAATACAGTCAGGAAGCGGCTAAACGCGTCGATATGACCGTTACCGGCATTCCTACCGTGCTGGGTATTGGCGCGCTTGGCACCACCATTCCGCTGACGCCGGAGTACAGCCTGACAGCGGCGCACGTGGCAAAATATTCGCTCTATCGGGTCAAAGCCTGGCATCCGGAGTGCGATATTGCCGTGGTGTATCACAAAAATAAGGAAGCCAACCTGCCGCCGCCCTTTCGCAACAGCCATATCGGTGACGCGGTAAATCTCTACGGCTACAGCTACATCTCGGCGCTGCCGGTGGCGTCGAGCGGTAAAAACCTCATTAATACTATCCTGGCGAACGACTGGAATAAGCCCGGTTGTGTCGTGGTAGCGGCCAACGCCGGCGTGGTGAAAGGGATGTCGGGCGGCGCGGTGTATAACGCCAGCGACGACACCCTGGCTGGCGTCATTGTCGGGTACAGCAGCCGCATTGATGATAATCAGAGCGGTAAGACGCTCTACAAGAACGTCGCGCTGTATGTGCCCTATGCCCGTTTTCAGACATGGCTGGATGGCGTCGTGAAGTCGTAAAGCGGATATAAAAAAGGTCGCCGTCGTGGCGACCTTCTTGATACGCGTAGCGCCAGCTTATTTTGCTGTCGGACGCAGTGCCGGGAACAGAATCACGTCACGGATGGTGTGGCTGTTAGTGAACAGCATCACCATACGGTCAATGCCGATGCCCAGACCGGCCGTTGGCGGCAGGCCGTGCTCCAGCGCGGTCACGTAATCTTCGTCGTAGAACATCGCTTCGTCGTCGCCGGCATCTTTCGCATTAACCTGCTGCAGGAAACGCTCCGCCTGGTCTTCCGCATCGTTCAGCTCCGAGAAGCCGTTGCCGATTTCACGGCCGCCGATGAAGAACTCAAAGCGATCGGTGATCTCCGGGTTCTCATCATTACGGCGCGCCAGCGGTGACACTTCAGCCGGGTATTCGGTGATAAAGGTCGGCTGAATCAGATGCGCTTCGGCTGTCTCTTCGAAGATCTCTGTGACTACGCGGCCCAGGCCCCAGCTCTTCTCAACTTTAATGTGCAGCGACTGAGCGATAGCCACGGCTTTATCAAAGTCATCCAGATCGGCCAGATCGGTTTCCGGACGGTATTTCTTGATCGCTTCACGCATGGTGAGCTTCTCAAACGGCTTGCCGAAGTCAAAGGTGTGTTCACCGTAAGGCACTTCGGTGGTACCGAGCACGTCCTGCGCCAGGGTACGGAACAGGCTCTCAGTCAGTTCGATCAGATCTTTGTAATCCGCATACGCCATATAGAGCTCCATCATGGTGAACTCTGGGTTATGACGCGGCGAAATACCTTCGTTACGGAAGTTACGGTTGATCTCGAACACGCGATCAAAGCCGCCCACCACCAGACGCTTCAGGTAGAGTTCCGGCGCGATACGCAGATACATGTCGATATCCAGCGCATTGTGATGCGTGATGAACGGACGCGCCGACGCGCCGCCCGGGATCACCTGCATCATCGGCGTTTCCACTTCCATAAAGTCGCGATTTACCATGAACTGGCGGATGCCGGCCATGATTTTTGAACGCACTTTAAAGGTATGGCGTGATTCGTCGTTGGAGATCAGATCGAGATAGCGCTGACGGTAGCGGGTCTCCTGATCGGCCAGGCCGTGGAACTTGTCCGGCAGCGGACGCAACGCTTTGGTCAGCAGGCGCAGCTCAGAGATGTGGATCGACAGCTCGCCGGTTTTGGTTTTGAACAGCTTACCGCGCGCGCCGAGGATATCGCCGAGATCCCACTTCTTGAACTGCTCGTTGTAGACGCCCTCTGGCAGATCGTCGCGTGAGACGTAGATCTGAATCTGGCCGCCAACATCCTGCAGGGTGGCAAAAGAGGCCTTACCCATGATGCGGCGGGTCATCATACGACCGGCAACGCTCACCTCAACGCCAAGCGCTTCCAGCTCTTCGTTGCTCTTCTCGTCGTAGCTGGCGTGCAGCTGGTCGGAGAGGGAATCACGGCGGAAATCGTTAGGAAACGCCACGCCCTTTTCACGCAGCGCGCTGAGTTTTTCGCGACGCGCTTTCAGTTCGTTATTTAACTCAAGGGCGGCATCAGCGCTCTGCGGTTGTTGTTCAGACATGTCGGTTCCTTATAGCCCTGCTTTTAAACTTGCTTCAATAAAACGATCGAGATCGCCATCCAGTACCGCCTGGGTGTTGCGCGTCTCTACGCTGGTGCGCAGATCTTTGATGCGCGAATCGTCCAGTACGTAAGAACGGATCTGGCTGCCCCAGCCGATATCAGATTTGTTATCTTCCGCTGCCTGCTTGTCCGCGTTTTTCTTCTGCATCTCATATTCGTACAGCTTGGCGCGTAACTGCTTGAAGGCCTGATCTTTGTTCTTGTGCTGTGAACGGTCGTTCTGACACTGCACGACAATGTTGGTCGGCAGGTGGGTAATACGCACCGCAGACTCGGTTTTGTTAACGTGCTGGCCACCGGCACCGGATGCGCGGTAAACGTCAATGCGCAGGTCCGCCGGGTTGATGTCGATGTCAATGTTGTCATCCACTTCCGGGTAGATAAATACCGAGCTGAAAGAGGTGTGACGACGGCCGCCGGAGTCGAACGGGCTCTTACGCACCAGGCGATGCACGCCGGTTTCAGTGCGTAGCCAGCCGTAAGCGTAATCACCAATGATCTTAATGGTGGCCGATTTAGTACCGGCAACTTCGCCTTCCGACTCTTCAATGATCTCGGTTTTAAAGCCTTTAGCTTCGGCCCAGCGCAGATACATGCGCAGCAGCATGCTGGCCCAGTCCTGCGCTTCGGTGCCGCCGGAACCCGCCTGAATATCCATGTAGCAGTCGGCGCCGTCGTATTCGCCGGAGAACATGCGGCGGAACTCAAGCTCGCCCAGTTTCACGTCCAGCGCATCCAGCTCAACAACCGCTTCGTTGAAGGTCTCTTCGTCGTCCGCTTCAACAGCCAGCTCCAGCAGGCCCTGTACATCCTCCAGACCTTGCTGCATCTGGTCGAGGGTCTCTACCACCGCTTCCAGCGACGCACGCTCTTTACCCAGCGCCTGCGCGCGTTCAGGTTCGTTCCAGACGTCAGGCTGCTCCAGCTCTGCGTTTACTTCTTCGAGGCGTTCTTTCTTGGCATCGTAGTCAAAGATACCCCCTAAGAACGCCACTGCGCTCGCTGAGGTCCTGGATACGATTTTTGACCGGATTAATTTCAAACATGGCTTTTCAGTCTTTTTTGACGATTCGGTGAGAGGGGATAAAAGTAACGCGATAGTCTACCCGAAAGCGCGCGCACTTTGTAGCTTTGCACGTCCCGGACTAAACCGCCTGTTAACCGCTGAAAAAAAGTTCCGCGCTTTCTGGAAACACAACACCACTGCAGTTTCCAGAAAACCCCCTTTACCACCTGGTGCGCGCATCCCCACTTCAGAATTTTCCTGCAAATTCCGACCAGTAAATGCCAGCCGCCGTTAGTAAACCCCATGATTTTTAACTTAAATTCGTGAAGAATCCGCTCTAAGAAATTTCCTGCGGATGCGCAAGAATGGCGCGGTGAACGTGTGCAACGCTTCGCTGTCCGGGCCATCAGTTCGCTGCGGCCTGCCGTATTCTCTCTGCCCGCAACCGGCCTCTTTCGCTTGCTGTACCCGTCTGTCACACACGCAAATCAGGGATCTGCTTTACCGACATGGAACGACACTGTCCCGGTCCTGAAACGTGCAGGACCCTTAACATGCCCTGAGAGGCATGAGGAGCTGTCATGCTTTGTTCTGAAATTACCCTGGCTACCCGACCGCGCCTGCTGGCGCTCCTGATGCCGCTGTTACTGACCGCCTGCGGCGGCGGAGGAGGCGGCGGTGCGCCAGTGGCTCTGGATCCTGCCCCGCCGCCGGTCGTCCCGGCAGTCCCCGACAGCCGTAAAGTGGCCATTATTGACTCCGGACTGGCGCCAGGCCGCAGCGATATCAACTACGACAGCGTGATCTTCTCCAGTTATGTCGGCGGCGATTCGCGTCTGAACGACAATCAGGGCATCAACGGCCACGGCACCGTGGTGGCGCTGACGCTGCTCGGCCTGTCGCCCGGCAGTACGCTGTATATGGCGCAGGCATCACAAAATAACCTGTTTAACTATGCCGACAGTACGCGCGCGGTGCACGATTTGCTGGATCAGGGCGTGCGCATTTTTAACATGTCCTATGGTTCGCCTGAACGCCTGACAACCGTGCAGACGCTGATCGGCGCGCGCCAGCGCTATCAGTCGCTCTACCAGGGTTTACAGGCGATCTCCGCTGCCGATGGCTTAGCGGTGATGATCACCGGCAATAACGGGACTGCTACGCCCGCGCCGGATGTGCTGACGCCGCTGATGTATCAGGATGCGCATCTGGCGCGTAATCTGCTGGCCGTGACCGGCGTGCTGGAGACGACCGGCTACGACAAGCCGGGGCGTCCGGCCGGATCGGCCATGTTTGATGCCTGCGGTGCGGCCGCCGCATGGTGCCTTGCTGCACCAGGCTACAGCGACTATGTGCATCAGAACGCCGACGGCAGCGCGGTGAATGCCCGCAGTTTCGGTACCTCGTTTGCGGCGCCGCGCGTCACCGCCGCCGCTTCACAGCTGCTGCAACGCTATCCGTGGATGAGCGGCCACAACCTGCAGCAAACGCTGCTCACGACTGCCACCTACCGCAGCGATGCCCACGATAACCAGCCCGACAGCGCCGGCGGACGGCCCTACAACGACACTTTTGGCTGGGGTGAGCTTAATGCCGCCAAATCCTTGCAGGGTCCGGGGCAATTTTGGGCAGAGGACTTTCACGCCAGCCTTGATGCCGGGCGTTATGTTTTCAGCAACGACATCACCGGCGATCGCGGCCTGGTGCTGGATGGCGCGGAGCACAACGGCGTTCTGCAGCTTACCGGCAACAATCACTATCAGGGGCTGACGCAGGTTACCGCCAATACCCTGCTGATTGAGGGTGCCATTGCCGGTGATGCACGGGTCAGCGGCAGCGGCAAACTCGGCGGCAGCGGGCGTATTGGTGGCAATCTGATCAACCAGGGCACCGTCAACAGTGGCGTAAGGATTGAGGGCGATTATCAGCAGGCCGCGGACGGCACGCTTAACGTCACGCTGACAAATCCGCTACGGGTCTCCGGACGCGCCACGCTTGATGGCACGCTCTCTCTGGCACCGCCCTCCGCCGGTTACGTGGTGCAGCAGCAGGAGACGCTGCTGACCAGCGGTGGCGGCCTCAACGGCCAGTTCAGTCAGATCAATACCGGCGTGTTTCTGGAGGGCAGCGTCAGCTACGACGCCCATAACGTAACCGGCCAGCTCACCCGCAAAAATACCGCTGACGCGGCCGATGCGCTGGGCATCAACGCTGTCAGCGCGCAGCAGACTGCCCGTAACCTTGAACAGGCGTTTATCACTGCGGATCGCTGGCAGAAGCAGGCGGCGCTAAGCACAACTCAGCAATCCGCCCTGGCGGCAGCCGGTGCGTTCCAGACGCTGGCGGACGCACCCAATGCCCGGGCGGCTATCAACTCGCTCTCCGGGCAGGCGCACGCTTCCGGCAACGCCGTGCTGTTTAATGCGCTGGATTACCAGACGCGCCTGCTGAGTAACCGCCTGAGCGAGACCGATACAGAGCAGCACGGCGGCTTCTGGCTGGAGAGCGGCCAGCTGCGTGGCGCGCTGAATCAGGAGGGCTATCTGGGCAATCGCTATCGCTATACGCTGACCGCGCTGGAGGTAGAGAACGATTTCGATCGGCCGGGTCTGCGCCTCGGCATCGCCTGGACGCAAACCCAACTCAACGCGACGTACGCGGAGAGCGGTGGCGGCAGCCAGAACAGTTTGCAGGGCGTGATGCTGTATGGTCGCTATGCGGTGACGCCGCAGTGGTACTGGCAGGGCAATCTGAGCTATCAGCACGGGCGCGATAAACTGCAGCGCCTGGTGCTGCTGGATGAGGCCACGCCGGTCTCCTCCTCCACGCGCAGCGACAGCTGGCAGGCAGCCGTGCAGAGCGGCTATCGCTGGACAATCGCGGATGATTATCGCCTCGAACCCTATCTCGGCTGGCGTGAGACCGGTCTGCAGACCGGCGGATTCAGCGATCGCGGTAGCGCGTTTGGGCTGCGCGGCGAGGGTGACCGCTATCGCCGCAGCATAGGCTACGGCGGGCTGGGGCTGAGCGCCCGTCAGAACTGGTCGGCGGGCTGGTGGAGCATGCTGAGCCTGTACGGTGAATATCAGTACGCACTACGCAATCCGTCGCTGGACGTCAGCGCCCGCTGGAGCGGGTTTGGCGATGAGCAGCAACGCTTTAGCATTCCGGGTATGCGGCTTGATCGCCAATCGCAGTGGCTGGGTGCTCGCATTGATGTGGTGCAATCGGCACGCGCACGCCTGTTCTTGCGTGCCGATCGCCATCTGGCCGCACACGGTGATGAGAAAGTGCTGCGCGGCGGCGTTGACGTGAGCTTCTGATCGCTGATTACTGCGGCCAGATGTGGTCGATAATGAGCTGCACCGAGCGGTTGCCACGGTACTCGTTGATATCCAGTTTGTAGGCCAGCTGCACCTGACGCACGCTGCTGTCTGGCCACAACGTGGTATCCACGTTGAAGGCGATGCCATCCAGCAGCGGACCGCCGCCAAGCGGCTCGACCATCACTTTCAGGTGACGTTCGCCCACCAGCCGCTGCTGCAGCAGTTTGAACTGACCATCAAATACCGGTTCCGGGAACGCCTGGCCCCACGGCCCGGCTTCGCGCAGCATCTCTGCCGTGTGCAGCGTAAACTCCTGCGCGTGCAGTTCGCCATCAGACCACATCACGCCCTGCAGCGCTTCGCCAGCCAGCCACTCATCAATCACCGCGGCAAACCGCTGGCGGAACAGATCGTACTTCCCGGCTTCCAGCGACAGGCCCGCCGCCATGGCGTGGCCGCCAAACTTGATCATCAGGCCAGGATAGAGCGTGTCCAGCCGCTCCAGCGCATCGCGCAGGTGCAGGCCGGCAATCGAGCGACCGGAGCCTTTCAGCGTGCCGTCACCGGCGGGTGCAAAGGCAATCACCGGACGGTGGAAGCGCTCTTTCAGTCGTGAGGCGAGAATCCCCACCACGCCCTGATGCCACTCCGGGTGGTAAAACGCCAGCCCGAGCGGCAGATCGCTGTGCTGGCGCTCCAGCTCATCACACAGCGCCAGCGCTTCGCTTTTCATGCCCTGCTCAATCTCTTTACGCGTCTGGTTCAGCGCATCGAGTTCACTCGCCAGCATACGCGCCTGCGCGATATCTTCGGTCAGCAGCAGCGCCACGCCCACCGACATATCATCAAGACGGCCAGCCGCATTGAGGCGCGGCCCGACGGCAAAGCCCAGATCGCTGGCCGCCAGCTGGCGCGCATCGCGGTTGGCTATCTCCAGCAGCGCGCGGATGCCGGCGCGGCACTTGCCGGCACGGATGCGACTCAGCCCCTGCCACACCAGAATACGGTTGTTGGCATCCAGCGGTACCACGTCGGCAACCGTGCCCAGCGCCACCAGATCCAGCAGCTCGGCCAGGTTGGGCTCGCGGCGCGCCTCGCTGAACCAGTTTTGCTGACGCAGATGCGCCCGCAGCGCCAGCATCAGATAGAACGCCACGCCAACGCCCGCCAGCGAGCGCGACGGAAAGGCGCTGTCGCTGAGGTTAGGGTTCACAATCGCTTCCGCCGCCGGCAGTGTGTCACCCGGCAGGTGGTGATCGGTTACCAGCACCGGAATGCCGTGCTGATGAGCGGTTTCCACGCCAGCATGGGAGGAGATACCGTTATCAACAGTCAGGAGCATCTCTGCGCCGCGTGCGCGGGCCTGCTCAACCACTTCCGGACTCAGGCCGTAGCCATCTTCAAAGCGGTTTGGCACCAGATAATCGATGTTGCCGCCCATGCTGCGCAGCGCCAGCACGGTCAGCGCGGTACTGGTGGCGCCGTCAGCATCAAAATCGCCAACGACCACGATGCGTTTGCCCTCCTGCAGCATCTGATGCAACAGGGTGACTGCGTCATCAATACCGCCAAGGGTTTGCCACGGCAGCAGAAATTTCGCACCGCGCTCCAGCTCGGCGGCGTCTTTGATACCGCGCTGCAGATAGAGACGGCGCAGCAGCGGTGGCAGATCGGCGGGTAATGTTGCGTCGGCCTGCGCTTCGCGCCGACGCAGTTCTACAGAGTGCATCACGGTGTTTTAACCACCCCGCTTCTGACCATCAAGCACCTGCTTCAGCTCCTGCGGGCCCTGATAGCCTGGGATCATCATGCCGGTATCGGTGAGAATCGCTGGCGTACCCTGAATGCCGAACAGGATGCCGAGTTTGTAGTGCTGATCGAGATTGATTTTACAGGTTGCCGGCGCGTCCATCTGCGGCGCATCGCCCTTCATGGCCGCATCGAACGCTTTGTTACGATCGGCGCTGCACCAGATGGCTCTCATCGCTTTCTCCACCTGACCGTTCAGCCCTTCACGCGGGAAGGCGAGGTAACGCACGGTGATCCCCAGTGCGTTGTAGTCGGCCATCTGCTCATGCAGTTTGCGGCAGTAGCCGCAGGTAATGTCGGTGAAAACGGTGATAACGTGCTGCTCTTTCGGCGCTTTATAAACAATCATCTCCGGGGCCAGCGCCGCGACTTTCTTATCCAGCAGCTGGTTCGTCACGTTGACCGGCTGCGCGCCGCTGACGTCATAAAGTGGCCCCTGAATCATGTGTTTGCCGTCTTCTGTTACGTACAGCACGCCGCTCTCGGTGAGGACGGTTTTCATTCCCGGCAACGGTGATGGCTGAATTTCGGCCTGTTGCATGCCCAATTTTTTCAGCGCTTGCTGAATGGCGCTGTCGTCGGCATGAGCCAGTCCGGAAAAGCTGCTGACCAGCAGAGCCAGCATCGTTAACTGTTTTTTCATCGGAGATCCTTGTTGCCGCTGCTCAGGCGCGCGGATGATGCTGTTGATGTAACTGACGCAGGCGCTCAGTGGCAACGTGCGTATAAATTTGCGTTGTCGAGAGGTCGCTATGGCCCAGCAACATCTGTACGACGCGTAAATCCGCGCCGTGGTTCAGTAAATGTGTCGCAAATGCGTGACGCAGCACGTGCGGCGAGAGTTTTTCGCTATCGATACCGGCAAGGGTGGCATAGTGTTTGATACGATGCCAGAAGGTCTGACGCGTCATTTGCTGCGCGCGGTTACTCGGGAACATCACATCAATGGTCTGCCCATTGAGCAGCCACGGCCGGCCGTGCTCCATATAGTGCTCCAGCCAGTAAACCGCTTCTTCACCTAATGGCACTAACCGCTCTTTGTTGCCTTTACCGATTACCCGCACCACGCCCTGGCGCAAACTGACGTCGCTGATGGTCAATCCAGTCAGTTCAGAAACGCGCAAACCGGTGGCGTAAAGCAGTTCCAGCATCGCTTTGTCGCGCAGCTCCAGAGGGATGTCAATCGCCGGCGCCTGTAACAGGCGTTCCACCTGCTGCTCGGTTAGGTCTTTTGGCAGTCGCTGTGGCAGTTTAGGGGCGGAGAGCAGCGCGCTGGGATCGTCGCTGCGCACCTTTTCACGGTACAGGTACTGAAACAGGCGGCGCATTGCACTGAGAGTGCGCGCCGAACTGGTGGCCTTATAGCCGCCCTCCACGCGCTCTGCGAGGAACTGCTGCAAATCGAGCGCCTCCAGCGTTAACAGCGTGCGTTCGTGATGGTGCAGCCAGGCGGTGAGCGTTTGCAGATCCTGACGATAGGACGCCAGCGTGTTCTGCGCCAGATTGCGTTCAATCCAGAGCGCATCAAGAAACTGTTCGATCAGATCGCTGTCCTGCACTGTATCCCCTCGCGCGTGTGAAATCGTGCTCATTATGCCTGAAACTGGCCGTCATCTGGTACAATTGCGCCAAAGTGAGTTTCAGCCAGAGCATTAACTGCATGAATATCGGTCTGTTTTACGGCTCAAGTACCTGTTATACCGAGATGACAGCGGAGAAGATCCGCGACTTTATCGGTGAAGAATTAGTCACGCTGCACAATCTGAGAGATGACGATCCCTCGCTGATGGAGCAGTACGATTTGCTGATCCTGGGTATTCCAACGTGGGATTTCGGCGAGCTGCAGGAGGATTGGGAAGCGGTGTGGCAGCAACTGCCCGCGCTGAACCTGCAGGGCAAAATTGTCGCGCTGTATGGTATGGGCGATCAGGTTGAGTACAGCGAATGGTTCCTTGATGCGCTGGGCATGCTGCATGAGCTGCTGCAACCGATGGGCGTGCAGTTTGTCGGATACTGGCCGCTGGACGGCTATGAGTTTACCAGCAAAAAGCCGCTGACCGCTGATGGCACGCAGTTTGTCGGGCTGGCGCTTGATGACGTTAACCAGTTCGAGCTGAGCGATGAGCGCGTTGAGCAGTGGTGCGAACAGATCCTGACTGAAACGGCCGAACGGCTTTAACGCGGCACGCCGTCGTTTTGCAGCACGCAATGAGCCCGTAGCGCACGCCACGCCTGCGGGGGCAGGTTATCCTGCATCAGCCACAGTCGCCAGCGCTGGCCCTGTGCACCCCGCAGTACCAGCAGCACGCCCCACGGCAGCCAGTCCGCCTGACGCTGCAGCTGCCAGCGCGCACCACGCCAGTGCCAGTGCCCCTTCTCATCCAGCGCCAGCACGCCCTGACGCCGCACCAGCCGGCGCTCGTTGCGCCAGCACTCCAGCAGCATAAGCAGCAACAGCGGTGCAAGGCCCCACGCCCAGTCGACAGGCCAGCTGAGGCTCAGCAAAAGCGTGCCGCACAGTAAAAACAGCATCACATTCAGCGCCCGTGCGCTGCGTGATGCCTGCAGATTACATTGCCACCGGACCGCGTTCACGATTGCGCTGCTGAATCAGTTTCACCATGCGTTTGAACTCGGGGTCGGCCGGCTCACCGTGATTCATCATCCAGTTAAACAGGTCAGGATCGTCACTTTTTAACAGCGCGATAAATACCTGCTTATCGCTGTCGCTCAGTGAATCGTACTCATATTTAAAGAACGGCATAATGGAGACATCCAGCTCCAGCATGCCGCGACGGCACGCCCACTGAACACGCGCTTTGTCATGAATATCCATGTCTCTTATTCCACAGCTGAAAACAGTGGGGCTCAGTGTACCTGCTTTTTAGACAGACTGCAGGGGCTGTGCTGCATGCTGCGCGCTGTGCCGCACAGCAGTTTTACGCATTGCAGGGTTATCACGCGATTTGTGCGCCAGATTCCGCAAACAGGTTGCAATGCCGCACTGCTCTTTTAACATTGGAAACACAATCACGGGATCAACCTTATCAATCAGGACGGACACATGCCGATTTTTACCCTTCCGCCACGCCAGCCTGCTGCGCCGGCGCGCCTGCCTTTAACGCTGATGTCGCTCGATGAGTGGGCGCTGGTTGCCGTGCAGGGCAAAGACAGCACCTCCTATCTGCAAGGCCAGCTGACGCTGGACGTCGCCGCGCTGGATGCGGCGCAGCACCGTCCGGCGGCACATTGTGATGCCAAAGGGAAGATGTGGAGTAATTTGCGCCTGTTTCATCGCGGTGAAGGTTATGCCTATCTGGTGCGCCGCAACCTGCGCGATCAGCAGATTGCCGAGCTGAAGAAATACGCCATTTTTGCCAAAGTCACCATTGCAGCGGATGACGATGCGGTGCTGCTTGGCGTGGCGGGTTTTCAGGCGCGGGCGGCTCTGACCAGCCTGTTTGCGACCCTGCCCGATGCCACCACGCCGGTGGTGCAGCAGGATGACAGCACGCTGCTGTGGTTTGAACAGCCTGCCGAGCGTTTCCTGCTGGTGACGACGGCTGCGCAGGCTGCGGCGTTAAAAGAGAAGCTGGCCGGTGAAGCACAGCTGAATGACAGCATGCAGTGGCTGGCGCTGGACATCGCGGCGGGTATTCCGGTGATCGACAGCGCCACCAGCGCCCAGCTGATTCCGCAGGCGACCAATCTGCAGGCGCTGGACGCCATCAGCTTTAAGAAGGGCTGCTATACCGGGCAGGAGATGGTGGCACGCGCGAAGTTTCGCGGCGCTAACAAGCGTGCGCTCTACTGGCTGGCTGGCAATGCCGGCAAAGTGCCGGAAGCCGGCGGCTCGCTGGAGCTGCAAATGGGCGATAAGTGGCGCCGCACCGGTACGGTGCTGAGCGGCGTGCAGCTTGATGACGGCAGCGTGTGGGTACAGGTGGTGATGAATAACGATCTGTAGCCGGATAGCGTGCTGCGCGTAGAGGGTGATGAAGGCGGGAAACTGACGATTCAGCCGCTGCCCTACTCGCTGGCGGAGTGATTCGCCGGAGGTTCGAACAACGTAACGCGAGCGCTACGTTCTGGCGGCCCTGACGGGTCGCCACGACCAAAACCGGAAAAGATGGGTTATTCAGCCACGGCAACATGGATGCACATAATGGATGTGGTAGTGGCGACCCGACAGGGCCGCCAGGCGCGCCACGGCTACATCACATAAAAATAGATGGCGCAGAAGTGCAGTACGCTGCCGCCCAGCACAAAGCCATGCCAGATCGCGTGGTTATAAGGAATACGGCGAGAAACGTAGAAAATCACCCCGAGCGAATAGACAATCCCGCCCGCTGCCAGCAGCCAGACGCCCCCTGCCGACAGTGTCATCGCCAGCTGATAGATCACCACCAGCGACAGCCAGCCCATACTCAGGTACGTCACCAGCGACAACACTTTAAAGCGATGCGCGATGGTCAGCTTAAAGATGATGCCCGCCAGCGCCAGGCTCCAGATCACCACCATCATCCCCTGCGCCAGCGGCGATTTCAGCCCCACCAGCAGAAATGGCGTATAAGTGCCGGCGATCAGCAGATAGATGGCGCAGTGATCGAATTTCTTCAGCCAGTATTTGGCCTTCTCATGCGGAACGGCGTGATACAGCGTAGAGGCGAGAAACAGCAAAATCATGCTGCCGCCATAGAGGCTGTAGCTGGTAATGGCCGTCGCACTGGCTTGCATATCAATAGCCTGCGTCAGCAGTAGCACCAGACCAACGATACCAAAAAGGCAGCCAATACCGTGGCTGATACTGTTGGCAATCTCTTCTGCCAGTGAATAGCCCTGCGCGATAATTTGGTTCTGTACCATAGCGTGAGGTTCCTGAACAACGGGGTGGCAACTGTGCTTTTTCTGTTCAACAGAGTAGCGAAGAACCATTTCAGAGTACACATGTACGCTAAAATAATTGTGTGAAGGGGTATGACAACCTGGCGTGACGCCAATCTGCTACACTGCCGGTTCATTTTTACCTGATGAGCGCCGCACGCATGTTCGCACACAGCGATTTATCCCGCCTGAATGACCTGGAGATGCAGGTCTATCACTTCATCATTAAACATCGGGAAAGCGTCAGTTATATGACCATCCGTGAACTGGCCACGCAGGCGGGCGTCTCCACAACTACGGTGTTGCGCTTCTGCCGCAAAATGCACTGTGAAGGCTGGTCTGAATTCCGCATCCGCTTTCGTCTGGCGCAGGAGCAGGCAGCGCCACAGGTTATGCCCTCCGGTACAGGGGAGATGCTGAGCTTTTTTAAAAGCATTAATAATGAGGAGTTCGATCAGCACATCGCGGCGGCGGCGCAGTTAATTATTCAGGCGGAGCAAATCTATTTTATTGGTGCGGGAACCTCAGGCAGCCTGGGGAAATATGGCGCGCGCTTTTTCTCCAATATTGGCAAGTTCAGCCACCATATTGACGATCCCTATTATCCGGTAAGCAATAGCGCCCGGCAAAATGCGCTGGCGATTATTCTTTCGGTCTCCGGCGAGACGGAAGAGATTCTGCGCTTCGCCAGCCAGTTTAGCCTGAATCACTGTAAAATCATCTCGATAACCAATCATGAAAGCTGCTCGCTGGCGAAAATGGCTGATTTCAATCTCTCTTACCATATGCCGCAAATGAAACTGGGCGATCGGCTGGATATCACCACGCAGGTGCCGGTGTTATATATTCTTGAAACGCTGGGGCGTTATATTGCCCGTGCCAGCGCGGTATAAAACACACTGTTTTCTTGCCGTAACAGATCACATATTCACGCCGCTGTTATAACGTGACTTTATCACTTTGCTTGTTACACTGCGGGCAGTTCTGTTTTCACCCACAGTGTGATGAGGTTTGCCGATGAGTGATGGATTGCAGTTACCAAAAGGGTTTCTCTGGGGCGGCGCCGTAGCCGCACATCAGGTTGAGGGCGGTTGGGATCAGGGCGTTAAAGGCGTCAGCATTGCCGATGTGCTCACCGGCGGCGCGCATGGCGTCGATCGCCAGATCACCGATGGCGTGCAGCCTGGCAAACACTATCCAAACCATCAGGCGGTGGAGTTCTACTCGCACTACAAACAGGATGTGGCGCTGTTTGCCGAGATGGGGTTCAAATGTTTCCGCACCTCCATTGCCTGGACACGCATCTTCCCGAACGGCGATGAACAGCACCCCAACGAAGCCGGCCTGCAGTTCTACGACGACCTGTTCGACGAACTCCTGAAACACGGCATCGAGCCGGTTATCACCCTGTCGCATTTTGAGATGCCTTATCACCTGGTGAAAACCTACGGCGGCTGGGCTAATCGTGACGTAATCGATCTCTTTGTGCGCTTTAGCGAGGTCGTCATGACGCGCTATCAGCACAAAGTGAAGTACTGGATGACCTTTAATGAGATCAACAACCAGCGCAACTGGCAGTATCCGCTGTTTGGCTACTGCTGCTCCGGCGTGGTGTTCACCGAACATGAAAAACCGGAGCAGACCCTGTATCAGGTGATGCATCACCAGTTCGTTGCCAGCGCCAAAGTGGTGAAGCGCGGTCATGAGATCAATCCGGACTTTCAGATTGGCTGCATGATCGCCATGGTCCCGGTCTACCCCTTCTCCTGCCACCCGGATGATGTGATGCGCGCGCAGGAAGCGATGCATCAGCGTTACGTGTTCAGCGATGTGCAGATGCGCGGCGCCTACCCGGCTTACACCCTGAAAGAGTGGGCGCGCAAGGGTTATCACATTGAGATGCAGGATGACGATGCCGAGACGCTGCGCCAGGGCTGCTGCGACTATGTTGGTTTCAGCTACTACATGAGCAACGCGGTGGATACTAACGCCAGCGGCGTGGATGACCCGATCACCGGCTTTGATGGCGTGGTGCCAAATCCGCACGTTAAAGCATCTGACTGGGGCTGGCAGATCGATCCGGTTGGCCTGCGCTACGTGCTGAACGTGCTGTATGAGCGTTATCAGAAGCCGCTGTTCATTGTTGAAAACGGCTTCGGCGCCATTGATAAAGCGAATGCGGATGGCGTGATTGAAGATGACTACCGTATCGACTACCTGCGCGCGCACATTCAGGAGATGAAAAAAGCGGTGGCGCTGGATGGGGTGGATCTGCTGGGCTATACGCCGTGGGGCTGCATTGATTGCGTGTCGTTTACCACCGGCCAGTACAGCAAGCGCTACGGTTTTATCCACGTGGATAAAAACGATGACGGCAGCGGTACGTTTGCCCGCTCGAAGAAGAAGAGTTTCGCCTGGTATCAGCAGGTGATCGCCAGCAACGGCGAAAGATTATAAGTTTGTGCTTTACAGGCCGGCGCCCGGGCCGGCCTGGTATTATCTTCCGCCTGCGGCATCAATGATGGTGCCGGTTACGTACGAAGCCGCCTCGCTCGCCAGCCAGACTATCGCCTGCGCAATCTCATCGGGCTGACCGCCACGCCCCATCGGGATGCCGCTGGCCACGCGATCCACACGCCCGGGCTCACCGCCGTCGGCATGCATATCGGTGTAGATCGGGCCGGGACGCACACCGTTAACGCGAATCCCCTGGGTGGCAACTTCCAGTGATAACCCTTTGGTTAGCGTATCCATTGCCCCTTTTGACGCCGCATAATCGACGTACTCATTGGGCGAGCCGGTACGGGCCGCGGCTGATGACACGTTAACAATCGCGCCGCCCTGCCCGCCGTGCTGCGTGCTCATGCGCTTCACCGCTTCGCGACAGCAGATGAAGCTGCCGGTGACATTGGTGGCGAACACGCGCTGAATCCGCTCTGCCGTTAACGCCTCTACCCGGCACTGGGTAAACAGAATGCCGGCGTTATTGACCAGCACACGCAGCGTGCCGTGCCGATCCAACTCTTCAAACATGCGCACGACCTGCGCCTCTTCTGCAATATCCGCCTGCACAGCGAATGCGCTGCCGCCCAGAGCTTCAATCTCTGCCACCACCTGCGCCGCCTCCGCTGCGCGCTGGCGATAGTTGATCGCTACGCGGTATCCAGCCTGCGCCAGCAGCAGCGCGGTGGCGCGCCCGATCCCCCGACTGCCGCCGGTCACCAGTGCTAAATCCATGATTGCTCTCCTGATTGTTATTCAGCTGATTGCTGATAGAACACCAGGATAATGCTAACTGCAAGGGCTTCACCGGCTGCGCGCGACATCCGGACTCAGTAGCCCATGGTATGACGATGCGCGGATGGCATGTTTTCACAACAGCGACCCGCCTGCTCCAGTAAGGCTTCACACTCCAGCAGCAGCGTATCGCAGGCAGAGAATACGCCCTGCTGGGCATACTGCTCCAGCTGACGGCAGCAGCTGACGAGCGCGTCAAACTGAATGATCTGCGCGCTACCCAGCAGGCGGTGCGCCATGCGCTCAGCGATAAAACCGTTACGCGCCTGCACCGCAGCCTGTAACTCTTTAAAGTCCGCATGGTTGGTTTGCATGATGCTGCGCGTCAGCTCAGCAAAAGCATCATCCTGCGGCAGCACCGGCGTGTCATAGTTGGGCAGCTGTTGGAGCTGCTGCAGCGAGGCGTTTCCCGCCACCTCGGCCAGACACTGCAGCAGCGTATCCAGCTTGATTGGTTTATAGAGACAGCCCGTCATACCGGCATCTTTACCGCGCCGGATGACCTCACCCGCTGAGAGCGCCGTCAGGCCGAATATGGGCCGGGGGGACAGCCCCTGCTGCTGCTCCAGCAGACGCACGCGTTTCACCAGCGTAAAACCATCCATCTGGGGCATATTGCAGTCGGTAATGAGCAGATCGCATCGCGCCTGCGGATTTTTAAGGTACGCCAGCACCTGAAAACCGTTCTCCATCACCACCGGTTTGTGGCCGGCAAAGGTGATCTGCTGCGACAACAGCAGGCGATTGGGTGCATGATCATCCACGATAATAACGGTGAGCTCACGCTCGGGCTGGCCCTCTGGCGCCTGGCGCTGCGGACGCTCAGGCCCGGCACAGGGTTCGGCTTTAAAGCTGAAGATAAAGGTGGAGCCCTGATCCGGCTCGCTCTCCAGCGTCAGCGAGCCACCCAATATTGTCGCCAGGCGATTGCAGATGCTTAACCCCAGCCCGGTGCCAATCTGGCCGTGCTGCTCTTCATCTACCTGAATAAAGGGTTCGAATATGGCGCGCTGCTGCTCTTCGTTCAGCCCGACGCCGCTGTCGCGCACCTCAATAATAAATTGCGACAGCCCCTCCTCCGTATCGGCATATTCACCAATCGCCAGCTCAATGCCTCCCTGCCAGGTATACTTGATGGCATTACTGATCAGATTAGAGATGATCTGATTCAGTAAGGTAGCGTCACACAGGATGTAGTCGTGCTCCAGCTCCAGCGTCAGGGTAAATTCAAGTTGCTTCTCTTTGGCATTTTGCTGGTAAAGCGTGTGAATCGACCCGGCCAGCTCACGCAGTGAGAGCGGAATAAAGTTGAGGCTGATTTTGCCGGCTTCGATTTTAGCCAGATCGAGAATATCGCCCACCAGCGCCAGCAAAGTGCGTGACGCCTGCCACGCCACGCGCAGGTTCTCTTCCCGCTGTACCGCAGTCGAGCCGCCCTGCACTTCCAGCTCCAGCAGCCCCACCAGCGCATTCATCGGCGTACGAATTTCGTGGCTCATCTGGGCGAGGAACTCACTCTTGCAGGCGTTAGCGCGGTCAGCATGCTGGCGGGCGCTCTGCAACTCGTTCAGCAACATCTCACGTTCGGTTACGTCAATAAAGCCGCCAATGATGCCGTTGGTATTGCCGGCGTGATCGCGATACGGCAGCGTCCACAGATAGATGAGCTGGCGCTGGCCTTCAATCATGATCTCTTCGGTAGAGAACTGCGGCAGCCCTTTTTGCAGGATCTCATGGTATTGCAGGCGCAGTTTCTCCGTCAGCGCTTCGTTACCAATCAGCGGGGTACCGTAATCGCGTCCCATAACCTCATCGCTGGTGCGATGCAGGTATGAGAGATAGGTCTGGTTGCAGTGCGTCATTCTCAGTTGGCTATCGCGCACAAACAGCGCTACCGGCGACTGATCTATCAGGGTATGGATGAATTGCAGCTGATCTTTAAGCTGGATCTCATATTTTTTTCGCTGCTGGATAATGCGGTTCAGATGGTGCGTACGCAAAAAGAACAGCAGCCCCAGCAGCATGACGGCCAGCGAACCCTCAATCAGGACCTTTCGCCAGGTCTTCCAGAAGTTGATCGTTTCGTGGGGCCGGTAGCGCTCCCAGGTTGCCAGCTCACGCTGCTGAATGGCCGGGGAGATATCCACCAGCGCTTTGTTCAGGATCGAGGTTAACAGGCGATCGTTACTGCTGGCCTCAAAACCGATGCGTGCCAGCGGCACCTGCAGGGTCTCGGTTATGGTCAGCGTGGTATAGCGCGTTTGCACCAGCAGATAATCCGCCACGACCTGCGGCACGATCACCGCCTGCACCTCCTTGTTCAACAGCGCCTGCAGCGCCCCTTCCGGTGAACTCTGTGGCAGGAAGTTGATCTGAGGATAGTGCTGAGCCAGCAGCGCTTTTTGTCGTACGCCACCTGTTACCATCACACGCTGCCCGGCAAAGTCCTGACCCAGCAGCAGTTCGCCCGGTGCGCTTTGACTCACCATCACCCAGGGTGAAAAAGTATAGGCGCGCGAGACTTTGTCATCATCGGCCAGCAGCGCAGCGGCGGTGATGTCCGGGGCGTGATCGCGCTTCTGCCCGACGTTGAAGCGCAGGCCGGTGCGCTCGGTAATTAACGGCAGCAGCGCATAGGCATAACCGTTTGGCTGGTTGTTACGATCGATAAAACTCAGCGGGGGCAGCTGCGCTGGCTGCACCACATTGACCACCGGATGCGTTTTGATCCACGCCTGCTCCTCCTGACTCATCGCCAGATGCGTGTGATGGCTAAGATAGGCAGCATCCAGCCCCCAGTTGGCGGCAATGCGCAGCCGGGTTGACTGGCTCATCGCCAGCTGCGCGGCATCCAGCAGATCGAGCAGCGGGCGGGATTGCGCGCCGGCAGCAAAATAGAGGCTGTTATCGCTGCTGGCCTCATCAGCGCTTTTCGAAAAGATACCGCCAATGCCCATGTGCTTCATGTAATCTGCCGCCGCCGCGTTGATCCACAGTCGGTCGATTTCACCGAACTGCAGCGCGGTAAAGGCCTGACTGGGGAAACTGAACTGACGGTAGGTGGCCTGCGGATAGCGCTGCTGGAGCATCGGCAGCGTTTGCGGCGTGCCCAGCCAGCCGATGACGCTGGGCTCCTCACTCTGATCGGGCATTGAACTGGTGCGCAGCAACACATTGTTGTCGTTCAGCCACGGCAGCGAGAGCAGCAGGTGCTCATCATCTTTCATTTCAGGGTGATAGAAGGCCAGAAAGTCCGCGTTGCCGGTCATCACTGCGGCGCTGGCGGCTTTGAAATCTACGTAGTGCTTGATCGTCACCGGCGTGTTGAGCAGCTCCCCCAGCGTTTTAATGTAATCCGCCGCGACCCCTTCAAACACGCCGGATTGATAGCGCACAAACACCGGCGGCTTTTCACGTCCCCACGCGGCAAACACCAGTGCACCGTGCTTTTTAAGCAGCCGGCGCTTCTCCGGCGACAGCGTCATGGGCGCTATGGTCCCGTGCGTACGCGGGACCAACTCCAGCGTTTCCGGCGGTTGTTCCGGCGTGGCGATGGAGGGTCGATGCACCAGTAATAGCAGGCACAACATAATGAGGGTGGCAGCGAAGCGCGTTTTTTGTTGTTTGTGTTTCATCATTCGTCGCAGTGAGGCGTGACGGCAGCGTGACTGGCAGGGCGCGCTATACCGGCAGGCAGAGTTCGGACAGGTGGTTCAGCGAGGTCGGTTTCGCCGCTGAACGGGCAGCACGGCCATTCTGACAAAGGTGCAGGATCGCGACGCTTAAGACGCGTCTTATATCAGCACTTTTTACGGGCATTTTTTCAGACAGATCTGTTTTGAACCGGCGGCGTAATCCACCACGCTCGCTATTTTTTCAGACAGGTCTCATGAGGCGTTCTGGCGAATAATTGTGAGAATTTTCGTAGTCGGGTACTCAGCAGTGCGAATGACCCGGTGAATATTTTGGCTGCGACGGAAATATCTGTTGCCATCCTCTATGCCGGATTCAAGTGCCTATTCCCTTTGCGAAAAACATCATGAAAAAGAGTGAACCCTTTACTATCGCTGTGCTGGACGATCATCCGTTTGTCGGCAAAGCCATGCAGTACTGGCTGGGCGACGATCCGCGTATGACCCTGACGGGAATATTTAATCAGCGTCAGGATTTAATGAAGTGGCTGGACGAGAACAGTGCTGACCTGCTGGTGCTGGATTATTTGCTGGCGCTGGATGAGCTGGATGGTCTGCAGATGATTAAACAGATTCGCGGCCGTTTCCCGAAGCTAAAAATTCTGGTGGTGTCATCTGTAGAGAAGCCGGCAATCGTGAATATGATGCTGCAGGCCGGCGTGCGCGGCTTTATTGGTAAAAGCAAAGACCCCAGCGAATTTATTGCGGCAATGTACAAGGTATGTTGTGGGGAACGTTTCCTCAGCGATGATATGCAGCTGACGCTGCAGAAATTCGCTGAGGCCGATCGCGAAATGCATGATTACCTGGAGCCGCGTGAACAGGCCACGGATATCTCCCTGCTGGTACATAACCTGACGCCGCGCGAGATGGAGGTGCTGCGTTGTTATCTGGATGGCATGTCGATTTTCCAGATTTCCGCCAAATATGCCCGCAGCCGCAAAACCATCAGCAGCCAGAAGCAAACGGCACTGCGTAAACTGGGACTGCGTTCTGATATGGAGCTGTTTAAATATAAGGATTACCTGCAGGATATTATTACGCAGGATTAAGTTGTCTCTTCATTGCTGAATTTATCAGGCCTTTTTAGAAAGGCCTTTTTTACAGGCAAAAAAAAGCCCCGAGCGACAGGGGCGAAAAACTACAGACACAACAGATTATTGGTAGCTAATGACTAATGTGGTACTGCCCTCAAAACGCCCCGCTTTGGCGCCAGAGTCCACTAACGTTGATTCAACACTAAGATTGTTCACGCCACTGCTTAATGGAATAGTCTTCTCAGCAGAAGAACCGTTAACCGTTATTTTACTGGTTAATCCCGGTGCGAGATTGATTGTGTCGGGAAGCAGTAGGAGCTTTGCCGAAAGTGCACCACTGCAATTGACATTAATGACGCCTGTTTTTTTATTACCATTAACTCTGCCTAATTGCAGATTGCCATGATCCAAAACGAGTTCATTTGGAGAAGTGCAAGAGACACTTGGCTTTATAAGACTGCAAGAGTTCATGTCAAAGAGACCTTGCTGGCTGGTACCTGGTAATTTTGAAACCATGCAAATACCGACGCCGAGTAATAATTTATAAGGTGGCTTATCCTCATTATTGCCATAAAACGTGTCAGTAAAAGAGATCTGATTACCAAACCTGGCTTGATAGGCTTTCGCAGCTTCGTTGCTGTTTGCTCCGCGAGGAACTGAGTTACTTTCATTGAAGTTTGCGGACGTTGCATAAAATATAACATCAGAGCTTGCCTTAACAACATATACATAAGTCAGCGCTGGCCCGTACCTGCATTGATTAGTGACGCATTGGTACCCCACATTAGTCTCATTGGGGACTCCATTTTCATTAAATACTATCCTTCCACTGGCTGAATATATCGTATAATCAGACGACGCTACTTTCGCACTGGCCGTTGCTGTTGAGGCAATATAGTTAGCTGCCCGGGATGAACTTGTCTCCAGCAGTAACATCGCCAATGCAATAAAAAGTTTATTTTTCATCTTCAATTAAAACCCTGAGTATGGTTAACCATCACAAGAGTTACCTTACTGATAATCTACTTCCAGTGTAGCCGTGGCGGTAAAATCACCGGCAGCCAGCGAGGTGCCCGCTTTTTTCACCGGTACTGCATCCAGCACGGGCAGCGTTGGGTAAGTGAAGTTAAACCAAGTATTGATCGGCTGCACCGTACTGCCGTTATAAATCTGGATGCCAAGATTGGGCATGTTGGTTTTAATGGCATTGTTGTAGCCGGCATCAGTCGCGGTCAGGCGTAATTTAAGTGCATTGCTTGGCGGATTGGTGCACACCAGCGTATAGTTCACATTCTTGCGATAGTTGACGCCATCCACTTTATCGGTCACCAGGTTATTACCGAAGTTAATCTCTTTCTCCGTATTATTATTGATGGTGCACGGTGCCGGGATAATCAGCGTACCTTTAAAGCTGAGGTTAGCGGCCTCTGCGGTGGTATAAAGCGTTAATACTGAGAGCATTGCGATAATAAACTTGTCCATAATAATGGCTATTTCCTTTATTGGTAATCAACGACTAACGTTGC
>Ga0157361_1000151_pt1 | contig 36870 bp, 33 predicted proteins | sample AttlaeALBM2_FD_111481 | JGI IMG/M metagenome (GOLD analysis project Ga0157361, IMG submission 111481) | Fungus gardens microbial communities from leaf cutter ant in Ribeirão Preto, State of São Paulo, Brazil - Atta laevigata ALBM2 | ecosystem: Host-associated > Fungi > Mycelium > Unclassified ...
ACTACTTTCACGCCGCCCGCTTTACCACGGCCACCGGCATGAACCTGACATTTCACAACCCACGGGCCTGCGCCAATTTTTGAGGCGGCTTCTTCGGCTTCACGTGGCGTGGTGCAGGCGTAGCCAGTCGGAGCCGGCATGCCATACCGTGCAAACAGCTGCTTCGCCTGGTATTCGTGTAAGTTCATGATGTTCTATCCATTCAGATCTGAAACATTTAAATGTGGGCGCGCATCAGTGTGCGCGCCCGGCGAAAATCAGACATCCAGCAGCAGACGAGCCGGATCTTCCAGCATCTCTTTCACCGCGACCAGATAGCCAACGGATTCACGGCCGTCAATCAGACGGTGATCGTAAGAGAGCGCCAGATACATCATTGGCAGCACTACCACCTGACCATTTACCGCCATAGGACGATCTTTGATCGCGTGCATGCCAAGGATGGCACTCTGCGGTGGGTTGATGATTGGCGTTGACATCAGCGAACCAAACACACCACCGTTGGTGATGGTGAAGTTACCGCCAGTCAGCTCATCTACGGTCAGTTTGCCGTCACGGCCTTTCACTGCCAGCTCTTTAATTTTCTTCTCGATGTCGGCCATGCTCAGCGCATCCACATCTTTCAGCACCGGGGTCACCAGACCGCGCGGCGTGGATACGGCAATGCTGACATCAAAGTAGTTGTGGTAAACCACATCTTCGCCATCGATTGAGGCGTTAACTTCCGGGAAGCGTTTCAGCGCTTCAACCACGGCTTTGATGTAGAAGGACATGAAGCCCAGACGCACGCCGTGACGCTTCTCGAAGGCATCGCCGTACTGCTTACGCAGATCCATAATCGGCTTCATGTTCACTTCGTTGAAGGTGGTCAGCATGGCGGTGCTGTTCTTGGCTTCCAGCAGACGCTCAGCCACGCGCTTACGCAGGCGGGTCATCGGCACGCGTTTTTCACTGCGGTTAGACACGGCAGCCTGTGGCGCAGATTCAGCAGCCGGCGCAGCTTTTGTACTCTGGGTTTTCTGCGTCAGATGTTTTTCCACATCTTCACGCGTCAGACGACCACCCACACCGGTGCCTTTAATCTGGCTGGCATCGAGGTTATTTTCTGCAATCAGGCGGCGCACGGCCGGGCTGAGTGCATCGTTGCTCTCCTCTTCCAGAGAGGCAGTCTGACGCTGGGCTGGCGTAGACTCTTTGCTTTCTACTTTCGCGGTGGTCTCTTTTCCGCCGCTGTTCCCCTCTTTGAGGCGGCCCAGGATCTGACGTGACGTCACAGTGGCGCCCTCGTCTTCCAGGATCGCTTCGAGGATACCGTCAGCAGAGGCCGGTACTTCCAGCACCACTTTGTCAGTTTCGATCTCGACCAGCACTTCATCGCGGCTCACAGAGTCGCCAGGTTTTTTGTGCCAGGTTGCAACCGTTGCATCCGCTACGGATTCAGGCAAATCGGGAACGAGAATTTCTACGCTACTCATTTTCTTTCCTTTTAATTAACCAAGGTTCAGCGCGTCGTTAACCAGGTCTTGCTGCTGTTGTTGATGTACGGACATGTAGCCCACGGCCGGTGAAGCAGAAGCCGGACGGCCTGCGTAACGCAGTGACGCACCAAATGGAACCACTTCGCGGAAATGATGCTGACTGCAATACCATGCGCCCTGATTCAGTGGCTCTTCCTGACACCAGACGAAATCCTGGACATGGGAGTAATCTTTTAACGCTTCCTGCACCGCTTTGTGCGGGAACGGATAGAGCTGTTCGATACGCACGATAGCGACGTCGGTCTGCTCATTCTTACGACGCTGTTCCAGCAGATCGTAGTAGACCTTGCCCGAACAGAGGACGACACGTTTAACCTGCTTCGCATCAAGCGCGTCGATTTCGCCAATCGCCGGCTGGAAGCTGCCGTTGGCCAGTTCATCCAGGCTGGAGACCGCCAGCGGGTGACGCAGCAGCGATTTAGGTGACATAACGATCAGCGGACGGCGCATACCGCGCAGCGCCTGACGACGCAGCATGTGGTAGACCTGTGCCGGCGTTGACGGCACGCACACCTGCATGTTCTGCTCTGCGCACAGTTGCAGATAACGCTCCAGACGCGCTGAGGAGTGTTCAGGGCCCTGGCCTTCGTAGCCGTGCGGCAGCAGCATAACCAGACCACACATGCGGCCCCATTTCTGCTCGCCGGAGCTGATGAACTGATCGATAACAACCTGTGCGCCGTTGGCGAAGTCGCCGAACTGCGCTTCCCAGATTGTCAGCACGCGCGGCTCAGCCGTGGCGTAACCGTATTCGAATGCCAGTACCGCCTCTTCAGACAGTACGGAGTCCCACACTTTGAACTGACCCTGACCATTATGGATATGGTGCAGCGGGGTGTAGGTCGAACCATTCTGCTGGTTGTGAATCACCGCGTGACGGTGGAAGAAGGTGCCGCGACCGGAGTCTTCACCGGAGAGACGCACCGGGATGCCTTCATCAACCAGCGTGGCATACGCAAGGTTCTCTGCGCCGCCCCAGTCAAACAGCTTGTTGCCTTCCGCCATCTCTTTGCGGTCATTGTAGATTTTGGCTACGCGTGACTGCACTTCAACCGCTTCCGGAATGCTGCTGATGCGACGCGCCAGCTCCTGCAGACGTTTCATGTCTACGGTTTCCGGATAGCCTTCGTCCCACTCGTGGTTCAGGTACGGTGACCAGGTGAACGAGTGCAGGCTCATCGGACGCCACTCTGGCACCACGCACTCGCCCTCATCCAGCGCATCGCGATACAGGTTTACCAGCTCGGTGGCATCTTCCTGCGTTGCCACACCCTGGCTCTCCAGCTGATCGGCATAGATTTTACGCGGAGTCGGATGCTTTTTGATTTTCTGGTACATCAATGGCTGGGTTGCGCTTGGCTCGTCGGCTTCGTTGTGGCCGTGACGGCGGTAGCACACCAGATCGATGAACACATCGCGCTTGAAGGTATTGCGATAATCCAGCGCCAGACGGGTAACAAAGGCTACCGCTTCCGGGTCGTCAGCGTTGACGTGGAAGATTGGCGCCAGCACCATCTTGCCGATGTCGGTGCAGTATGGCGTGGAACGCGCGTCTTTCGGGTTTGAGGTAGTAAAGCCCACCTGGTTGTTGATCACGATGCGAACGGTACCGCCCACTTCGTAACCACGCGCCTGCGACATGTTCAGGGTTTCCTGCACCACGCCCTGTCCAATCACCGCGGCATCGCCATGAATCGTGATAGGCAATACTTTGTTGCTGCTCGGCTCTGCCAGGCGATCCAGACGTGCGCGCACGGAACCCATAACTACCGGGCTCACGATCTCCAGGTGCGACGGGTTAAACGCCAGCGCCAGGTGCACCAGGCCGCCTTCGGTTTCCACGTCTGAGGAGAAGCCCATGTGGTACTTCACATCGCCGGTGCCCAGGTGCTCTTTGTGCTTGCCGGAGAACTCATCGAACAGATCCTGCGGCTTTTTACCCAGCACGTTGATCAGAACGTTGAGACGGCCGCGGTGCGCCATACCCAGCACCACTTCGCGCGTGCCGCTTTTGCCGGCGTGACGAATCATCTCACGCAGCATCGGCACCAGCGCATCGCCGCCTTCAAGGGAGAAGCGTTTTGCACCCGGGAATTTAGCGCCGAGATACTTCTCCAGCCCTTCTGCCGCGGTCAGCTCTTTCAGGAAACCTTTTTTCTCTTCGGCACTGAACACGCCCTGGCCCACTACCGATTCAAGACGCTGCTGAATCCAGCGCTTCTCTTCGGTGTTATTGATGTGCATGTACTCTGCACCAATTGAGCCACAGTAGGTCTGCTGCAGTGCGGCGTAGAGATCAGCCAGCTTCATGGTCTCTTTGCCGCTGGCAAACGAGCCTACGTTAAAGCTTTCCTGAAAATCGGCATCGGTCAGATCGTGGAAGGCCGGATCAAGATCCGTCACGGTCTCCTGCTTCCACAGGCCGAGCGGATCAAGGTTAGCGTGCTGATGGCCGCGGAAGCGGAACGCATTGATCAGCTGCAGCACTTTAACCTGTTTGGAATTGGTGGCCGGATCGGTGACTGTGGAGGTGTAGCGGGTCGCATCTTTAGCCAGGCGGCGGAAGTATTCACGCGTGGTGGAGTGGAACTGTTCAGGTTTCACGCCGGTGCCGGGCAGCTGCTGGAACATCGTGCGCCACACTTCATCAACGGAGTCAGGATCGGTCAGGAAATCCTCATAGAGCTGCTCTATGTAGGATTGGTTCGCGCCGGCCAGCCAGGAGGAGTCCAGCCAGGGTTTCATCGCGCTGTTCTGCATTGTGATCCCTTAAGCATTAATCTGCTTTTTATGAGGTTTCATTTGTTGCCGCTTTCGCGGCTTGCCGTAGTGAGTTCAGCGATACGAACCTGTGCGCTACCAACGCCTGGCCCGTAAGGGAACCTTTATAAGCGTGGTCATCACCGCGCTTATAGAGGCTTCCGTAAAAGGCCGGGAACCGCAGTTCCCGACCGTGACATCCGTTTGTTACGCCCCGCGCTGCAGCAGCATCGACTTAATATGGCCGATAGCGCGCGTCGGGTTTAAGCCTTTCGGGCACACGCTCACACAGTTCATGATGCTGTGACAGCGGAATACACTGAAAGCATCATCCAGATTGTCGAGGCGCGCATCGGTTTCGGTGTCGCGGCTGTCAATCAGGAAGCGGTAAGCGGCCAGCAAGCCCGCCGGACCGATGAACTTGTCCGGATTCCACCAGAACGATGGGCAGGAGGTGGAGCAGCAGGCGCACAGAATGCACTCATACAGACCATCCAGATGCTCACGCTGCGCCGGGCTCTGCAGATGCTCGCGCGCCGGTGGATTTTCCCCATTATTCAACAGGAAAGGCTTAATCTTCTCATACTGCGCATAGAATTGCCCCATATCAACCACGAGGTCACGCACAACCGGCAGACCAGGCAGCGGACGGATAACAATCTTCTTGCTGCCGTTACCCAGCGCCGACACCGGCGTAATGCACGCCAGGCCATTTTTGCCGTTCATGTTCAGACCGTCTGAACCGCACACGCCTTCACGGCACGAACGACGGAAGGCCAGCGTCGGGTCCTTCTCTTTCAGACGAATCAGCGCATCCAGCAGCATCATGTCGCGACCATCCTCAGATTCGAGGGTGTAATCCTGCATACGCGGCTTGTCATCGACTTCCGGGTTATAACGATAGATTGAAAATTCGAGTCTCATGATGATCTCCGCAATTAATAGGTACGCGCTTTCGGCGGGAAGGCCGCGCGCAGTTTCGGCTGCATGTTCACCTCACGGCGCGTCATGCTTTCCGTTTGCGGAACATAGAGGCTGTGGCACAGCCAGTTGGCATCATCACGCTCCGGATAATCGAAGCGGCTGTGCGCGCCACGGCTTTCGGTACGGAAGTTGGCCGCTACCGCTGTTGCATAAGCGGTTTCCATCAGGTTATCCAGCTCCAGGCACTCGATACGCTGGGTGTTGAAGTCCGGAGAGCGGTCATCGAGACGCGCATTTTTCAGGCGCTCACGAATCACTTTCAGCTCTGCCAGACCTTCACGCATCGCATCGCCTTCACGGAATACCGAGAAGTTGTTCTGCATACAGCGCTGCAGCGCTTTACGGATTTCAACCGGATCTTCGCCGGTGGTGTTGCTTTCCCAGCGGTTGAAGCGCGCCATCGCCGCGTCGATCTCCTCTTCGCTGGCGTCGCGCAGGTCGCCCTGCTCAGCGATGCACTCCATCAGGTGCACACCCGCCGCACGGCCAAATACCACCAGGTCGAGCAGTGAGTTGCCGCCAAGACGGTTAGCACCGTGTACGGATACGCAGGCGATCTCACCAACGGCAAACAGACCCGGGATCACTTCGTCTTCGCCCTGCTCGTTAACGCGCAGCGCCTGGCCGGTTACTTTGGTCGGCACGCCGCCCATCATGTAGTGGCAGGTCGGGATAACCGGGATCGGCTCTTTGATAGGATCAACGTGCGCAAAGGTACGTGACAGCTCAAGGATACCCGGCAGACGGGACTCCAGCACTTCCGCACCCAGGTGATCCAGTTTCAGTTTGATGTGCGGACCCCATGGGCCATCGCAGCCGCGACCTTCACGGATCTCCACCATCATTGAGCGCGCAACCACGTCACGACCGGCAAGGTCTTTTGCGTTTGGTGCATAGCGCTCCATGAAGCGTTCACCGTGCTTATTCAGCAGGTAACCGCCTTCACCACGGCAGCCTTCCGTTACCAGCACGCCCGCGCCGGCAATACCGGTTGGGTGGAACTGCCACATCTCCATGTCCTGCATCGGTACGCCGGCACGGATTGCCATGCCTACGCCGTCACCGGTGTTGATGTGCGCATTGGTCGTGGACTGATAGATACGGCCTGCACCGCCGGTCGCCAGAATTGTCGCTTTGGCTTTGAAGTAGACGGTTTCACCGGTTTCGATGCAGATGGCGGTGCAACCGACAATCGCGCCGTCAGCGTTTTTCACCAGATCCAGCGCATACCACTCGGAGAAGATGGTGGTTTTGTTCTTCAGATTCTGCTGATACAGCGTATGCAGCAATGCGTGGCCGGTACGGTCGGCTGCCGCAGCGGTACGCGCTGCCTGCTCACCGCCGAAGTTTTTCGACTGGCCACCAAACGGACGCTGATACACGCGGCCATCATCAAGACGGGAGAAAGGCAAGCCCATATGCTCCAGCTCCAGAATCGCTTCCGGGCCGGTCTTACACATATATTCGATCGCGTCCTGGTCACCGATATAGTCGGAGCCTTTGACGGTATCGTACATATGCCATTCCCAGTTATCGTCATGGGTGTTACCCAGCGCGACGGTGATACCGCCCTGCGCCGATACGGTGTGGGAACGGGTTGGGAAGACTTTAGATAACAGGGCACAGGTCTGGCCCGATTGGGAGATTTGCAGAGCGGCACGCATTCCTGCGCCACCCGCGCCGATCACCACGGCATCAAATTCTCTGACTGGCAAACTCATTTACACACCCCACACTACAACGGTTCCATAAATCGCATACGACAACAGCGCGACCACAATCGCAAACTGCAGCACCAGACGGGTGACCAGCGATTTTACGTAGTCAGTGAGCACCTGCCACATGCCGATCCAGCCATGAATCAGAATCGAAAACAGCGTTAGCAAGGTGAACACTTTCGTAAAGGAGGAGGCGAAGAAACCGTGCCACGCATCGTAGGTCAGCGTGCCGGTCATCACCACGAAACCGATGATGTAGAGAATGTAGAGCGTAATTAAGATCGCAGAAGCACGCAGTAACAGCCAGTCATGAATACCGTTACGTCCTAATGCAGAAGCATTGCTTACCATACGAGGACTCCAGCCAAAATTGAGAGCACGACAGTGATAACAAAAACCGCTTGTGCGGTACGGGTTCCCACCTGCAGAGTTTCCGCCGTAAAGCCAAAATCAGCCAGCATATGACGAATACCGCTCGCGGCGTGGTACGCCAGCGCGGTCAGAATGCCCCACATGATAAATTTGGCGAAGAAGCTATCCATAATGGATGCCGCTTGCTGGAAACCTTCCGGAGAGGAGAGAGAGAGACCCAATAACCAGAGCAGAATTCCGAGAGCGACAAAGGTGATCACGCCGGAGACGCGGTGGAGAATGGACGATATTGCAGTAACGGGAAACCGGATCGTCGAGAGATCCAAGTTAACAGGTCTTTGTTTTTTCACGGTTTTGCCCACACAGCTCTTTTTTATTTTGCTTCCTCCGGTCCTGAGTTGCAGAAGAGCACAGAGCGTGTTCAGACTACAACCGCCACCAAAATAGCAACATCCAGTGTTAAATGAAGCGGGGAAAACGCTGGGTGGCTCCTGGTGTCAGGGTATTCCGGAGACCTGGCGGAAGTATAAGAGGATCACATTCTGATTACAATTCCCCTACAATCTCTTTGGTCACATTTAAGCTGAACAGTGATCCTCCTCACGAATTTCACAATTCATACATTTTTAATTATCTGATTTGACAATAGATCAACATTTCAGTTACAAACAATCGCACTAAAGCCCTATGATGCATAAAAGTTATGGGGATACACTTTCCCCTAAGCTCAAGTTATGTAACATTGCCATTACAGGCAACACAAACCGTCAGGTTATTGGTTACCAAGAAGTTATGTCGTGACAGGATCTTTAACATCCGCGATTTTCAGCATGTCATGCCCGGACACCACTGGCCCCAACCCACCGTTCGCTCCGTAACCTTGCACGACAAACGTTACCGCAGAGTGATACGGTGAAGATTGTGGTTTTACGCAACATGAAGGCTATTCTGGTGTCTAAGATCCTTACCTACTAAGGCGCTATGGAGACGAAAAATGACAGATAAAAAAGTGACGCTAACCCTACAGGATAACAACTCTATTGAACTGGATGTGATGCAAGGCACGCTGGGACAGGATGTTGTTGATGTCCGCGCCCTTGGCTCAAAAGGCCTGTTCACCTTCGATCCCGGTTTTACCTCTACGGCGTCCTGCGAATCCAAAATCACCTTTATAGATGGTGACGAAGGGATTTTGTTACACCGCGGTTTCCCGATTGATCAGCTGGCCACCCACTCTAACTATCTTGAAGTGTGTTATATCCTGCTGAATGGCGAAGCACCGACCCAGGCGCAGTTCGACGAATTCTGTACCACCGTTACCCGCCACACCATGATCCACGAGCAAATCACCCGCCTGTTCCACGGTTTCCGTCGCGATTCGCATCCGATGGCGGTCATGTGCGGTGTGACCGGCGCGCTGGCGGCGTTCTACCATGACTCTCTGGACGTGAATATTGAGCGTCACCGTGAGATCGCGGCGTTCCGTCTGCTCTCCAAAATGCCGACCATGGCAGCGATGTGCTACAAGTACTCGATTGGCCAGCCGTTTGTGTATCCGCGTAACGACCTCTCTTATGCCGGTAACTTCCTGCACATGATGTTTGCTACGCCGTGCGAAGAGTACAAAGTGAATCCGGTGCTTGAGCGCGCCATGGACCGTATTTTGATCCTGCATGCCGATCACGAGCAGAACGCATCAACCTCTACCGTGCGTACTGCCGGTTCTTCGGGTGCTAACCCGTTCGCCTGTATCGCTGCCGGTATCGCCTCACTGTGGGGACCTGCGCACGGTGGTGCTAACGAAGCCACGCTGCGCATGCTGGAAGAGATCAGCACCGTTGAACACATCCCTGAGTTCGTGCGTCGCGCCAAAGATAAGAACGATTCGTTCCGTCTGATGGGCTTCGGTCACCGCGTGTATAAGAACTATGACCCGCGTGCCACCGTGATGCGTGAAACCTGCCACGAAGTGCTGAACGAGCTGGGCATGAAGGATGATCTGCTGGAAGTCGCCATGGAGCTGGAGCACATTGCGCTGAACGATCCGTACTTCATCGAGCGCAAACTCTATCCAAACGTCGATTTCTACTCTGGCATTATTCTGAAAGCGATGGGCATCCCGTCATCCATGTTTACCGTTATCTTTGCGATGGCGCGTACCGTGGGCTGGATTGCACACTGGAAAGAGATGCACGACGAAGGCATGAAGATTGCGCGTCCGCGTCAGCTCTATACCGGTTACACCGAGCGCGAGTTCAACTCCGCACTCAACAAGTAAGTATCAGGGCGGGTTATCCCGCCCTTCTCTTTTCTGCTCTCTCTGACGAATCATCCCGGTGAAAATTGAAAGGACAGCGTCACTGTGCGTGCACTGGCAGGCACGGTGCAGGCTCCGGCGGTCCTCGCGCCGCTAAAGCGGTACCTTCACACCCTTCGTCAGTCGGGCGGACCACCGGAGACGGGACATCCTGTCCCGGCTCCGGCTTTCGCCCGCATCCCTGCGGACTCATCCTGACTTCCTCATGCTGTTCAGCGCTGCGGATTGCCTTCTCCTGCCCCGAGCCAGCCAGTGCGTTAACTAATACATGGTTTGCCGAAAACCGTGATCATATTGAAAGGCCTGTGGCATTGGCTGATGCAGCGGGCTATCCGCAGCGCTGAGGCTTTTACGGTACGCCAGGAGATTCCCGCAGGACGCGGGAATCAGGCCGGGCCGGTCAGGATGACCGATACCGGCCGGTCCGACAGGCGTGCCGTGAACGCCGAAGGCACCGCGCAGCGGCGCGAGGACTGCCCGGCAGCAGCTAATGTCACAGGCCGCGCACCCGCTATCCGCACATTACGTTTAGCGCTTAAAACTGACACCCCGGACACCAGTAAAACGGTCGTGAAGAGAGCACGCCCTTCTCAATGACCGTACCGCAGCGGCGGCACTTTTTACCCTGCCGGTGAAACGCCTCAAAGCGAAATGCAGCCTCTTCGTGGTACTTCTTCATGCTGCCACGCATTTTGTAGGACAGGCGCGGCACTGCCAGCATCGCTTTACTCAGCGTATCCAGCTGCGCGTCACTGAGATCCTGCGCGCGGTGCTGCGCCAGTAAGCCCGCATGCCATAAAATCTCTACGCGCAGATAGTTACCCAATCCGGCAAGAAACGCCTGATCGAGCAGTAAACCGCTGAACTGACGGCGGCGGAAACGTGGAGACAACAGCCGTTCGCGCACATCCTCAACGGTCAGGGTGGCATCAAGCACGTCCGGCCCGACACGCTGCAGAAACGGATGCGCGCCCAGCGTATCGGCATTCAGTAGCTCAATATCCGAGGCGCTATACAGCAAAATGGCTTTATCCGCGTTCGCCAGTCGCACCCGCAGTTGCCGCGTCGTATTCGGCTCAGTGCCGCTCGGCACTACGCGCCAGACCCCGTACAGCTGATTATGGCTGTACAGCGTCAGACCATTGGAAAAGTGCGTCAGCAGCGCTTTACCGCGTGTTTCAAACGCCTCAATGGTTTCACCCAGCAGCGACGGCTCATATGTCTTTAACTGTGGAAAAGCAAACCACACATCGGTCAGCGGTTTGCCCACCATTGCCGCCGCCAGCTGATCCGCCGCACGACGGATCTCCGGTCCCTCTGGCATAAACTCTCCTGTTTAGTGCGTGGCACCACCTGCTACGCGGATATCGTTCTCAGTGCTCAGTATCACCTGTAGCGATGTCTCCAGCGCCTGAATCACACTGGCCGTCGACATGCTCGGCACGCCCGGATGATGGGCAGCCTGCTCCGGCATATAGGGAATATGCACAAAGCCACCGCGCGCGGTACTGCCGGAACGCTGCAGCCAGTGCAGCAGCTGATACATCACGTTATTACAGGTAAAGGTGCCGGCGGTTTGTGACACCGAAGCCGGAACGCCCACTTCGCGCAGGGCCGCCACCATCGCTTTGATCGGCAACGTTGAGAAATAGGCTGCCGGGCCCTCTGCGACAATCGGCTCATCGATCGGCTGCTGCCGATCGTTATCCGGGATACGCGCATCGTTAACGTTGATCGCCACGCGCTCCACGGTGATATCGCTGCGCCCTCCTGCCTGGCCCACGCATAACACGCGTTCTGGCCGGATCTCCTCCAGCGCCTGGATCAGCACTTCACCGCAGCGGGCAAACACAACCGGCAGCTGACGCACCACAATGCGTGCGCCGCCGATCTCTTTACCGTCAAAACTGCGCACCGCCTCCCATGAAGGATTGATGCTCTCACCACCAAACGGCTCGAACGCCGTCATCAATACCGTTTTCATTGCAACCTCACAGGAACATCAGGAAGTAGAGCAGGAAAATATTTACCAACAACAGTAGCACACCGGTTGGCACCTGAGCCTTGATCACCGCGTTACGGTCCGGCAGCTCCAGCAGACGCGCCGGCACAATGTTAAAGTTGGCCGCCATTGGCGTCATCAGCGTGCCGCAATAGCCTGAGAACATGCCGATAGCCGCCATCACCGCCGGATTACCGCCGTGTTGCAGTACCAGGATCGGAATGCCGATACCGGCAGTCACAATCGGGAAGGCGGCAAACGCATTGCCCATCACCATGGTCAGCAAGGCCATGCCAACCGCATACACGGCTACGGCGATCAGCCGGTTATCCACCGCCAGATACTGCTCCGTAAGATGAGAGATGGCCGTGCCCACGCCGGCAGTGGTAAACAGCAGCCCTAAGGTGGCGAGAATCTGCGGCAGAATAAAAGCCCAGCCGACGGCATCCAGCAACCGGCGCGTCTCCTGCATCGATTGCACCGGCTTCTCATGGGTAATCTTCAGCGCAATCAGCCAGCCCAGAATACATCCCACCATCATTGAGAACAGCGTCACCAGCGTCGCATGGTTGCCCGGGCCAAACACGCTGTCCTGCAAACCGGGAATATGGTTAAAGGCCAGCACGCCAATCACCGTCACCACCGGAATGGCCAGCGCCGGCAGAAACAGCTTATTGCCGAGACGTTTGGCGCTCTCCTGCTTCTGCTCATCGCTGCGCTGATGATAGCGACCAAGGCGTACGCCGCCGCAGCCGGCAATCAGCGCCATCAGCACTACCGCAACGCCGACCGCAATATGCAGTGCGCGGCGACCCACTTCCGCATCGCCAGCCCACTGAGCCATCAGTTGATAAGCGCCATCACCAATCAGGAAAATCACCCCATACAGCGCCCAGAACAGGCCGGTTGTAAAACGGCGTGGGTTGGCGCTATCACGCCAGGAGAGCACAGCGACGATCAGCAGGATCGCGCCTGCCAGCCACATCAGATACTGTTGCTGGAACATTATTTCTCTCCTTTGGCGTGCAGTGCCTGCTGATTCAGTGCGCCCAGTTCACGCGACAGCTGACGATCAAGACGCACGAGGCGCGCCGAATGGATCAGAAATGCGCACAGCGCGGTCGGAATTCCCCACAGTGCAATATGCAACGGTTCCGTCGTGATACCCGCCGACTCCTGCATAAAGTTGTGCATAAAGATGATGGCACCAAAGGCGACAAAGATATCTTCGCCAAAAAACAGACCGACGTTATCGGTCGCGGCAGACATAGCGCGCAGGCGATGGCGCACCGCCGGTGGCACTTCTCCGTAACGGTTCTCCGTCGCACCCTCGGCCATAGGCGCCAGCAGCGGGCGTACCATTTGCGGATGACCACCGAGGCTGGTCAGGCCCAGCGCGGCCGTGATTTCACGCACGAACAGATAGACGATCAGCAGACGGCCCGCCGTGGCGGTTTTGATCTGCGCGATCCACGTCTGCGCCCGCTCTTTCAGTCCGTGACGCTCCAGCAGACCGATAACCGCCAGCGGCAGCAGCAGAATCAGCGGCAGGTTACGGGTATTCAGAAAGCCTGAGCCCAGTTTTTCCAGAATGTCAGCAAGCGGCATGTGCGCCGCCAGACCGGTAACAAACCCGGCTACGATCACCACCAGCACCGGGTTAAAGCGCAGCACAAAGCCGATAACAATCGCGGCGATACCGAGCAACGGCCAGAGATTGACCACGTTATCCATAATTTTTCCCCTCGTGAGAAAATAAAAAGCCCGGCACGGTGCCGGGCAATCAGTCAATTATTATGCGCTGGTCACCGCAATCTGATGGGTCTCAAAAGCGACACGCAGCGTGCGGGCAAACTGCAGTGCGTGCGCGCCATCGCCGTGCAGACACACGGTTTCGGCATTCACCTTGACCCATTCGCCACTGATACTCTGCACCTGGCGCTGCTGCACCATGGTCAGCGTCTGCGCCAGCGCCTGGTCAGCCTCTTCTATCATCGCCCCTGGCTGGCTGCGCGGTACCAGCGCACCGTTTGCCAGATAGCCGCGATCGGCAAACACCTCTTCACGCGTGCGCAGGCCATGGTGCGCTGCCGCCGCAATAGAGGCGCTGCCCGCCAGTCCAACCAGAATCAGCCCCGGATCAACCGCCTTTACCGCCCGGGCAATAGCGTCCGCCAGCTGCGCATCGCCCGCCGCCTGGTTATACAGCATGCCATGCGGTTTAACGTGCACCAGCTTCTCACCTTCGCTCTCCGCGATGCTCTTCAGCGCGCCGATCTGGTAGATCATCTGCGCATAAACTGTCTCTGGCGGCAGCTGCATAGCGGTGCGGCCAAAGTTTTCGCGATCGGGAAAGGCCGGATGTGCACCAATCGCTACGCCGCAGGCTTTGGCCCAGCGTACCGATTGCAGCATGGTTTCGGCATCGCCGGCATGAAAACCACAGGCGATATTGGCGGAACTGACCAGTGACAGCAGCTCACGATCGCTGCCACTGCCCTCACCGAGATCGGCATTAAGATCAATTTTCATGGCTCAGCCCCCAGGCAATCTGCTCTAACGAACGCTGCTGCTGCTGTTTAGCCAGCAGCGCCTCTTCCAGCGTGCAGTGAATAAAGTGAATGGGCTCACCCAGGCGAATCTGCGCCAGCTGGTAGAGATCGGCTTCAATGATGCAGGCGATACGCGGATAGCCGCCGGTGGTCTGTGCATCGGCCATCAGCACAATCGGCTGACCGTTGGGCGGCACCTGCACCACGCCCGGCACTAAGCCGTGCGACAGTAAATCGCGCGTTGCGGTACGCTGCAGGTTGCGCCCCTGTAACCGATAGCCCATGCGGTTACTCTGCGGGCTCAGCTTCCAGGGGATGCGCCAGAACCCCTCCTGCGCTTCGCGGGTGAACTCACTGTACTCAGGGCCGGCTAACGCACGGATGCGGTTGCCCCACAGCAGCTGACGCACGCCCGCTTTCTGCGTAAAGCTACGCGTCGGCTTGCCGAGCGGCAGCGTATCGCCATCCTGCAGTTTCCGGCCCTGCCAGCCGCCAAAGCCCGCTTTCAGATCGGTGCTGTGTGAGCCCAGCCTCTCCTCAATGGCGAAGCCGCCATTCACCGCCAGATAACTGCGCATGCCGCTGACCGGCATGGATAAACTCAGCACCTGCCCTTTTTTCACCGGCAGACGCCAGCCGGTCCACACCGGTTTGCCATCCAGTTCGGCATTACAGCCGGCACCGGTTAACGCAAACCAGCCGTCACGGCGGAATTCAGCTTTAAACTGGCCAAGCACAATCTCCAGCACCGCACTGTTTTCGGCATTGCCCACCAGCATATTCGCGGTGCGCATGGAGGGCTCATCAAGCGCCCCGCTCAGGCTGATGCCATACTGCCGCCAGCCGTGACGGCCGCGATCCTGCACGGATGTCATCAATCCGGCACGCAAAACTCTTAACATATGCCCTCCTTTTGCGGTACGAAGCGCACGCTATCGCCAGGCCGTAAAAGCGTTGGCGGCTGCGCGTCCGGATCAAACAGGCTGAGCGGCGTATGTCCGATCAACTGCCAGCCGCCCGGTGCGGCCAAAGGGTAAATACCGGTCTGGCTGCCGCCGATGCCCACAGAGCCAGCCGGTACTACCACGCGTGGTTCCGCCCGGCGCGGCGTGTGCAGACGCTCGTCAAGACCGCCAAGATAAGGGAAGCCCGGCTGAAAGCCGATGAAATAGACTACGTAATCAGTGGCACTGTGCAGTTCAACCACCTGCTTTGGCGTCATGCCGGCGCGTTCGGCGACCTCCGCCAGATCGGGCCCGGCCTGACCGCCATATACCACGGGGATCTCGACCAGCCGCGATGCCGGTATCTGCGCCTCGCTCTCTTCCCACCAGCGCTGCAGACGTTCAATGGCGTCCAGCGCCTTCAGCTGCGGATCGCGCAGCAGCAGCGTCAGATTGTTCATGCCAGGAATCGCTTCCTGTACCTGCTCGTTTTGTTGTAATCGCTGACACAATCCCCAGATACGCTGCTGACTGGCGAGCGAAACCGGCGGCTCCAGCTCGAGAACTACCGCTCGCTCACCGAGCAGATAACAACGTGCTCGTTGCAAAACCCACCTCCTGGTTATCAAACAGACATGTCGTTACAAATTTTTGCGACACGAAAGGGCAATAAGTTATGCGAAAGTGGCGGAGATGTGTCAACCGATTTGCGTCCCGGGTGTGCACTCAGGACGCCAGTGAGGAAAAATCAGGCAGGATTAGCAATATCAATAAAGGTAACATCGAGGGCGTAGTGCTGCGCCAGCCACTCACCCAGCGCTTTGATACCGCCGCGTTCCGTAGCATGGTGGCCGGCCGCAAAGAAGTGCAGCCCCTGCTCACGCGCGCTGTGAATGGTCTGCTCAGAGACTTCACCGGTAATAAACGCATCAACGCCAAAGGCCGCCGCGCTATCAATAAAGCCCTGACCGCCGCCGCTGCACCAGGCCACGCGCTTGATCAGAGAGGGTGCGTTATCCCCGCAGTGCAAAGGCTGACGGCCCAGACGATGGGCTATTTTTTCTGCCAGAGCCGGTCCGCTCAACGGTTCTGCCAGCTCGCCCCACGGCACCAGCGGCTGAATCTCCCCTTTTACATCAATATCAAACAGCTGCGCCAGCTGCGCGTTATTGCCCAGCTGCGAATGGGCATCAAGCGGCAGATGCCAGCCGTACAGGTTAATATCGTTCGCCAGCAGAGTGCGCAGACGCTGGCGCTTCATGCCCTTAATAACCGGCGCTTCACTTTTCCAGAAGTAGCCGTGGTGCACCAGCACAGCATCTGCCTTGCGCTTTACCGCTTCGTCCAGCAGCGCCTGGCAGGCCGTCACGCCGGTGATCACGGTTTTCACCTCTGACCGTCCTTCCACCTGTAAACCGTTCGGCGCGTAATCGCTAAACGCGCCGCTATTTAACTGCTGATTGACAATCTGTTCTAACTCGAAATTATTCATCACTGCTCCCTGAGCGCCTCAGGCCGCGCTGCGCGCGCGCTCGAAGGCCTCTAATGTCTTTTTACGTGCTGCCTTATGTTCCACGATTGGCGCCGGATAATCGAGTTTCCTGTTATTTTTTTGCGCCCAGAGATGCGGCTGATGGATGTCGCTATCCGGCACATCTCTGAGTTCAGGCAGCCACTGACGGATAAACGTCCCGTCTTTGTCAAAGCGCTCGCCCTGCGTAGTGGGATTGAAAATGCGGAAGTAAGGCGCGGCGTCAGTACCGGTGGATGCCGCCCACTGCCAGCCGCCATTGTTTGCAGCCAGGTCGCCGTCCAGCAGTTTCTGCATGAAGTAGCGCTCGCCGTCGTGCCAGTCAATCAGCAGATCTTTCACCAGGAAACTGGCGGTAATCATGCGCAGGCGATTATGCATCCAGCCCAGCGTATTCATCTGGCGCATGGCGGCATCAACAATCGGGTAGCCGGTTTTCCCCTGCTGCCAGGCTTTAAAGTGGGCCTCATTCTTTTGCCATGGCACCTTGTGCGTCCACGCAATAAAGGGCTGGTGTTTACACAGCGCCGGAAAGGCCACCAGCAGATGACGGTAGAACTCCCGCCAGATCAGCTCGTTGAGCCACTGAAAAGCGCTGCCGCCGTTGAGCGCCTCCGGATGCTCTTTCAGAATACGGTGCAGGCACTGGCGCGGCGATAGCACACCGATTGCCAGATAGGGCGATAACCGGCTGGTACCATCCATTGCCGGCATATCGCGTCGCTCGGGGTAGTGCGCGACGTGCTGGCGCGCAAAGTGACGCAATTGCGTAAGCGCTGCCTCTTCACCGGGCGGAAACAGCGATGTATCAAACTCTTCCAGCGGATAGTCAAAAGCAGGAATTTTTTCCCTGATGCTGAAGGGCGCACCCTCGCGCGCTTTTGGCGCATGATGGCACTCCGGTAAGCCCTGGTGCAGGCGTCGGACAAAGGCTTTACTGAACGGCGTGAACACTTTGAACATACTGTTGCTGCCGGTCTGAACGCTGCCGGGCGGTAACAGCAGGCTGTCATCGAAGCCCTGGCAAATCACACCGCGGGCATCAAGTCGCTTCTCTGCCGCCGCGTCACGTTCGCGTTCATTGATCTCGTACTGATAATTGTAATACAGCGCATCAATATTGTGCTGCTGACAGAATGTCTCGAGATAATCGACCGAAGCGGCAAAGTCATCACACTGATGGTAGTGCAGCTTGATGCCGCGATCTGCCAGCGATGCCTGCAGTAAACAGAGATTCTGATGGAGGAAGGCGGCCTGTTTGGCCGCCATATCATGCTGCTGCCACTGGCCGGGCGTGGCGATGAAGAGTGTCAGCACCTCAGCGTTATTGTCGCGGCAGGCTGCGGCCAGAGCGCTATTGTCGTTGATACGCAGGTCGTTGCGCAGCCAGACTAAATGGGTGGTCATAAGATTCCGCAGTTATTGGCCGTAGCGCAGTCGCAGCGCTTCCGGATAGGGATCAAAGTAGCGCTGCTGGGCCAGCCACGGATGCGGATACTCTGCCATGTAGTGCTTGAGCATCGTAATCGGTGCCAGCAGAGGTTGCAGACCGCAGCGGTAGCGATCAATCAGTTGCGCCAGCTCCTGACGCTGCGGTGAGCTAAGCTGCGGGCGGAAGTATCCCTGCACATGCATCAAAACATTAGTGTGATTGCGGCGAGACGCTTTATGTGACATCAGGTGCATCAGACGATTACGGTACTCAAATGCGTAATCGTCCAGCGAATCCCACTGTGGCATTGCCGCCACAAAACGGCCCAGTTCGCGGTATTCATCCTGCGCATGGGATAGCAGCAGCAGCTTGTAGCGGCTGTGGAATTCAATCAGTTTGTGACGCGTCAGACCACTGCGCCACATCTCGTTGAACTCGTGCAGCGCGTAGACGCGCGCCATGAAGTTCTCGCGGATGGCGTGATCGTGCAGACGTCCATCCTCCTCCAGCGGCAGCCAGGGCATCTCCTTTTGCAGGAAAGCGGTAAAGATGCCGGTACCCGCTTTGCGGTTATTATTGGTATCTGGCTCGTAGACGCGCACGCGCTCCAGCCCACAGCTGGGTGATTTGGCACACAGCAGGTAACCGCAGAGATGATGCAGCGATTTCACGCGTTCAGCAGACCAGCGCGTCATCTCATCCGTCAGCTCTTCGCCGCCGTCTTTACTGAAGCAGAGGTGGATCTGCTCATCGCCCTGCTTCACCAGACGCAGCGCCGGGCGCGGCGTGGGCAGGCCAATCGCCATCTCCGGACAGACAGGTTCAAAGCGCACAAATGGCGCGAGTTCGTCAGTTGCAAAGGCAAAACGCTTATGGCCGCCATCGAATCGGACGCTATCCCCGAGCAGGCAAGCACTGATACCTACAGGAATCTTCTCGCTCATACTTGTACAACCTCCAAAATTTTGTAGAAGTTTAAGTGTAGCTGAAATGCAGCGGGATAACAGCGTTTCAGAGGGGTGTCAGCCATAATTTTAGACAAAAAAAACCGGCGCTTCACGGGAAGTCGCCGGGTTTCAAGTGCGAGTCTGCTGTTTACCAGTAGAGGCCGCCAGCCGCTTCTGACTGCGCCAGCCATACTGGCTTGTCGCTGGTTTTACACCACATACGGTGCAGATAACTGTAAAAACGCGCGCGATCCTGGCGGAACAGCATTACCGGCAACGCCAGTAAACCGATGAATACCACCAGCACACGACGCAGCACGACTTTGTAGCGTGGATATGCCTGATACATCATTGCCTCCTCGTGGTAAATTTGCTTTTGAAATGTGATCTACAGCAGATATTACGCCCGATTGTGTAATTTTACTACTCATCCGACCACTATTTTGTGCTTTTTTCCACCGCATTGCGTCGGCGTTGAAATTAAGTTACAGGGTTGTGAATAATACGCTTGTTCCGGGTTGCCAATTACATAACGGACGCCGATACGCTTTATTGCTAAAGTAGCGCGTTAATCTTTTTTGCCGCAGGAGTCAGCGTGACGACCATCTTGATCGTGGAAGATGAAAAGGAGATTCGCCGTTTCGTGCGCCTGGCGCTGGAGAGCGAAGGCCTGAAGATAGTAGAAGCGGAACAGCTGCAGCGTGGCCTGATCGAAGCGGCTACGCGTAAACCCGATCTGGTGATTCTCGATCTGGGTCTGCCCGACGGCGACGGCAACGATTTTATTCGTGAAGTCCGCCAGTGGAGCACAATGCCCGTGATTGTGCTGTCGGCGCGCAGCGATGAGCAGGACAAAATCGACGCGCTGGATGCGGGCGCAGACGACTACCTTACCAAGCCATTTGGCATCGGTGAGCTACTGGCACGCGTGCGCGTAGCGCTGCGCCGACATCAGCGCAGCCAGCCGGAGCCGCTGGTGCAGTTTGGCGCGGTAAGCGTTGATCTCGCGGCGCGGCGCGTAGTGCGTAATGGCGAGGAGGTGCATTTAACGCCGACGGAGTTTCGCCTGTTGAGTCTGCTGCTGAACAATGCCGGAAAAGTGCTGACCCAGCGCCAGCTGCTGAATCAAGTGTGGGGCCCGAATGCGGTAGAGCACAGTCACTATCTGCGTATCTATATGGGGCATTTACGCCAGAAGCTGGAGGAAAATCCTACCCGGCCGAGCCATTTGCTGACGGAAACCGGTATCGGCTACCGCTTTATGCCATAAAAAAAGGCCGCATCAGCGGCCTTATTTAGCGTGCGCCCAATCAGGCGTTTTTCAGTACTTCGCTGACAATTTCCACTGCTTCTTTCTCGATCTGCTGGCGATGCTCAGCGCCGAGGAAACTTTCGCAGTAAATTTTGTAGGCATCTTCAGTGCCGGATGGACGCGCGGCAAACCAGCCGTTTTCGGTCATCACCTTGAGTCCGCCAATTGATGCACCGTTGCCAGGCGCTGCAGTCAGACGCGCAGTGATTGGATCGCCTGCCAGCGTATCCGCGCTCACCATCTCTGGCGACAGCTTCGACAGCGCGGCTTTCTGTGCAGAGGTGGCCGGTGCCTGCAGACGGTTATAGCTTGGCGCACCAAAGCGCGCGGCCAGTTCATCATAATGCTGCTGCGGGTTCTTACCGGTAACCGCTGTAATTTCTGCGGCCAGCAGGCACAGGATGATACCGTCTTTGTCAGTAGACCACGCAGAGCCATCGAAACGCAGGAAGGAGGCACCCGCGCTCTCTTCACCGCCAAAGCCGAAACTGCCGTCAAACAGTCCATCAACAAACCACTTAAAGCCTACCGGCACTTCCACCAGCTTACGGCCAATATCGTTGACGACACGGTCGATCATCGCACTTGAGACCAGCGTTTTGCCGACGGCAACCTCTTTGCCCCACTGCGGACGGTGCTGGAACAGATAGTTAATCGCTACCGCCAGATAGTGGTTCGGATTCATCAGGCCCGCTGGCGTGACGATACCGTGGCGGTCGTAATCCGGGTCGTTACCAAACGCCAGATCGAACTTATCTTTATAGGCCAGCAGACCAGCCATGGCGCACTCAGACGAGCAGTCCATGCGCACCACGCCATCTTTATCCAGGTGCATAAAGCGGAAAGTCTGATCCACGGCATCGTTAACAATGGTCAGATCCAGCTGGTAGTGCTCAGCAATGCGCTGCCAGTAAGCGATGCCGGAGCCGCCGAGCGGATCGACACCGATTTTCAGGCCCGCTTTCTGAATCGCCGGGAAATCGATAACCTGCGCCAGCCCCTCTACGTAAGGCTGAATCAGATCCTGCTCAACGATATGGCCGCTCTGCCACGCCTGATCCAGCGGCAGACGTTTAACGTCTTTCAGCTCGCCTTTGATCAGCTGGTTAGCGCGATCTTCCACCACTTTGGTGACGTTGGTATCAGCCGGTCCACCGTTAGGCGGGTTATATTTGATACCACCATCTTCAGGTGGATTGTGCGATGGCGTAATGACAATGCCATCGGCCTGCGCGCCGCCACGTTTGTTGTGCTCAAGGATTGCGTTGGAGATGGCAGGCGTTGGCGTATAGCCATTATCCTGCTGGACGATGACGTCCACGCCATTGGCAGCCAGCACTTCCAGCACCGACAGGATAGCCGGCTCAGACAGCGCATGGGTATCTTTACCGACATAGCACGGACCGGTAATGCCATTTTTCTTGCGCTCTTCAGCAATCGCCTGAGCGATTGCCAGAATGTGCACTTCGTTGAAGCTGTGACGTCCCGCGCTACCGCGATGGCCAGAGGTGCCAAATTTCACCGCATGGTCCGGGTTTGCCGCATCCGGCTTCAGGACATAGTACTGCGAAGTTAATTGTGCAACGTTAATCAAATCGCTCTGCTGGGCAGGCTGCCCGGCACGGGTGTGATTGGCCATTGGCGCTTCTCCCTGACGCTTCAGTTTAAATGGTGCCGCAAACTTTCTCTGTCAGTTCCTGCGGGAACTGCATGGCTAACATGATGTGCTCCACCATGCTGCATTTACGGCCGGTATTGGTGTTGGTGATCACCCAGTACGGGGTGCCGGGCACGTGCTTCGGCTTCGTATGGGTGCCATTTTGCAGCAGCGTGTGCTCGTCGCCCGCGAAATAGACGCGGGTGCGGCCCTGCAGCGAAGCCGTGGCTTCAGCAAACGCAGCCGGATCAAGACGGTAGAGCGTTGACAGCACCAGCATAAAGCGGTTAACCGCTTTCTTCTGCTCTGCATACTCGTCGGAAAGCAGCAGCTCACGCACGGCGCGCACGCGATCCTGAGGACGCGCTTCGCTGCGGGCCGATGGCACATCTTTAACGGACGCACTGGCAGCAGGCGCAGCTGATGGGCTCTGGCCGGCTGTGAACTTCAGCATGCGGCGCAAAATATCTGATGCGCTTTCACCGATGTGCTGCGTGTGGCTGGCAATATAACGGTAGAGTTCTTCGTCAACTTCAATCGTTTTCATCTTATTCCGTACAATTCTGGCAAATGGCAGAACCACACATTTGTGTAACGGCTCAGGTAAGACGCGGTTATGCAAAATGTGAGCTGGCTCTAACATAAGGATTATAAAGTTAAATCCGCGGCAGCCGATAGCGCTGGCATCGTTTCCGGGCAAAAGTCGGAATATGCCCTAATGCCTGGCCGGCTGGCGCCTGGACAGGTAAATCCATGATACCCTAAGCCCAGGTCTCAAACGTAAGAACTTTAGCCATGATTTTGAACGCTCGTCTGCAAACTGAACAATCTCTTCCTGACGCGACCCCGATTTTATTGATCCACGGGCTGTTTGGTAGCCTGGACAACCTGGGCGTACTGGCGCGCGGCGTGCGTGATGCGCGCCCTACCCTGCAGGTGGATGTGCGTAACCACGGCCTGTCCGGGCGCAGCGAGGTGATGAACTATCACGCTATGGCGCAGGATATTATTGATACGCTTGATGCGCATGATATTGCCCGTGCGGGGGTAATTGGCCACTCGATGGGCGGTAAAATCGCCATGGCGCTGAGCGCTATTGCGCCAGAACGTATTGAGAAAATGGTGCTGATTGATATCGCGCCGGTGGATTATCAAACCCGGCGGCACGATGAGATCTTTGCGGGCATCCGTGCAGTGACGGCAGCTGGCGTGACGCGCCGCAGTGAAGCCGCCACTGTGATGCGCGCACACGTGGCGGAGGAAGGGGTAATTCAGTTTATCCTGAAGTCGTTCGCCGAGGGCGAATGGCGGTTTAACGTGCCGGTGCTCTGGGATAACTACACGACGATCTCCGGCTGGGAAGCGGTGCCGCCATGGCCCCACCCGGCCCTGTTTATTCGCGGCGGTGACTCCCCTTATCTGGACAATCAGCACCGTGAGGCGCTGCTGCGCCAGTTCCCGCAGGCGCACGCGCATGTCATCAGCGGTGCCGGGCACTGGGTGCATGCGGAAAAACCCGATGCCGTTCTGCGCGCTGTTCGCCGCTTTTTTGATCTGTAAAAGCAAAAGCTTGCTGCAAGCGGTTTAGGGTTGGCGTCGCGCAGGGCGCTGGAGTATGATGTCGCGCTAAAAATTTGCCGCGGATGATTTTTTCGCCGTGGCGGGGCCGATAATGTATAAATCGCGCAGCGCCTTTCCGCCGTTCGCGCCCACTCAGTTTCACAAACCATGGCAAAAGAACAGACAGACCGTACTACGCTCGATCTTTTCGCAGATGAGCGGCGTCCCGGTCGCCCCAAAACCAGTCCGCTTACGCGTGACGAACAGTTGCGCATTAATAAGCGCAACCAGCTGAAACGCGATAAGGTGCGCGGGCTGCGTCGCGTCGAGCTGAAAATGTCCGGCGAAGCGGTAGATGCGCTGAACACGCTGGCCGAGCAGCAGAACATCAGCCGTAGTGAATTGATTGAACAAATGCTGCTGGCGCAGCTCAAACTGTCGTAACGCGCGCAGACCGCACGCAGGAACACAAAGTCAGCGCTTTGCACGTTCCGCCCTTTTCACCGGTCTGCTATCATTCGCATAACTGTGTAGTCAACTGACTTACTTTCACAATCAGGATTTAAGAGGTTACTTAACCCATGGCAATCGTAGGCATTTTCTTCGGCAGCGATACCGGCAACACTGAAAACATTGCAAAAATGATCCAGAAACAACTGGGTAAAGATGTCGCCGAAGTGCATGACATTGCTAAAAGCACCAAAGAAGATCTTGCAGCGTTCGACATTCTGCTGCTTGGCATCCCGACCTGGTACTATGGCGAAGCGCAGTGTGACTGGGACGATTTCTTCCCGACCCTGGAAGAGATTGACTTCAACGGTAAGCTGGTTGCCCTGTTCGGCTGCGGCGATCAGGAAGATTACGCAGAGTACTTCTGCGACGCGATGGGCACCATCCGTGACATCATTGAGCCAAACGGCGCAGTCATTGTGGGTCACTGGCCAACCGAAGGTTACCACTTCGAAGCTTCTAAAGGCCTGGCCGATGATAAACACTTCCTGGGTCTGGCGATCGACGAAGATCGTCAACCTGAGCTGACCAATGAGCGTGTTGAGAAATGGGTTAAACAGATTTTCGACGAGCTGCAGCTGAAAGAGATCATCGAAGCCTGATTTATCCGTACTTCCCTGATGTGGGCACTGGCTCACATCAGGGTGACGGAATTTCCTATAAAAATAATAGCTACGGTTTTTTAACTTTTTCCCGCAATTCTGTAGAATACCCGCAACGGTCACCCGCTTATTCTTCCGTCATCAGATTAAGGCTGAGTGAAATGGAACCCCGATCTTAACGATCCTGCTGACGTCAGCGACACTTCCCCTTACAGCATTCAGGGAATTGTCGGCCTTCGTCGGTTTTCATTTCCCTGCCTGAGTCCTATAATGAGACGCAAATGAGAATGTGCGTTGATCAAACATTCAAGGCCTTTGCGCCGTAAGTAACCAGCAAAGTAACAGGACACTATCCGCATGACTGACAACAACTCCGCATTGAAGAAGGCTGGCCTGAAAGTCACGCTCCCCAGACTGAAAATTCTGGAAGTGCTTCAGGGACCAGGACCCGAGTCCCATCATGTCAGTGCGGAAGATTTGTACAAGCGCCTGATCGACATGGGCGAAGAGATTGGTCTGGCAACGGTATATCGCGTTCTTAACCAGTTTGACGACGCGGGCATCGTAACCCGTCATAACTTCGAAGGCGGTAAATCCGTATTCGAACTGACGCAGCAGCATCACCACGATCACCTGATCTGTCTGGATTGCGGCAAAGTGATCGAATTCAGCGATGAATCAATTGAGACGCGTCAGCGTGAGATTGCGACCCGCCACGGCATTAAACTCAGCAACCACAGTCTGTACCTGTATGGTCACTGTGCTTTGGGAGACTGCCGCGAAGACGATACGCTCCACGATCAGTAATCGAGTGTGCTATGCAATATAAAAAAACCGGTGACCATCACCGGTTTTTTTATGTCTGCGCTCAGGCCACCAGCGTCTCCTGCAGATAGCGCCAGCGCGGAATCACCGTGCTGCAGTCCAGCACCGCCAGTGAGATGCGGCTCTGATTGTCGCCGTTCATCATCTGTAATTCGCGATACTGAATAGTCACTTCCTGCTGCTGCTGGGAAATGATCGCGTGCTCGCTGGTCGCGATACGCATGCCTTCGCGCTGCCCGTGCAGTGTGCGAAACAGTATTTCGGTGTCATTTAAATCCAGCTGCTTACCCTGCGGCGTCACCATTCTGAACTCAGGGTGAAAATGCGACAGCAGCAGTTCAAGGCTATCATCACTGCCCTGCGCCTGATTGAAAATACGTTCAATGAGCTGATGTAAAACCACCACGCTGTGTTTAGCTTCCAGAGCGAGACTTGTCATTTTTTTCCCTTTGATTACCCGCGGAGCGTCGTTGCAGAGCGCATAGCCTACCTGAAAAAAAGTTTTACACACGGTCAAATGGATTAAATTTATTAAAGTCAGAATAGTCGTAACCTGCGGATTTTACTCCGTTTGTGGTAACGCAGCATAAACGTTTGCCGGTTGCGAATTATGGGCAATAAAAAAGGGCGATTGCTCGCCCTTTCCGGATCATATGGCATCAAACGGCCATAATATTATTCGCCCGCTTTTGCCCAGGTATCACGCAAACCAACAGTGCGGTTGAATACCAGCTTCGAAGGCTGTGAGTAAACACTGTCTGCGCAGAAATAACCTTCGCGTTCGAACTGGTAAGGCGCCGTGGCCGCCGCATCACGCAGGCCTGGCTCAACGAAGCCCTGCCGGATCTCCAGCGAGTTCGGATTGATGGTGGTGAGGAAGTCCTCAGCCGCACCCGGATTCGGCACGCTGAACAAGCGATCATACAGACGGATCTCGGCAGGCAGCGCGTGAATCGCCGATACCCAGTGAATCACACCCTTTACTTTACGGCCATCGGCCGGATCTTTGCTCAGCGTATCCACGTCACAGGTCGCATAGATACAGGTGATGTTGCCCGCTTCATCTTTTGCGATGCGCTCAGCGCGGATCACATAAGCGTTGCGCAGGCGAACCTCTTTGCCCAGTACCAGACGCTTGTACTGCTTGTTGGCCTCTTCACGGAAGTCCGCACGATCAATCCACACCTCACGGCTGAAGGGCACCTCACGCGTGCCCATCTCCGGCTTGTTCGGATGATTTGGCATCGTGATGATCTCTTCGTGACCGGCTGGCAGGTTTTCGATCACCACTTTCAGCGGATCGAGCACGGCCATGGCGCGCGGCGCGTTTTCGTTGAGATCGTCACGGATGCATGACTCAAGTGACGCCATCTCGACAATGTTGTCCTGCTTGGTGACGCCAATACGGCGGCAGAACTCACGAATTGATGCGGCGCTGTAACCACGACGACGCAGACCAGAAACGGTCAGCATACGCGGATCATCCCAGCCCTCTACCAGCTTCTCGCTCACCAGCTGCGTCAGCTTGCGCTTCGACATCACCGCGTATTCCAGATTCAGGCGTGAGAATTCGTACTGACGCGGATGCACCGGAATAGAGATGTTATCCAGCACCCAGTCGTACAGACGACGGTTGTCCTGGAACTCCAGCGTACAGAGCGAATGGGTAATGCCTTCGATCGCATCAGAGATGCAGTGTGTAAAGTCATACATCGGATAGATGCACCACTTGCTGCCTGTTTGGTGGTGATCGGCAAACTTAATGCGATACAGCACCGGATCACGCATCACCATGAAATTCGATGCCATGTCGATTTTAGCGCGCAGGCAGGCTTTACCCTCTTCGAAGCCGCCATCACGCATTTTCTGGAACAGCGCCAGGTTCTCTTCCACACTGCGGTCACGGTACGGGCTGTTTTTGCCCGGTGCCGTCAGCGTACCGCGGTATTCGCGAATCTGATCCGGTGACAGCTCATCAACGTACGCCAGGCCTTTATTGATCAGCTCAATGGCGTAGTAAAATAATTGGTCGAAATAGTCTGAGGAGTAACGAATGTTGCCGCTCCACTCAAAGCCCAGCCATTGCACATCATTTTTGATCGATTCAACGAACTCCATATCCTCTTTAACCGGATTGGTGTCATCGAAGCGCAGGTTGCACTGACCTTGATAATCTTGCGCGATACCAAAGTTCAGGCAGATCGATTTCGCATGGCCAATATGCAGATAACCATTGGGCTCAGGCGGGAAACGGGTATGCACACTGCTGTGCTTACCGCTCGCCAAATCTTCGTCAATGATCTGACGAATAAAGTTCGTTGGGCGGGCTTCAGCCTCACTCATCTCAAAATCCTCAAAACAATAGCGGGTGATTTGTACCACGAAGTAACGGAGTATGATCCACAAAGCGCCGGAGGGAAACAACCGTTTGTTGGTCGTTTAAAACAAAAAAGGCAGGAATCGCTTCCTGCCTCGTGACTCAATGACAATAGGTTAGTTTTTCACTTCATACAGCGGCGTAACACCTGCCACTACGTTACCTTTCGCCAGCAAATTGAGGCCTGCGAAGTCATCGCTGTTGCTAACCACCACCGGACTGATCATTGAGCGCGCGTGGGTATTCAGGAACGCCAGATCCATCTCCAGAATCGGCTGACCCGCGGTAACCGTTGCGCCCTCTTCTACCAGACGGGTAAAGCCTTTACCCTCCAGCGCGACCGTATCCAGACCCATGTGCACCACAATCTCGACACCGTTTTCAGCTTCGAGGCAGAACGCGTGATTGGTATTGAAGATCTTCACTACCGTGCCTGCAATCGGCGCCACAACAGTTTTGTCGGTGGGCTTGATCGCCAGACCATCACCTACCGCTTTGCTGGCAAACGCTTCATCCGGGACCTGCTCCAGCGCCACAATCTCACCCGTGACCGGGGCCAGCAGCGTCGCGATAACTTTTTTCTCGCTATTCATGACGGCCTGTGGCTGGACTGCGCTCGCCGCAGCGGGTGCTGCTGCAGGCGCTGCCGCCGCTGCAACCGGCCCTTTTGCCAGTACGGTTTTCATGGCCGTGGCGATGCTCTCGGCCTGCGTACCAACGATAATCTGCACGCTCTGCTTATTCAGACGGATAACGCCAGAGGCTCCGAGGCGTTTCGCCACGCTCTCATTAACCTGAGCGGAATCCTTCACGTTCAGGCGCAGGCGGGTGATACAGGCATCAATTCCGGTCAGGTTGTCAGACCCGCCTACCGCACCGACATAACGACGCGCCAGGGATTCTGTCTGGCTTTCACCGTTACCGCTGTGATCAACGTTAACGTCATAGCCGTCCGTCTCATCGCCTGCGGAGAGTTCACGGCCCGGCGTCAGCAGATTGAATTTCTGAATCGTGAAACGGAACACCACGTAGTAGATAACAAAGAAGACCAGACCCTGTGGGATCAGCATCCACCAGTGTACGGCCAGCGGGTTACGTGACGACAGCACCATATCCACCAGGCCGGCACTAAAGCCAAAGCCGGCAATCCACTGCATGCTGGCGGCGATGAACACGGAGATACCGGTCAGCACAGCGTGAATCACATACAGTACCGGTGCCACGAACATGAAGGAGAACTCCAGCGGCTCGGTGATGCCGGTGAAGAAGGCAGCAAACGCGGCCGCCAGCATGATCCCGCCCACTTTCGCGCGGTTTTCCGGACGCGCGCACTGGTAGATGGCCAGCGCAGCCCCTGGCAGACCAAACATCATAATCGGGAAGAAGCCCGCCTGGTAACGACCGGTGATGCCCGGAATACCGGTACCGTTCGCGATGGACTGCGCACCGCCGAGGAATTTCGGAATATCGTTGATGCCCGCCACGTCGAACCAGAATACGGAGTTCAGCGCATGGTGCAGGCCAACCGGAATCAGCAGACGGTTGAAGAACGCATAGACGCCCGCACCGACTGAACCCAGTTTCTGAATGTGCTCACCAAAGCTGACCAGACCGCCGAAAATGATCGGCCAAACGTACATCAGAATGAAAGCAACCAGAATCATCAGGAAGGAGACAAGAATCGGCACCAGACGACGGCCGCTGAAGAATGACAGCGCTTTTGGCAGCTCTACGTGGCTGAAACGGTTGTACATCTCCGCAGAGAGAATACCGACCATGATGCCAACAAACTGGTTCTCAATTTTACCGAAAGCCGCCGGGACTTGCTCGATCGGCATTTTTTGAATCATGGCGACCGCAGCCGGAGAGCAGAGCGTTGTCACGACCAGGAAACCGACAAAGCCGGTCAGCGCAGCCGCACCGTCTTTATCTTTTGACATACCGTAAGCCACACCAATGGCAAACAGCACGGACATATGATCGATGATAGCGGAACCGGATTTGATCAGCAGTGCCGCCAGCGCATTGCCTGCGCCCCAGCTATCCGGATCGATCCAGTAACCTACCCCCATCAGGATTGCCGCTGCCGGCAGGGTCGCTACCGGCACCATAAGCGCACGGCCGACCTTTTGCAGATAACCTAATATACTCACCTTATTCTCCCCCTATGAGACTGGCGTTGTGCCGTGATGCGGGTTGATTTTATTATCCCGGCATCCGGTAGTTTGATGACACTCTTCACCACGAGGCGCAGTGTAAAGATAAATTAATTCGCCTCGCAAATTAAAACCACGCCAACTGTGATTCCAATCACCAAAATGGACGTTTTATCCTGCGAAATGCTAGCCACCACCACAAACTTATTTTATGATGAAAAATATCAGGTCGCACTTTTCCCGGTCAGCTGCGCGTAAACGGGTTACCCTTTACAGCAGCTATCTGAGCCAGAAACGGCGCCCTTACTTTTTCAATCTTAACTGAGGTGAAAACATGAGACTGATCCCTTTGGCCACACCGACCCAGGTGGGTAAATGGGCTGCACGCCACATTGTCAACCGCATCAACGCGTTTAATCCTGGCCCGGACCGTCCCTTCGTGCTGGGTCTGCCTACCGGCGGCACGCCGCTGGAAGCGTACAAACACCTGATTGAGATGCACAAAGCGGGCCAGGTTAGTTTCAAACACGTTATCACTTTCAATATGGATGAATACGTCGGGCTGCCAAAAGAGCATCCGGAGAGCTACCACAGCTTCATGTACCGTAACTTTTTTGATCACGTTGATATTCAACCGGAAAACATCAATCTTCTGAATGGCAATGCCGAAGATATTGACGCAGAATGTCGCCAATACGAAGAGAAGATTCGTGCACTGGGTAAAATTCACCTGTTTATGGGCGGCGTAGGCAACGACGGCCACATTGCCTTTAACGAGCCAGCCTCCTCGCTGTCATCCCGTACCCGTATTAAAACCCTGACGCATGACACCCGCGTAGCGAACTCACGCTTCTTTAACGGTGATGTGGATCAGGTGCCAAAATATGCTCTGACCGTAGGCGTGGGTACGCTGCTGGATGCCGAAGAGGTGATGATTCTGGTTACCGGTCATGTCAAAGCGCAGGCGCTGCAGGCGGCGGTTGAAGGCAATGTTAACCACATGTGGACCATCAGTTGCCTGCAGCTGCATCCAAAAGCCGTGGTGGTGTGTGATGAACCTGCCACGATGGAACTGAAGGTCAAAACCGTGAAATATTTCCGCGAAATGGAAGCGGAAAATATGAAGGGTGTGTAACAACACGTTGTAGAAAACCTGCTGCCCACTGGCAGCAGGCTCAGCCGGGAGAGAGAAACGATGTACGCATTAGTAAACGGCCGGATTTTTACCGGTCATGAAGTTCTGGATAATCATGCCGTGGTCATCGCTGACGGGCTGATTGAGCGTGTTTGCCCGCGTGATGCCCTGGACACCGCGATCCCACAGCAAGACGTGGCTGGTGCGTTCATCGCTCCCGGTTTTATCGACTTACAGCTGAACGGCTGTGGCGGCGTGCAGTTTAATGATGACATCAACGCCCTGAGCATTGAGACGCTGGAGATTATGCAGCGCGCCAATGAAAAATCGGGCTGTACCAGTTATCTGCCTACGCTGATCACCAGCACGGATGCGCTGATGAAGCGCGCCATTGAAACCATGCGCGCCTATCTGGCGAAGCACCCAAATCAGGCGCTTGGTCTGCACCTGGAAGGTCCATGGCTGAGCAAAGAGAAGAAAGGCACGCACAATCCGGATCTGATCCGTCTGCCTGATGCAGCGCTGGTGGATTTTCTGTGTGCGAACGCGGATGTGATCACCAAAGTTACCCTGGCGCCGGAAAATGCCGGCAGCGACGTGATCAGGCAGCTGCGCGATGCCGGCATTATCGTCTCCGCCGGTCACTCTAATGCTACTTACGCACAAGCCAAAGCCGGCATCAGCGCAGGCATTACGTTCGCGACCCACCTCTACAATGCCATGTCAGCCTTTACCGGACGCGAGCCTGGTGTGATCGGTGCGCTGTTTGATTCGCCTGATGTATACTGCGGCATTATTGCAGATGGTTTACATGTCAATTACGCTAATGTGCGTAATGCAAAACGTATCAAAGGGGACAAACTGGTGCTGGTGACCGATGCCACCGCGCCGGCAGGTGCCTCAATCGATAAATTCATTTTTGCAGGCAAAACAATATACTATCGCGACGGCCTGTGCGTGGATGAAAACGGTACCCTGAGCGGCTCTGCGCTGACCATGATTGAAGCGGTACAGAATAGCGTGGAGCACTGCGGTATCGCGCTGGATGAAGCACTGCGTATGGCAACGCTCTATCCGGCCCGGGCAATGGGCGTGGAGAAGCAGTTTGGTACGGTGGAAGCAGGAAAAGTCGCCAACCTCACTGTGTTTACCCGCGATTATCAAATCACTAAGACGTTCGTCAACGGAGACAACGTCCTCAGCGAGTAAGTACTGAATGACCACTGGCGGCCAGACTCAAATAGGAAATGTCGATCTTGTCAAACAACTTAACAGTGCAGCCGTCTATCGGCTGATTGATCAACAGGGGCCGATTTCGCGCATACAGATTGCGGAACTCAGCCAGCTTGCGCCCGCCAGTGTTACGAAAATTACCCGCCAGCTTATTGAGCGCGGCCTCATCAAAGAGGTGGAGCAACAGGCCTCCACCGGTGGGCGCCGCGCCATCTCTATCATCACCGAAACCCGCCATTTTCATACTATCGGCATCCGCCTCGGGCGTAATGACGCTACGCTGACGCTGTTTGATCTCAGTGGAAAATCCCTGGTGCAGGAGGATTATCCGCTGCCGGAGCGTACGCAGGAGACGCTGGAGAATGCGCTATTTAATGCCATCCACACCTTCATGGCAGCGCATCAGCGTAAAATCCATGAACTGATCGCCATTGCCGTGATTCTGCCCGGCCTGGTCGATCCGGTTAACGGCATCATTCGCTACATGCCGCATATTTCCGTCAGCCACTGGCCGCTGGTCTCCAGCCTGAAAAAGCGCTTCAACGTGACCAGTTTTGTCGGCCACGATATTCGCAGTCTGGCGCTGGCTGAGCACTATTTTGGTGCAAGCCGCGACTGCGCAGACTCCATTCTGGTGCGGTTACACCGCGGTACCGGCGCCGGCATCATCGCTAACGGACACATCTTCCTTGGCAGCAATGGCAACGTAGGTGAGATTGGTCATATCCAGGTGGATTCCCTGGGCGAGCGCTGCCACTGCGGTAACTTCGGCTGCCTTGAAACCATCGCCGCCAACGGCGCGATTGAAAATCGCGTGCGCCACCTGCTGAATCAGGGGTATCCCAGCACGCTGACGCTGGACGACTGCCTGATGCCGCAGATCTGCCGCGCGGCCAATCAGGGTGACGCGCTGGCCTGCGAAGTGATCGAGTATGTCGGCCGCTATTTAGGTAAAGCGATTGCGATTGCGATTAACCTGTTTAACCCGCAAAAAGTGGTACTGGCCGGTGAGATCACCGAAGCCGAAAAAGTGCTGTTCCCGGCGATTGAGGGCTGTATCAACACGCAAGCGCTGAATGCTTTTCGTAAAAATCTGCCGGTGGTGCGCTCTGAACTGGATCATCGCTCGGCGATTGGGGCTTTTGCCCTGGCAAAACGCGCCATGCTCAATGGCATTCTGCTGCAGCATTTACTGGAAGAATAATTGCAAGCCTGTCGTCTGACAGGCGCGACTGGAAACTCTCTATGACCATCAAAAGCGTAATCTGTGACATCGACGGCGTGTTGATGCACGACAATACCGCGGTAAAAGGCGCCAATGAGTTCCTGCAGCGTATTCTTGAGAAAGAGATGCCGCTGGTGGTGCTGACCAACTACCCTTCCCAAACCGCGCAGGACCTGGCAAACCGCTTCGCCAATGCTGGCGTCGAGGTGCCGGACTCGGTGTTTTATACTTCAGCCATGGCCACGGCGGATTTCCTGCGTCGCCAGGAGGGGAAAAAGGCCTATGTGATTGGCGAAGGCGCGCTGATCCATGAACTGTACAAAGCTGGTTTTACCATCACCGACGTCAATCCGGATTTCGTTATCGTGGGTGAGACCCGCTCATTTAACTGGGAGATGATGCACAAAGCGGCGTTCTTTGTGGCCAACGGTGCCCGGTTTATCGCCACAAACCCTGATACGCATGCTCGCGGCTTTGTGCCCGCCTGCGGCGCGCTGTGTGCCGGTATTGAGACCATTTCCGGCCGCAAGCCGTTTTACGTGGGCAAACCCAGTCCCTATATCATGCGTGCGGCACTCAATAAGATGCATGCGCACTCAGAAGAGACCGTCATTGTTGGCGACAACCTGCGCACCGATATCCTGGCGGGCTTCCAGGCCGGCCTGGAGACGATTCTGGTGCTCTCCGGTGTCTCTACGCTGAGCGACATCGATGCGATGCCGTTCCGTCCGGACTGGATCTACCCTTCGGTTGCCGATATCGACCTGTTCTGAACCGCTTCATCTGCCTCACTTATGGCTCCGCAGACTTCATACGTTAGCGGGGCCATTTTTTTCTGCCCTTACTGTTGTTTAACCTGCCTGATAATTACGCATGTCATTACTAAAACCGCCCTGAAATTAGATGCCATCTAATTTAGCCACCATTTAATTATATAAAATTCAATATAACTGCACCTGCAACACTCTTTTTATCAGCTTTTGATGATTCTGCTTGCGCTACCACCATCAATTAGCGCATTTTCTTATACATCACGCAGCGCAGGCTGCCGGACAAACGAATAAATATTATCGCCGCAGGGTGAGATCAGGAGTCAGTTATGTGTTCGATTTTTGGTGTGCTGGATCTGAAAGCCGATCCTGTAGAGTTGCGCAAAAAAGCGCTGGAGTGTTCCCGTCTGATGCGTCACCGTGGCCCGGATTGGTCCGGTGTGTATGCAGATGACAATGCCATTCTGGTTCATGAGCGCCTCTCTATCGTTGACGTAAACAACGGCGCACAGCCGCTGTACAACGCAGATCACACTCACGTACTGGCAGTAAACGGTGAAATCTATAACCATCAGGCCCTGCGTGCTGAACTGAGCGATCGCTATGCGTTTCAGACCGGTTCTGACTGCGAAGTCATTCTGGCGCTGTATCAGGAAAAAGGCGTGGATTTCCTTGACGATCTGCAAGGCATGTTCGCTTTCATCCTATGGGACAGCGTGAAGCAGCAGTATCTGATTGGCCGTGACCATATCGGGATTATCCCGCTGTACATGGGTAACGATGAGCACGGCAACCTGTTTGTGGCATCTGAGATGAAAGCGCTGGTGCCGGTATGCCGCACCATTAAAGAGTTCCCGCCGGGGAGCTTCCTCTCCAGCACCGACGGTGAAATCCGCCGCTACTGGCAGCGTGACTGGATGGACTTTGCCGCCGTGGCGCAGAACAGCACCGATGCCGCTGGCCTGAAGCATGCGCTGGAAGAGTCTGTGAAGAGCCATCTGATGTCTGATGTGCCGTATGGCGTGCTGCTGTCTGGCGGGCTTGACTCTTCGATCATCTCAGCCGTCACCAAGCGTTTTGCCGCAAAACGTGTGGAAGACGCTGACAAGAGCGATGCCTGGTGGCCGCAGCTGCACTCTTTCGCCGTGGGATTAGAGGGCTCACCGGATCTCAAAGCCGCGAAGTCGGTTGCTGAGCATCTCGGTACCGTGCATCACGAGATCCACTTCACCGTGCAGGAAGGTCTGGATGCGATCCGTGATGTGATTTACCACATCGAAACCTATGATGTGACCACGATTCGTGCCTCAACGCCCATGTACCTGATGTCGCGTAAGATCAAGGCGATGGGTATCAAGATGGTGCTGTCTGGCGAGGGCGCAGACGAAGTGTTTGGCGGATATCTTTACTTCCACAAAGCGCCGAACGCTCAGGAGTTCCACGAAGAGAACGTGCGCAAGCTGCTGGCGCTGCATATGTTTGACTGTGCGCGTGCAAACAAGGCGATGTCAGCCTGGGGCGTGGAGGCGCGCGTGCCGTTCCTGGATAAGAAATTCCTGGATGTTGCGATGCGCATCAACCCGGAAGATAAAATGTGTGGCAGCAACGGTAAAATGGAGAAACACATTCTGCGTGAGTGCTTCTCCTCTTACCTGCCGGAGAGTGTGGCATGGCGGCAGAAAGAGCAGTTCTCTGATGGCGTGGGCTATAGCTGGATCGACACGCTGAAAGAGGTCGCGGCGAAGCAGATCAGCGATCAGCAGCTGGCGACCGCCCACTTCCGCTTCCCGCACAACACGCCGGGCTCGAAAGAGGCGTATCTGTACCGTGAGATTTTTGAAGAGCTGTTCCCGCTGCCAAGCGCTGCCGAGTGCGTGCCGGGTGGCCCTTCAGTCGCCTGCTCTTCAGCAAAAGCGATCGAGTGGGACGAAGCGTTCAAATCCATGGATGATCCTTCTGGCCGTGCGGTTGGCGTGCATCAGTCCGCCTACAAATAAGCCGTTTCACTGTTGTTATAAGGGGCCATAACCGGCCCCTTTTGGGGCTGATTGTCGCGAAGACGCCCGGAAATTGCTGAATAAATCATCAGCCTGGTTATAAGCCAGACAAACAGGCGCGCGAAGGCAAAAAACGGCAAAAAATTTGTTGACGCTACAAAGCTCAATACGCATAATGCGCCCCGCAACGCCGATGAAGGTAACGCGAAAAAAGATGGCTACGTAGCTCAGTTGGTTAGAGCACATCACTCATAATGATGGGGTCACAGGTTCGATTCCCGTCGTAGCCACCATCTTTTTGCGGGAGTGGCGAAATTGGTAGACGCACCAGATTTAGGTTCTGGCGCCGCAAGGTGTGCGAGTTCAAGTCTCGCCTCCCGCACCATTTCAGTCTCGGCAGCCGGATGGGGTATC
>Ga0157361_1000153_pt1 | contig 36649 bp, 33 predicted proteins | sample AttlaeALBM2_FD_111481 | JGI IMG/M metagenome (GOLD analysis project Ga0157361, IMG submission 111481) | Fungus gardens microbial communities from leaf cutter ant in Ribeirão Preto, State of São Paulo, Brazil - Atta laevigata ALBM2 | ecosystem: Host-associated > Fungi > Mycelium > Unclassified ...
ACAACCTGATGTCCCTTGCTATGAAAAAAGTCGAGAAACGCTTGACGGATCTCAGCAGTGCTCTTGCTCATAAAATTCCTGGAATCACGCTAACGAACGTTCCTTTTCACTGGCAAACCCTATGCGTCCGGTCTGTCAGTGAGTGAGGAACAAAAAGTGGGAATAAGATAAATTTTCTTCAATGGGAAGTAAAATCACATCGCCTTTCAGTCATCAATATTTCTGAAAATTGCCTGAATATCTTCCATCATAAAGCCTTTCGACATCAGAAAACGCTGTACTTTGCTCTTCTCAGCCCAGGTCTGCGGTAGGGGCTCACCAAATTTACGCTTCGCAACGTCTGCTGCACACTGGCCCCAGTCAACATCGGTGTCATACAGCGCCTGCGTTATCTCCTCACGACTGATTCCTTTCTGTTGCAGCTCCATGCGCACCCGCTGCGGACCATACCCTTTGCGGGCACGGCTTTGAATAAAGCGTTCTGTAAAGCGCTGGTCGTTAAGCCAGCCATTTTCCTGACACCAGTCGAGCACCTTTTCCAGTAACTCTTCCGGGATGGGCACTGCCTCCTGCTGTTGCAGATAAGCCGCACGCTGGCTGGAGAGCTGTAGCTTACGTTTCAGCTCATCACGGCTGTGATCGCGCTGGGCCAGTATACGCATCGCGCGATCCAGTAAACGGGAAAACGTCGGCACGGGTGCCGCAGAGGGTGTTGATGACATAAGTTGAACCTTGTTATGGCAGAGGCGCAGAGTAAAGCAAGAAGGCGGAGAGAGAAAGCACTGGCGGGGGAAAAGCAAAACGGGAGCATCGCTGCTCCCGTTGGGGTGTATCAGAAATCTTCGTTGGTTTCGCTGGCAGCTTCGTAGTTGTCAGCAGCAGCCTTTGGTGCACCCGCTTCCTCAGTCGCGCCCGTCAATAGCATCTCACGCAGTTTGACGTCGATTTCATTGGCGATGACTGGGTTCTCTTTCAGGAAGTTCGTCGCGTTCGCTTTACCCTGTCCGATTTTGTCGCCGTTGTAGCTGTACCACGCACCGGCTTTCTCCACCAGCTTGTGCTTCACGCCCAGGTCAACCAGTTCTCCAAAGGTGTTGATACCTTCGCCATACATGATCTGGAATTCAGCCTGCTTAAACGGCGCAGCCACTTTGTTTTTCACCACTTTCACGCGGGTTTCGCTGCCCACCACTTCATCACCCTCTTTAATCGCGCCGATACGACGGATATCCAGACGGACAGAGGCGTAGAACTTCAGCGCGTTACCACCCGTTGTGGTTTCAGGGTTACCGAACATCACACCAATCTTCATACGAATCTGGTTGATGAAGATCAGCAGCGTGTTGGACTGCTTCAGGTTACCGGCCAGCTTACGCATTGCCTGGCTCATCATACGCGCCGCCAGGCCCATATGTGAGTCACCAATTTCACCTTCGATTTCTGCTTTTGGCGTCAGCGCAGCAACGGAGTCGACGATAATCACGTCAACCGCACCAGAGCGCGCCAGCGCATCACAGATTTCCAGCGCCTGCTCACCGGTATCCGGCTGTGAACACAGCAGGTTATCGATATCCACGCCCAGCTTTTTCGCATAGACCGGATCCAGCGCGTGCTCGGCATCAATGAAGGCACAGGTTTTGCCTTTACGCTGTGCAGCCGCGATGACCTGCAGCGTCAGCGTGGTTTTACCTGATGACTCTGGCCCGTAGATTTCTACAATACGGCCCATCGGCAGGCCACCCGCGCCCAGCGCGATGTCCAGCGACAGGGAGCCGGTAGAGATGGTTTCAACATCCATCGAGCGGTCTTCACCCAGGCGCATGATGGAGCCTTTACCAAATTGTTTCTCAATCTGGCCCAGCGCGGCAGCTAAAGCCTTCTGTTTGTTCTCGTCAATCGCCATTTACACTCCTAATCATGCCGGGTGAGCTGACATCGTGTATGTCTGCCCGTTCTGTTGGTGCTAATTATACTGTATAGTCATACAGTATCAAGCTTAATTTATCAGAAATTCATCAAGGAGTAATTGCAGGGCAAAGCCAACTGACTGACGCCGAACCGCCTCACGATCACCTGCAAAAACCTGGCACTGCGTAACCACTTTTTCATGCGGCCCGGCTATGGCAAACCATACTGTGCCCACCGGTTTTTCATCGGTGCCGCCGTCTGGTCCTGCAACCCCGCTGACCGCAATACCAAACTGCGCATGCGCCGCTTTACAGGCCCCCGCTGCCATCTCACGCACGGTTTGCTCGCTGACAGCGCCATGTTGTGCCAGCGTAGCGACCTGAACGCCCACCATTTGCTGTTTGGCTTCATTACTGTAGGTCACAAAACCGCGTTCAAACCACGCCGAACTGCCGCTGATATCCGTAAACACTTTAGCGATCCAGCCGCCGGTACAGGACTCCGCTGCCGTGACCGTCGCCTGATGCTGTTTAAGCACCTCACCAATACGGCTGCTTAACGCCTGTAGCTGTGCATCGTTCATCGCTGTTCGCCCTCTCCTGTTATGGCGCTTCACGTTAGCAGTAAATGGTATGGCATGCGGGCCTTTTCAACCACCAGCCTTCGATTTTGCGCAGTGTATTCCAGCATTAACCACGCGTTTTCACAGCGACAATAAACAGACGCGGGAAAGCCAGCAGAACCTGCCCATCACTGCGTGCCGGGTACGCAGAAAGCAGCGCCTGATGGTAATCACGCAAAAAATCGGCCTGCTGATTGTCATCCAGCGCGGCAAGGAAAGGACGCAATCCGGTAGCACTCAGCCATGAAATAATAGCCTGTGCATCGGCCATTGGGTGGTAATAGGTGGTACGCCAGATATCCACCTGACAGCCTGCCTCACTAAGAAGATCATAGTACTGATTGGTGGAAAGCAGGCGTTTGCGATCGGCTATTTGCGCTGAGATAAGGGGTTGCCAGCGCGAGGTTGCTGCGACTTCACGCATCAGCCGATGGGAGGGCTCGTCAAGGTTATCCGGCATTTGTACGGCCAGCGCGCCGCCAGCGGCAAGCTGCTCAACCAGATGCGGCAGCAACGTATCGTGTCCGGTAAGCCATTGCAGTGAAGCATTAGCATAAATCAGCTGCTGCGGTTGCTCAGCCTGCCAGGTACGAATATCGGCGTGCTGAAAATGGCAGCCTGGCAGACGCTCACGTGCCTGCTCCAGCATTGCCTCAGAGCTGTCGAGTCCGGTTACCTCTGCCTGGGGCCATTGCTGAACCAGCAGCTCAGTGCTGTTACCGGGCCCACAGCCCAGATCGGTCGCGGTGCCTACGTTTTTAAGCGGAACACGCTCCAGTAACTCGCGAGCCGGACGCGTCCGCTCTGATTCAAACTGACGATATAGCCCGGGATTCCAGTCTTGCATGGCAATGCTCCTGTCTTGTCGAGAGAGCCACACACTACCTCTTTTTTAACGGGTGATGCGAAGGGAAAAGTGCGATGGCGTATCCGGCAGATGCAAGCAATGGCCATCTGCATCGGGATAGCAGCGGGAGAAGAGAATCAAAAGTCAGCGTAGCGATCTGCGCAGGACGGCATACGGCCGCCCTGCCCTTAGCTCTTTTTCACAAACTCAGATTTAAGCTTCATCGGGCCAAAACCCTCGATCTTGCAGTCGATATTGTGATCGCCTTCGACCAGACGGATCCCTTTCACTTTTGTCCCTATTTTCAGGGTTGAGGAGCTGCCTTTAACCTTGAGATCCTTCACCACGGTGACATTATCTCCATCAGCCAGCAGATTGCCGTTAGCATCACGTACAATCAGGCTGTCGCCGGCATCCGCCGCGCTTGCGGACCAGATATGGCCACATGACGGGCAGTTAAGATTATCGCCATCTTGCCAGGTGTAATCGGCCTGGCAGGCAGGACAGACAGGTAAAGTACTCATAAGCGCTCCTCAGCGATCGGGATGCGATGAAGATGACACCGCAAAAGGGGCGCCATCTTATACCCTTATACTTTATAAGGACAGAGCTAAAGCATATTGCCCTGACGCGCTTTCGCTACGGCTTCGCCCAGCTGCCACACCGCCATCGCATAGTGGGTGCTGTGGTTGTAGCGTGTGATCACATAGAAGTTAGGCAAGCCATACCAGTACTGATAACTGGTGCCCAGATCCAGCCGCAGCAGGCTGGCCTGATCGTTCCCCTCAAGAGACCCCTGCGGCGTGAGGCCGCTTGCCGTCAACGTACTCACCGGATAACGGGTTTTGAAACCATTTTCCAGAGCCGGTGCCTGACCGCTGGCCGGAACCGCTACCGTCTGCCCCGCGCGCCAGCCGTGCGCTTTAAAGTAGTTCGCTACGCTGCCAATGGCGTCCACCGGGTCCCACAAATTGATGTGTCCATCGCCATTGAAGTCGACCGCATACTGCTTATAGGAGGAGGGCATAAACTGCCCATAGCCCATCGCGCCGGCAAAAGAACCACGCAGATCGAGAGGATCATCCTGCTCGGTACGCGCCATCAGCAGGAAGGTTTCCAACTCGCTACTGAAGTAAGCAGCACGACGCGGATAGCTAAAGGAGAGCGTTGCCAGCGCATCCAGTAAACGGGTTTTCCCCATAACGCGGCCCCAGCGCGTCTCCACACCGATGATGCCCACAATGATTTCCGGCGGCACGCCATATACCTGCTGCGCTCGCTGCAGTGCATCCTGGTACTGATTCCAGAAGGCTACGCCGTTTTGCACGTTATCGGGTGTAATGAATTTATTGCGGTAGCGAATCCATGCGCCGTTTGGTCCGGCCGGTGGCGTATAAGAAGGTGCCTGCTGATCCATCAAGCGCAAGACATAATCCAGCCGTTTAGCCTGGCCAATCACCGCGTGTAACTGCTCGCGGTTAAAACCATGCTTCGCGACCATCTGATCAATAAACTGTTCAGCCGCGGGATTACCGGCGAAGTCGCCGAACATCGGCTGAATAGCATGGGAAGGTTCCAGCAGAAAACCGCCTTTAGGTGCAGGCACAACGGCGGCTTGCTGCTGAGGGGCAGGCTTACTGCTGCATGCAGCAAGCAGACAAATAAGCGGAAGAAGAGCAACCTTGAAGCGCATCGGATATCCATCAGCCAGGTGAAATCAGAGGCGTTCATGGTAATCGTTCAACGCGGCGACTTACAGAGCAATATGTTAAATTCACGTCAGTTTTCATGCGTCTCAGCCTGTTACAGGGCAAATTTGCGAAACCGCTCCACACTTTGCTTTTTCCCGTAAAATTTACTTTTTACCACTCTGCGCAATTTGCTATGGTCGGCAGCCATAAACGCCCGTGGCGGATGAAGGCAGTGCCGCAAAAATGGTAATATCTGCCCTTTCGTCACCTGTATGGTAACGGCACATCCAGGCTGTCATTAGCCAGCCTCCGGTTATGAAGAGTACATTCTGAGTGAGAACAAGATGAAAGGAGCAGAGCCAATGGACTTCAGCGCCCATACGCCCATGATGCAGCAGTACCTGCGACTGAAGGCCGATCATCCTGACATCCTGCTGTTTTATCGCATGGGCGATTTCTATGAGCTGTTTTATGACGATGCGAAACGCGCCTCGCAGCTGCTGGAAATCTCCCTGACCAAACGCGGCGCGTCAGCGGGTGAACCTATCCCTATGGCAGGCGTGCCTTACCACGCCGTGGAAGGTTATCTGGCCAAACTGGTACAACTGGGCGAGTCAGTAGCTATCTGCGAACAGATTGGCGATCCGGCACTCAGTAAAGGACCGGTTGAGCGCAAAGTTGTGCGTATCGTGACGCCGGGAACCATCAGTGATGAAGCCCTGCTGCAGGAGCGTCAGGACAACCTGCTGGCGGCGATTTTCCAGAGCCAGCGCGGCTTCGGCTACGCAACACTGGATATCAGCTCTGGTCGTTTCCGCCTGAGCGAGCCGGCAGATGCTGAAACCATGGCGGCAGAATTGCAGCGCACCAATCCGGCAGAGCTGCTCTATCCCGAAGATTTACAGGCGATGACGCTGATCGATCAGCGGCGTGGCCTGCGCCGTCGTCCGCTGTGGGAGTTTGAGATCGACACCGCGCGCCAGCAGCTCAATTTGCAGTTTGGCACGCGTGATTTAAGCGGATTTGGCGTTGAACAGGCGCACCTCGCACTGCGTGCGGCTGGCTGCCTGCTGCAATATGTTAAGGATACGCAGCGCACCTCTTTGCCGCACATCCGCTCACTGAGCATGGAGCGCCAGCAGGATGGCGTGATCATGGATGCGGCAACGCGGCGTAATCTTGAAATCACGCAAAACCTTGCTGGCGGCACGGAAAATACGCTGGCTGCGGTGCTGGACCGAACCGTCACGCCAATGGGCAGCCGCATGCTGAAGCGCTGGCTGCATATGCCGCTGCGCGACGTGGCCACCATCAACCGCCGTCAGGACGCTATCGCTGAGTTGCAATCCCTTAGTGAGGAGCTGCAGCCGGTTCTGCGTCAGGTGGGCGATCTGGAACGCATTCTGGCGCGCCTGGCATTACGCACGGCACGTCCGCGTGACCTGGCGCGCATGCGTCATGCGTTTCAGCAGCTGCCAGAGCTGAATAGCCAGCTGAAGGGGGTGACCGCAACGCAGCTGATCAATCTGCGCACGCAAATGGGTGATTTCAGTGATCTGCGCGCCCTTCTGGAGCAGGCCATTATTGAGTCGCCACCGGTGCTGGTACGTGATGGCGGCGTTATTGCACCTGGCTATAACGCCGAGCTCGATGAGTGGCGTGCCCTGGCTGACGGCGCCAGTGACTATCTGGATCGCCTTGAGATCCGTGAACGTGAAAAGCTTGGACTGGATACGCTGAAGGTCGGTTTTAACGCGGTGCACGGTTACTATATCCAGGTCAGCAGAGGCCAGAGCCATCTGGTACCTATCCACTATGTTCGCCGTCAGACGCTGAAAAACGCCGAACGGTACATTATCCCTGAGCTGAAAGAGTACGAAGACAAGGTTCTGACCTCAAAAGGCAAAGCGCTGGCTTTGGAGAAAAGCCTGTACGATGAGCTGTTCGATAGACTGCTACCGCATCTGGAGGCGCTACAGCTCAGCGCGGCTGCACTGGCGGAACTGGATGTGCTCGCTAACCTGGCGGAACGCGCGTGGACGCTCAACTATTGCCGTCCGGTGTTGCAGGAGAAAGCGGGGATCCGTATTACCGCTGGCCGCCATCCCGTCGTGGAACAGGTACTCAAAGAGCCGTTCATCGCTAATCCGCTGGCGCTCTCTATGCAGCGTCGCATGCTGATCATCACCGGGCCGAACATGGGCGGTAAAAGCACCTATATGCGCCAGACCGCGCTGATTGCGCTCATGGCGTGGATTGGCAGCTACGTACCGGCAGAAGAGACCGTAATTGGCCCTGTCGACCGCATCTTTACCCGTGTGGGCGCCGCCGATGACCTGGCGTCAGGTCGCTCTACGTTCATGGTTGAAATGACGGAAACGGCTAATATCCTGCACAACGCCACGGAAAACAGCCTGGTGTTGATGGACGAAATTGGTCGCGGCACATCAACCTATGACGGCCTGTCGCTGGCCTGGGCCTGTGCCGAAAGCCTGGCGAATCGCATTAAAGCGATGACACTGTTTGCCACGCACTACTTTGAACTGACTACCCTGCCGGAAAAACTGGAGGGCGTGGTAAACGTGCACCTTGATGCGGTTGAGCATGGTGATACGATCGCCTTCATGCACAGCGTACAGGATGGCGCTGCCAGCAAGAGCTACGGTCTGGCGGTTGCTGCGCTGGCGGGTGTACCGAAAGATGTGATTAAGCGTGCGCGCCATAAGTTAAAAGAGCTGGAAACGTTATCTGGCAGTTCCGCCACATCTACTGTCGAGGGCTCGCAGCTGCCGCTACTGGTGGCGGAGACGTCGCCGGCTGTGGATGCGCTGGAAGCGCTTGATCCGGATAGCCTGACGCCAAAACAGGCTCTGGAGTGGATCTATCGGCTGAAAACGCTGGTGTAATCCGGTCACCACGCAGAGCGCCCTCACCGCGCTCAGCGTGCTGCAACAGATAACTGAGGCAAAAAAAAAGGTGACCCAAGGGTCACCTTTTTTATGCTCGGTTAATGCTTATTCGCGAAACAGTGCTTCGATATTCAGACCCTGAGTCTGCAGGATTTCCCGCAAACGACGCAGGCCTTCAACCTGAATCTGGCGGACACGTTCACGGGTCAACCCGATTTCACGGCCTACATCTTCCAGCGTTGCCGCTTCATAGCCTAACAGGCCGAAACGACGCGCCAGCACTTCACGCTGCTTGGCATTCAGTTCAAACAGCCACTTAACGATGCTCTGTTTCATATCATCGTCTTGCGTGGTGTCTTCCGGGCCGTTGTCTTTCTCATCGGCCAGGATATCCAGCAGCGCTTTTTCGGAGTCTCCACCCAGTGGGGTGTCAACCGAGGTAATGCGCTCGTTAAGACGCAGCATACGGCTCACGTCATCAACGGGTTTGTCCAGCTGCTCGGCGATCTCTTCCGCACTCGGCTCATGATCAAGCTTGTGCGACAGTTCACGCGCGGTACGCAGGTAAACGTTCAGCTCTTTAACAATGTGAATCGGCAGACGAATAGTACGGGTTTGGTTCATGATTGCCCGTTCAATAGTCTGACGAATCCACCAGGTGGCGTAAGTTGAGAAGCGGAATCCACGTTCCGGGTCAAACTTCTCTACGGCACGAATCAGGCCGAGATTACCCTCTTCAATCAGGTCCAGCAGGGCCAGACCACGATTGCTATAACGACGGGCAATCTTCACCACCAGGCGTAAGTTACTCTCAATCATGCGGCGACGAGAAGGAATGTCACCTCGTAATGCGCGACGGGCGAAGAATACCTCTTCTTCCGCCGTTAACAGTGGTGAATAACCAATCTCGCCGAGGTACAGCTGCGTCGCATCTAAAACGCGTTGCGTCGCACCCTGTGACAACAACTCTTCTTCTGCTACTTCGTTATCACCAGGTTCGTTCTCAACGAGAGCCTTCTCATCAAAAACCTCAGCTCCGTTCTCCTCGAATTCCGCATCATCGTGTAACTCATTAACTTTCAGCGTATTCTGGCTCATAAGCGGCTCCTACCCGTGATCCAAGGGCAGAACACCAAAGGTTCTGCCGGATTATCGCTGCGGTAAATAACGCAACGGGTTTACGGATTTCCCCTTGTAACGAATTTCAAAGTGTAATCTTACGGAACTGGTTCCGGTGCTACCCATGGTAGCGATTTTTTGCCCCGCCTTAACTTCCTGTTGTTCCCGAACCAGCATGGTATCGTTATGGGCGTAGGCGCTCAGGTAGTCATCATTGTGTTTGATGATGATTAAATTACCGTACCCACGGAGCGCGTTGCCTGCGTATACCACCCTTCCTGAAGCAGTGGCGACAACAGGTTGTCCACGCGAACCGGCGATATCGATCCCTTTGTTTCCGCCTTCCGCAGCGGAGAAGTTATCGATGATCTTCCCATCAGTCGGCCAACGCCAGCTTCCCACTGGCGTTGAGCTGTTAGTCGTGCTGCTGACTGTGGGCGGTGCGGTAACCGGAGCTGTGGTCGTTGCCACATTATTTGCCCCTTTCGACGGCAGCATTTTCCCGCCTGTCGAACCCGAATCATCAGAATACGTAATAACAGGTTGCTGTGCAACAGGGGTGGATTTAATTTGCGTCTGGGTATTTGTCCCAGGCACTCCGCCCTGGCTTGCATCCGCTGCGGTTATTGCGTTGCCACCGGTGATCGTCTGGCCATTACCGTTACCCACCTGCAGGGTTTGTCCGGCTGTAAGGCCATACGGTGCCTGAATATTGTTGCGCTGTGCCAGGTCGCGGAAGTCGTTGCCGGTTATCCAGGCAATATAGAACAGGGTATCGCCGCGTTTGACGGTATAAGTCTCGCCACCGTAGCTGCCTTTCGGAATATTCCCATAATTGCGGTTGTACACAATGCGACCATTTTCCGTAACCACATTATTATTGGTACTAACCATTCCGCCAGAGGCTGGCGCCGATGCTGTATTGCTGCTTAACATTCCACCGCGTGGCATTGCCGGTACGGTGCTGTTTTGCGAGGAGAGCATACCGCCACTCGGTACACCGCCACCTGATGCCGGAGCCATGCCGCTATCGGCGTTATTACTGCCAACCTGGCTAATAGGTGCCTGGGTATTATCGCCAGAGCTACAGCCTGCCAGCCAAAAACTCACCAGTGAAAGTGCCGCCAGACGGCGTAATTGAAATACTGTGCTTCCCGTGCTCATTGATCCCCCGTGATGGCAATCCTGGATAAAACTGTGTAACAGCTGTCACCGCATTATTCACTGCCTGAAACGGCATAAGCGGTCTTTCGCGTTGATTAACAAGGATAGTAACAATATCAACTGCGCCATGCCACGTAACGATTGTGAAGAAATACGTAGTTACCGCTTACGCCAGGTCACCCTGAACCAGCGGTACAAAACGCACTGGCTCAATAATCTCTTCAATAATTTCATGGCCCTGACGCCGTAAGCGCTTCAGCACCTGCTGATCCTCGCCAACCGGCAGCACCATTTTGCCGCCTTCGCCCAGCTGCGCTATCAGCGCAGTCGGAATTTCAGGAGGCGCAGCGGTAACAATAATGGCATCAAACGGACCGCGTGCAGCCCATCCCTGCCAGCCATCACCGTGTCGGGTGGAGATATTGTGCAGATCGAGCTGCTTCAGGCGGCGCTTAGCCTGCCACTGCAGCCCTTTGATACGTTCAACGGAGTAAACGTGATTGACCAGATGCGCCAGAATAGCGGTCTGATAGCCGGAGCCGGTGCCGATTTCCAGCACGCGTGATTCCGGATTGAGCTCCAGCAGCGCTGTCATTCGCGCCACCATGTAAGGCTGTGAGATGGTTTGCCCGTTACCGATAGGCAGCGCGACATTCTCCCAGGCTTTGTGCTCAAATGCCTCGTCGATAAAGCGTTCGCGCGGTACATCTGCGATCGCTTTCAGCAGATACTCATCGTCAATGCCCTGCGCACGCAGCTGTGCCAGAAGCGTCTCGATGCGCCGATTCACCATGCCAGCGTGCCCTCAGCCGGTTGCGCAGCCAGCAGAACAGCAGCACCGCGCTGAGCGTACTGACGTGCGACAGCCTGTACCGCCGCAAACGTATGCCGTGCGCGGTGAGCATGAGTTCCACCATGGTTGCTGAGCCGTATCCGCATCTGTTCCTGACCTTTATTCATTAACCGGCCTTTACCCGCCAGACTGCGCCAAAATAGCACCGGCTATGGCGCATTCAGGAGGAGACTGGTAGCACAAGGATGTTTGCATTCTAGCGGTGAGGCGCAGGAAGTGGTAGGCGTAAATCACGCAACTGCGGGCATTTGCCGCAACAATACGCGATCAAAGGTTGCAGCAGAAACAAAAATGCCCGGCCATGAAGCCGGACAAACGTGACGATCAGATGCGGTCCGGCAAACTGACCGCATACAGATACCAGGCAGAATGTGGCAGCCAACCTTCCGCCCAGCGCCAGTCATCATCTTTGCGCGTCACGGCATACCCTTCGTCAAAAGCGATGCCGTCTGCTACCTGGTCCGACGCACCAGTAATACCGTTCACAATACCCCCCGGCAGCGTCGTGTATTTCCATGAGTTAAAGAACAGATAGCTGATGTGCCGGTAGCCGCTGCCGGTCAACATACTGACATCAAACGGGTTACTACCGAGGATCCAGTTGAGCTGATTCCAGGCGTAACTTCGCAGCTGTTGCGTAAAGGCTCTGTCATCAGCAAACAGCGGCATTGCCTGCCGGGCTGCGGCAGCCAGCGAGGCGATGCGCGCATTTTCGCCCTGCCACCATGGCGCTGCTTCACTGTCGTGCGGGAAGAAGAAGCTGGTGCGTTTCGTACCATCTTTTAACTGAATCAACTGGCGTGCGTAGCCAAATGGATTAGACGTCTCTTTAGTGACGGCCAGCTCAAAGCCCAGCGAGCGTTTTACAGTTTGCCTGATTTTCGCCTGCTGATCCTGCGGCGCAATGCTGGCATATTCCAGTAGCGCAATCACGGGCAACCCCGCGTCAGAGGGATGGAAGAACGGGCGCTTATTATTATCGGCACGCCAGTAATCCTGCCAGTTATCCAGCGTCACCAGGCGCGCCATCAGGTTTTGCGCGCGCTGCTGCGCCGCCTGCAGATACATTGTTTTGTGCGATGCACGATACAGTTCCGTTGCCGCCAGCAGCGCCGTGTAGTCATCAACGATGTTCTCTTTACCGTCGTTAACCATGCGCACATTGTTTTTCTGCAGGAAAGCAAAGGTGTCTTCGGCCGTCTGCAGATAGTGCTGGCGCGTAAAGTTTCCGTCATTCTCCATGGTACTGGCCAGCGCCAGTGCGGCAATTGACATGCCCGCGCCAGATCGGAAGCTGGCCTGCCATGCCAGTGGCCCAACGGCTTCTTCTTCCACAATGGTTGAATCCGTATCCTTCTCTTTGATCTGTGTGCGCCAGTTAGGATTCGCAATCACCCGATCTTTTGCCAGTTTCTCTTTACCCGGCGAAGAGATCGCCTGGAAGAAAGATTCCCCCGGGCGTTTCATACGCACCAGGAAATCTGCACCGTACAAGCCTTCGTCCAGCATGCGCCGGCGATACTCGTCATAATTCTCATTGTGGCGCGCGCCAAGGTTTTGGTAACCCCGCAATAAACTCCATGCCACCAGCGGCGCCTGTTGAGGGTTGAAATAAGACGTCAGGTTTTGATGTGACAGGTGCACACCATAATCCCCGGTCGCATCGTACCAGCCACCATGCACATCAACGGTACCAGTGCCCGTTCCCGGAGGCAGCGGCAATCTGCGATCCGATTTATCAAACAGGCCTGTCACGCGCTGGCTCTTGAAGTAGGCGATGACGTCAGAGAGCGTATAGCGTTCCAGCAGATCGGCGCCGATGATAAACGGCCCGGAACGGACATCGCCGTCGCTGCTGGTGGTCTGCAGCACGTAGCGACCCGGCGTTTGCCAGCCGGAAAAATCGGCACGATAGAAGTGGCGATCGCCCCAGCCCTGCACTTCTTCCTGTGGCTGCAGTGTACCGTCCAGTACTGGCTGATTGGTTTCACTGTTAAGCAGTGTGAATTTTACCGGCGGCTTCGCGCGCGAATCGCCGGTTAACTGCACAATCGCGCTTTTTGGCGCGGCGACCTCATAACCCACCTGATTAATTAAAACGTGGGTTTCAGCATGGGCCAGCCCGGCCATCAGCAGCGCAACGCTGAGTGCGGTTAAACGAATCCTCATGGTCATCATCCTTAGTGTCGTGAGTGATTAAAACAGGCTAAAAGGGGCAATCATCAGGAACTTGATGTCCTTTTCATCCTGAAATACGTTGCCATAGCCACCGCCCCAGCTGGGGTTATCGCTATGGTTGTTGTATGCGGTGAGATGCAGTTTAAATACTGTGTCTCTGGCCCAACCGGACTGCACCTGCCACGCAACATCGCCACTGATGGCCGTCTCCGTCAGGCGCTGCTGCTGCGACCAGTCACCGCCGCGTGCGGGTTTACCGTCCCAGCCCCAGGCAAACGAGCCGCCGACGCTGACTCCGGGCCAGACAATGTCACTGAGATCGATCATCATGCTGGCAAACAGCGCTTTTTCGCCGTCTGCGTTGAAGTCAGAGCGTGAATCCCACCACATATCAATACGCCCTGCGGAGTTGGGATAGACAGGCGTCATGGCTACGGTGTAGTAGCCCTGTTTGCCGGGTGCATGCACCAGGCTTCCTTCCAGCCGGAACCGGTAACGATCCACCTGATATCCCAGCGTTAAGCCCTGCTGCCATGCAAAGGCGTCGTAAACATCGTGGCGGCCCGTGCGATCGTGTGAGCCATAGAACTGCCAGCTGACGCTGAACGGGTTATCCCCCAGCGTGGTCTGGCGTGCGGCTTTGGCAAAATATTTATCCAGATAATGTGGCGATTCCCCCCATGCCAGCTCCAGCGTGTTGCCGTTTTTGAAGTCGTACTTGCCGCCCAGCGAGTGCAGATAAGGGATGCGCGTCTGACGATCGATCTCGCGAAATTCGTACATTTTGCGATACCACGGTGCCTTATACTTATTGGCCCACATCCATGAGAGCGACAGCGCACCGGCAGCATCAAAGTCATATACAGCCCCCACTTCCGCCCCCTGATAAGTACCCGGCAGAAAACCCCACTGGGTACCGAGCAGCGTTTGCCCGGTTGGCTGAATGTAACCGGCGCGCAGCCAGTAATCACCGGCCCTCAGCTTCAACGCCGCACGGTAGAGATCAAGGCCGCTCCTCTCACCCACGCCACGGTCTTCCCACATTGAAGGCCCATGACTGAAACTGATTTCGTTGGGATGGGCCGGGCTGCCTTCAAACAGATCCCATGTGGCAAAAGCAGCAACATCCACACCCGCGAAATCAGCCAGATAGCCAGACTGATAGTCCAGCGCACCCGTCAACGTGCTGTGGTGCAGATTGGTTTGATAGTGCTGATAGTGGTGACTGGCAGGATTGAGATCCTTACGTTCACGGTGGCGCTGCCAGTAATAGATGTTGCCATCCAGCTTGCTGTCTTCAATAAACCCTTGCGCCAGCGCCGTTAGAGGTGAGGCCCACAGCATGAGCGTCGCAAGCGGCAGCAGCGTCAGCGCTTTTCCCTGAGTTAACGTCTTCATTATGTTTCCTTAAGATGCTCGCAGCCCTGCAGCAGTAGCCGCATAGCATTTCCCTGTTGTATGTTTAACGAAGCGGCGCGTCAGGCGCCTGAAGTATTCAACTGGCGCAGCGTCCAGCGGCCATATATCAGCGTCAGAATGAATGGGGTGAGGAAAGCCACGGTCATGGCCGCAACTTCGTACATCATTTTTGATTCGGGGCCTTCAAATAACCCCAGCTCGAACACGTTCAGCACCGGTAAAAAACTATAGGTTTTCACCTGCAACCAGCCGGTAATACCGCCGCCCAGCGCGGCACCGAGGCAGCCAAAAACAAACAGCATGCGGTATTTGAGGTTAACGCCATACAGCGCCGGCTCGGTGATGCCGAAAAAAGCTGACAACGAGGCTGAAATGGCGATCTGTCGATCGCGCAGGCTACGCGCAATGAAAATGGCACCCGCTACTGCGCCAAATTGCCCCATCACTGCCGACATAAACATTGCCATGATGGTGTCGTAACCCTGCACCTGAATATTGATCATCGCCAGCGGAATAATGCCCCAGTGCACGCCAAACACCACGAACAGCTGGCCTATACCCGCCAGTAGCGCACCGGAAATCATGGGACTGAGCTGATAAAGCGCGCTATAGCCGCGGGCGATACCGACGCCCGCATAATCCGCCAGCGGACCAATCACGGTGAAGACCACAAAACCGCAGATCAGCAGCGCCAGACAAGGCACAAAAACCAGTGCTGCCACCTCAGGGATCCATTGCTTCAGTCTGCGCTCGACCTTACTCAGCAGCAGCACGGCAAGAATGGCCGGAATCACTGCGCCGCCATAAATCTTCAGGCTGATACTCAAACCAAACAGAGAGAACTGCGCAGGCAGATCGGGCTGCGTCAGAGGAAACACCATCGCCGCGGTCAGTGCCAGCGCCGTAAAGCGGCTGGCACCAAAGCGATCGGCAGCCGTAACGGCGATAAACAGCGGCAGAAAAACAAACACACCACTGGCAAGCGCGTTAAACATCGCAAACAGCAGATCGTCACGGCCAACCAGGCCCTGCGTCTGCAACAGCACCATGATGCCTTTGATGACCCCGATTCCGGCCAGCACGCCGATGTAAGGCGTAAAAATGGCCCCGAGCGTAGCCAGTACTCTTCCTGCGATGCCGCGCTCATCCGCACCGGGCTTCACGGCCTTGGTGACCGGAGTAGCATCCTGCTGCATCGCCATGTAGAGCTGTTCGACCTGCGGCCCCACAACCACCTGTAGCTGACCTGACGCGTTCACCACGCGGATTACACCCGGCAGACCGCTGATAGCCACGACATCAACCCGCGTTATGTCCCGTATTGTCAGGCGCAGGCGCGTCGCGCAGTGAGAAATGTGGCTGATGTTATCATCGCCGCCGACCTGTTCCCTGATAGCCTGCGCCAGCTTCACATAATCGATTTTCACAATTGTTATCCCTTTTTATCCCGCCCGACGTTAGTCGTAATCGCCTGGTTTGGTCTTGCTTTTCATCGACACACCAAAGTCCGTGAAAATGCGCTGCGGCAGGTTGTTTCCTTTCGCTTCTGCCGTGTGGTGCGCCAATATCTGGAACGGCACGACCATAAAGAGCGGCGCAATCCATTCGCTGACCTCGATCCCCAGCGCCAGCGTGCGTTCATCTTCACTTTCACCGGTACAGACACTCCAGACGTGCGGCGTCACACGCTGCTCGTACTGGCGCAGCAGCTGCAGGCGCTCGCGCACAGGCGCCTCCACATCCAGGAAGAACAGGCGGTGCTGTGGATTGATTTCGAAATAGGGACCGTGCATAAAGGCTTCCAGCTCAATGCCCTGCGACGGTACGCGCACAGTTTCGCTAAATTTGGTTTCCATCTCTTTGAGTACGCCAATCGCCGGGCCAAAACCAATCGCAATAAAGCGTGGTGCAGCGGTGAGATCGTCCTGCCAGCGCAACCAGAAGCGTTCGGTTCGCGCGATGATGTCCGGCAGTGCCGCGACGCCGCGTTGCAGTTGCGCCAGCTCATGCTGCTCCTGCTCTGCGGTTAACAGCCCTTTCTGGCGCGCGCTATGGATGCCGATCAGCATTAACGTGAGGATGGTTGCCACATACCCTTTGGTCACGTAGCCGACGCGCTCTTCGCCGTTCATGATGTCGACCGCGTGATCCACCGCCTGCGCCAGCGGGCTATGCATGCTGCCGGTAATGCCCCAGGTCTCAACTCCATGCTCCTGCTTCAGGGCGGTAATCGCTGCCAGCGTGGAGGTACTTTCACCGCTCTGCGAAATGGCGATCACCCGATCGGTCGCAGGATCCCACTGCTCGTAATGCTGGAAATGGAACGGCTCCTGCACGGTAATACGCACGCCAGTGAGCCGCTCAACATAATATTTGGCGCTGAGCGCGGCATTGATGCTTGACCCGGTTGCCAGCACCAGTACCGATTTCGCCTCACCCAGCGCAGGTAATCCGTGTGGATAGCGCGCCAGAAGATTACCCAGTACTTCTGACTGTTGGTGAATGTAAGTCATCATGGTGGGCTTCATTACTGCTCCTTAAACAATTTCTCCTGTGACCTGAAAACGTTTTCAGGTTGCAGGCAAACTTATTTAACGACGCGGATTAAGTCAACGAAAGGATGGAGGATTTGCGATCAAGCTAACAAAGCGCAACGGAAATGGAGCGGGACGCGAAGGAGGATCGATTCAGGCAGATTCACCGGGAATGAGTACCGGATGTAACGGTGACGTGCGGCGGGCATTCGCGGCTAACGTGCCGTTAAGCTGCGCCATCATCATCGTGATAATGTTCTGACCCAGCAGCGTATTTTGATGATCAACACTGGTAAGGCGCGGGATAAAGTATTCACCACCAGGGAAACGTTCGCAGCTAATCACAGCGACCTGCTGCGGCACCTGAATCCCACGATCGCTCAGCGCGCGGATGGCGCCCATCGCTACGCGATCGTTGATGGCCATCAGCGCCTGTGGACGTTGCGGCAGCTGCCATAGCGTTTCAACCGCCTGATAACCGTGTTCAGGGTAAAAGTTATTCAGGCAGATCCACTCATGACGCGGCGTAATATCTGCCTGCTGCAGGGTGGTCACAAAGTGGTTAACGCGCTCACAGGTGACCCACACTTTGCGCGAGCCGCCGATAAACGCAATCTCCCGTAACCCGCGCGCCAGAAGGTGCCTGAGCGCCAGCGCAACACAGTGCTGCTGATCCCGCATGACACACGGCCAGCGGTTGTCCGGATGCGGTTGCCCCACCACGACCACAGCCATTTTATGCATCAGCCTGTCCAGCATCGCCAGGTAACTCTCCGGAATCGGCACATAGTCGCTGTGGCCGCCCAGCACAATCACCCCATCGATCTGACTATCGATAATCGACTGAAAGATAGCGATCTCTTCATCCGGCGTTACCGGGCTGCGGTTGGCAGACTGCGTATCATAGAGAGTGATTTTGTACCCAATAGCCAGGCAGATCTGTTGGATCTGCGCCACCAGCGTAACGAAATAGGGATTGGTAATATCAGAGACAATCACTGCCAGCGTGTAGCTCTGGCGTGAGATCATACCGCGCGCCATCAGATTGGGGCTGAACTGGTGTTCCGTGATGACCTTTTCTACCCGCGCGCGGGTCTTCTCAGAGACCCACGCATGTTTGTTGAGCACGCGCGAAACGGTCGTAATAGAAACACCGGCAAGCACGGCAATATCCTTGATGGTGAGGTTTTTGTGCATAATTGCCGGCTCGTTTATTCGTCGCCGATAGGCGCGCTGGCGCCGTTACTCAGCAGCTCACGCACCACGCTGGTGGCAAAACTGCCGGCAGGCAACCAGAACTGCATCTCTAAGGTGACGTCATCCCACCAGCTCCAGCGCAGATCTTTGGGCACCACCAGCATGGCACGGCGCGCGGCATCCACACGTTCGCGTTCCAGCAGCGCCAGCAGATCGGCTGAGCCCGCCAGTTGCTGCTGCTCAAACGCCAGCGCCTCGCCCTGCGTACCGGGTTCACCGCGTCCGGCGAGCGGTGCGGTGATGCGCAGCTGGTGGCTCTCCACGCGCTGCTGCAGTTCAGCCAGCTCGTCCGCCTGCGCCACAAACCAGCTGCCGCGCCCGGCAAGCTGCAGGGCATCGCCGGCCTGAACGCGATCCAGCGCGCCATCACGCTGCAGACGTGCACTGGTCACCTGGTTAAACAGGTGACTGCGTGCGGCTGATAGCAGAATGCCTTTCATGCTGCGATCGCGCGGGCGAAACGTCTCTTGCGCCCACTGCTTTGCCTGCGTCAGGTTATTGCCGCCACGGCCAAATCGCTGCTCGCCGAAATAGTTCGGTACGCCCTGCTGCGCGATTTTTTGCAGCCGCGCTTCTACTTCTGCACGGTCAGAAACCTGCCGTACCACAAGGCGAAACGCATTTCCCGCCAGCGCGCCGGTGCGCAGTTTGCGCTTGTGGCGAATCACCTGCAGGATCTCCACGCCTTCCAGCCGGAAGCCCGCCAGGTTTGGCATGGCCGTGCCCGGCACGCGGAAACAGAGCGTCTGTTCCGTCACCGCATGGCGATCTTTCATGCCGGCGTAGCTGAGGTCGCGCTGATGTACGCCAAGAAACTTTGCGATCGCTTCGGCAACAAAGCGTGTGTTGCAGCCAATCTTACGGATGCGTACCAGCAGCTGCTCGCCCTCTCCATCATAGGGATAACCAAGATCTTCGATAACCACGAAGTCCTCAGGATTGGCTTTGATGATGCCCGTCGCCCCTGGCACGCCGTGCAGGTACAGCAGTTCACTCATGCTTTCACCAGCAGCGCCACCGCTTCACAGGCGATACCTTCACCACGGCCGGTAAAGCCAAGCTTTTCAGTGGTGGTGGCTTTAACGTTGACATCGTCCATATGACAGCCGAGATCTTCGGCTATATTGACGCGCATCTGCGGGACGTGCGGCAGCATTTTCGGCGCCTGGGCAATCAGGGTGACATCCACGTTCCCGATGCGATAGCCCTTCTGCTGGATACGACGCCAGGCTTCACGCAGCAGGCCGCGACTGTCAGCCCCTTTAAAGGCGGGATCGGTATCCGGGAACAGCTTGCCGATGTCGCCCATCGCCACGGCGCCAAGCAGTGCATCCGTCAGCGCGTGCAGGGCGACATCACCGTCAGAGTGAGCAATAAAACCCTGTTCGAAGGGAATACGCACCCCGCCAATCACTAACGGACCTTCGCCGCCAAAAGCGTGAACGTCAAAACCGTGACCGATACGCATCATGCGCTCTCCTTTAACTGAATCTGTGTGAGGTAGAAGGCCGCCAGCGCCAGGTCCTCTGGCCGCGTTACCTTGATGTTGTCGCTGCGCCCGTTGACCAGCTCCGGGTGATAACCGCAGTACTCCAGCGCGGAGGCTTCATCGGTAATCGTCGCGCCTTCGTGCAGCGCGCGCGTCAGGCAGGCGGTCAGCAGCGCATGCGGGAAAAATTGTGGCGTGAGCGCATGCCAGAGTGCTTCACGCTCCACGGTATGTGCAATCGCCTGTTTACCCGGCTCTGCACGCTTCATGGTGTCACGTACTGGCGCGGCGAGGATGGCTCCCACTCTGCTGTGCTCACGCACGGCCAGCAGACGCGCTAAATCGTCAGGATGCAGACAGGGACGTGCGGCGTCGTGCACCAGCACCCACGCACTGTGGGTAATTGCCTGCAGGCCGGCCAGTACCGATTCGGCACGGGTTTCGCCACCGGTAACGCGCAGCACGCGCGTATCGCGCGCGAGGGGCAGCGTATCAAACCAGCCATCGTCCGGGCTGACCGGCACCACCACCTGCTTCACCGCCGGATGCGCCAGCAGGCGCGCCACGCTGTGCTCCAGCAGAGTATGCTGACCAATCGTAAGATACTGTTTTGGGCAGGCCGCCTGCATGCGACTGCCGACACCGGCAGCCGGTACAACGGCAATCACATCCGCCGCGGAAGAGAAATGAGTCATGGATTATCGTTGCTGGTTCTGCGCAGACTGCGCATTACGTTTATTCTGGTCCGGCACCAGACGATAGAAAGTCTCGCCAGGCTTAATCATGCCGAGCTCGCTGCGTGCGCGCTCCTCAATCGCCTCTGAGCCACCATTGAGATCGTCAATTTCGGCAAACAGTTGATCGTTTCGCGCTTTGAGTTTGGCGTTATTCGCCTGTTGTGACGCAACGTCTTCATTGACGCGCGTATAATCATGGATACCGTTCTTGCCCAGCCACAGAGAGTATTGCAACCATCCCAGCAGCACGAGCAGCAGTAACGTCAGTTTTCCCATCCCCGCCCCCTGAAAAACGGCCCAATCATCCCATAACTTGACGCCGGACTCCACAGCGGCAGCGAAATTCAACCTGGCCGACATAAACAGTAAGCGATGCGCTAGTGTCTGATGGCGATAATCGCCCGCAGAGGATCGCTAACAGAAGAGGGACATACCGCGTGCTCAGCCCTAATCGCCACAGAAGCAGGTAAACTTTTGTAACCTGCCGATGCGTTTGCACATCAGCCTGAGGCTTACCAGCCGGAGAGAAAAGAGAAAACCAGCCAGAACAGGAGTACCACCAGCAGCACGGTGAGCCCTCCGCTCCACAGCAGTCGACCGCGCATTAACTGGCTCAGTACGATGCCAATCAGCACCGAAGCGGGCAATAGCGCAAGGAAGAACGGCCAGGTATAGAGAAAGAAGAACAGCGTGTTAGAGCCGTAAAGCAGGAACGGAATGCCCAGTGCGCACCAGTAGGAGAAAAAGCCTATTACGCCGCCCGGCAACGATGAGCGCGGCTCATCCGGGTTGCGTTCATCTTTACGTGCCAGCATGGGAGTAACGTTCTGCATAGAGATCCTGTTGACGCTAAAGCGCGGCAAACCCGATAAGGATCTGCCGCTGTCGGTTCAGGATCTGATGATATCGCGGTGGCGCAACAGGTCTAACAATTGGGCCGCGAGTTTTGTAACCAATTGTTCGCCATCCAGCTGGATTTCCGGGGCATCCGGCGCCTCGTAAACGCTGTCGATACCGGTGAAATTACGCAGCTCACCGGCCCGGGCTTTTTTGTACAATCCTTTGGGATCGCGTGCTTCACACACGGCCAGCGGCGTATCCACAAACACTTCAACGAACTGGCCCTCGCCGAGCAGATCGCGCACCATCTGACGCTCCGCGCGGTGCGGCGAGATAAAGGCGGTCAGCACCACGAGGCCCGCATCCACCATCAGTTTTGCCACTTCCCCAACGCGACGAATGTTCTCTTTACGATCGTCATCGCTGAAGCCGAGATCGCGGCATAGCCCGTGGCGCACATTGTCGCCGTCCAGCAGATAGGTGCTGACGCCCAACCGGTGCAACGCCTGCTCCAGCGCGCCCGCCACGGTGGATTTACCCGAGCCGGAGAGCCCGGTAAACCACAGCACCACGCCCTGATGGCCGTGCTGCTGCTCGCGTTCAGCCCGCGTGACCGGATGGTCATGCCACACCACGTTTTCATCGTGCTGTGCCATTACTGACCGCCCAGCAGATCGCGCGCATTCCAGTGCGGGAAGTGACGGCGCACCAGCGCATTCAGCTCCAGCTCAAAATCACTGTACTCACCAGTCTGAGCACGGTTTTCACTCAGGGGCTGATTGATCATCCCGGCACCGACCGTCACATTACTCAGGCGATCGATAAAGATCATTCCACCGGTTACCGGATTCTGCTGATAAGCATCCAGCACCATCGGCTCATCGAAAGTGATCTCCACCAGGCCAATACCATTGAGCGGCAGGCTCTCAACCGCGCGCTTCTCCAGGGTGTTGATCTCCACCTGATGAATGATCTTCTCCACGCGGCCGCGCGCTTTTTTCCCGGCGACCTTCACTTCGTAGCTCTGGCCCGCCTGCAGCGGCTGCTCGGCCATCCATACCACATCCACTGTTGCGGACTGTACGGCCTGAAGATCGGCAGAGGCGTCCACCAGCAGATCGCCACGGCTGATGTCGATCTCATCATTCAGCACCAGCGTAATTGCTTCGCCGGCTGCCGCTTCGGGCAGATCGCCATCAAAAGTCACGATGCGGGCCACGCTGGATTCAACGCCGGATGGCAGCACTTTGACACGCTGGCCAACGCTCACCACGCCAGATGCCAGCGTACCGGCATAGCCGCGGAAATCCAGATTCGGACGGTTCACATATTGCACCGGGAAGCGCATCGGCTGGTAATCCACCACGCGCTTCAGCTCTACGGTCTCCAGCACGTCAAGCAGCGTCGGGCCGCTGTACCACGGCATGGTGACGCTCTGCGTAGCGACGTTATCGCCCTCCAGCGCGGACATCGGCACAAAGCGGATATCCAGGTCGTCCGGCAGCTGCGCGGCGAAATCGAGGTAATCCTGTTTGATCTGCTCAAATGTCTCCTGGCGATACGCCACCAGATCCATTTTATTGATCGCCACCACCAGGTGTTTGATGCCTAACAACGTCGAGATAAAGCTGTGGCGACGGGTTTGATCCAGCACGCCTTTACGCGCATCGATCAGCAGAATCGCCAGGTCGCAAGTAGATGCGCCGGTCGCCATATTGCGCGTGTACTGCTCGTGCCCCGGCGTATCAGCGATGATAAATTTGCGCTTCTCGGTAGAGAAGTAGCGATAGGCGACATCAATGGTGATGCCCTGTTCGCGCTCGGCCTGCAAACCATCCACCAGCAGCGCCAGATCCAGCTTCTCGCCCTGCGTGCCGTGCCGTTTGCTGTCATTGTGCAGCGAAGAGAGCTGATCTTCATAAATCTGTCGGGTGTCGTGCAGCAGACGACCAATCAGCGTACTTTTGCCGTCGTCGACGCTACCGCAGGTGAGGAAACGCAGCAGGCTTTTGTGCTGTTGCGCGGTCAGCCAGGCTTCTACGCCGCCCTGATCGGCAATCTGTTGTGCAATAACGGTATTCATCTGCGTCTCCTTAGAAATAACCCTGGCGTTTCTTGAGTTCCATCGAACCGGACTGATCGCGGTCTATCACGCGGCCCTGGCGTTCACTGGTGGTGGAGACCAGCATCTCTTCAATGATCTCCGGCAGCGTCTGCGCTTCTGACTCCACCGCACCGGTCAGCGGCCAGCAGCCCAGAGTACGGAAACGTACCATGCGCTGCTTGATCACTTCACCAGGCTGCAGATCGATGCGATCGTCATCCACCATCATCAGCATGCCATCACGCTCCAGCACCGGACGCGGTGCTGCCAGGTACAGCGGAACAATTTCGATGTTTTCCAGGAAGATGTACTGCCAGATATCCAGCTCGGTCCAGTTGGAGAGCGGGAAGACGCGGATGCTTTCACCTTTGTTAATCTGGCCGTTGTAGTTGTGCCACAGCTCAGGGCGCTGGTTTTTCGGGTCCCAGCGGTGGAAACGGTCGCGGAATGAGTAGATACGCTCTTTAGCACGCGACTTCTCTTCATCGCGGCGCGCGCCGCCGAAGGCAGCATCAAACCCATATTTGTTGAGTGCCTGCTTAAGGCCTTCAGTTTTCATGATATCGGTGTGTTTAGCGCTGCCGTGTACAAATGGGTTGATGCCCATCGCCACGCCTTCCGGATTGCGGTGAACCAGCAGCTCAGCGCCCATGTTCTTCACCGTGCGGTCGCGGAACGCGTACATTTCACGGAATTTCCAGCCGGTATCAACGTGCAGCAGCGGAAACGGCAGCGTGCCCGGATAGAAGGCTTTACGCGCCAGATGCAGCATGACCGAGGAGTCTTTGCCGATGGAGTACATCATCACCGGATTGCTAAACTCGGCCGCTACCTCGCGGATGATATGGATACTCTCTGCTTCCAGCTGGCGCAGATGAGTAAGACGGTTTTGGTCCATAATTTTTCCTCAAGCCAAAGTGACAACGGCGGACTCGCGAGCCCCCTGCTGTGCCGAATGTTGGAACCAGGCTAACTGCCCGTGTAAATTCACCACTTCGCCAATCACGAGCAGTGCCGGCGTCGGCGCCGCTGCCGCCAGCGCCTCAAGATTTTCGAGTGTGCCGGTCAGCACCTGCTGATCCTGACGCGTGCCGCGCCCAATCACGGCCACCGGCGTTGCTGCATCGCGGCCATGTTCAATCAGTCCGGCGGCGATCTCTGCCGCTTTCACCGTGCCCATGTAGATCGCCAGCGTTTGCCGCGCACGCGCCAGCGATGGCCAGTCAATGCCCTGGCTGTCCGCCTGGCAATGTCCGGTGATAAACAGCACGCTCTGGGCGTAGTCGCGGTGGGTTAACGGAATGCCGGCATAGGCGGTCGCGCCGGCAGCAGCGGTGATGCCCGGCACCACCTGAAACGGAATGCCGGCCGCCTGTGCCGCCTGCAGCTCCTCGCCGCCGCGGCCAAAGATAAACGGATCGCCGCCCTTCAGGCGCACCACGCGCTTGCCCTGCTGCGCCAGCGTGACCAGCAGCTGGTTGGTCTCCTCCTGCGGCACCGAGTGCGCGCCGGCACGTTTGCCAACGCAGATGCGGTCGGCATCGCGGCGCACCAGCTCTAATACCTCTTCGCTCACCAGATGGTCATACAGCACCACATCGGCCAGCTGCATCACCTGCAAGCCGCGCAGCGTCAGCAGCCCGCTGTCGCCCGGCCCCGCGCCCACCAGGGTGATCTCACCCTGATTGTCGCTACTGTTCTCCAGTTCGCGATCCAGCGTCTGACGCGCTTCATTAACGTTGCCCGCCGCCATCTGGCTGGCAAACAGGCCATTGAAGGCGCGCTCCCAGAAACGCCGGCGATCAGACATCCTGCGGTAGCGCTGTTTAACTTTGTCACGCCACTGCCCGGCTACGTCGGCCATCTGCCCGAGGTTCGCGGGGAGCAGCGCTTCGATTTTTTCCCGCAGCAGACGCGCCAGCACCGGCGCGGTGCCGCTTGACGAGATCGCCACCACTAATGGCGAACGGTCAACAATTGACGGGAAGATAAAGCTGCATTTCGGCTGATCGTCGACCACGTTAACCAGCTTGTGCCGCGCGTTGGCGGCATCAAATACCCGGGCGTTAAGGGCATTGTCATCGGTGGCGGCAATCACAAGGAAAACGCCATCCAGCTGGGCGGGATCAAAGTGCTGCGCCACCCACTCAATTGCCGCTATCTCCAGCAGCGCCTGTAGCTCATGGCCCAGCTCGCGCGCGGCAACCTGCACGCGCGCACCGGCGCGCCGCAGCAGCTCGATTTTGCGCGCCGCGATTTCACCACCGCCGACCACCAGCACCGGACGGTTTTTGAGATCGGCAAAAAGAGGCAAATAATCCACGTTAACCTTGCTAGTTTTACAATAAGTTAACGCGACTATACGTCCCTGCCTTCTGGCTGATGAAATTACGAATTGGCATTAGTAGTTACTGAATGGAATAACGCCCCAGGATTGCTGATAACAATTTGTGCTTAACAGATGATATTGCTGGTGTTTCGGAGCAATTCAAATTGTGCAAAGCCGGTCACAGTTTCATACTAACTCAGAATTTTTTTACCCTGACGGGATGTCATGATCACGACTCTGTTTGCTCTGTTGCGCCGCCATGCTCTGGCGGCACTGGTTGCAGGCGGGCTGCCCTTTCTGGCCCAGGCCGCGCCTGCAGCGCCCGGCCATTTTGCTGAACAGCAGCTTCGCCATATTGCCACCTACTTTCCCGGCCGCATGAGCGGCACGCCTGCGGAGCTGATGACCGCGGATTATCTGCAACAGCAGTTCACCCGACTTGGTTATCAGAGCAATACCCGCCAGTTCAATACCGGTTATGACTGGCTGGAGAAGCGCGGCGAAATGCGCCGCCACAAAGTGACCGCCACCTCGGTGATTGCCGCCCGCGCCGGGAGCGTGCCGCAGGAGATTCTGATCGTTACGCATCTGGATACCTGGACGCCGCTCAGCCGCCATGAAGCGGACAACAACCTTGGCGGTCTGCGTCTGCAGGGCGTGGATGATAATGCCTCCGGGCTTGGGGTGATGCTGGAGCTGGCGCAGCAGCTGAGCAATGCGCCGCTGCACTATGGCGTGCGTTTTGTCGCGCTGAGCGCAGGCGAAATGGGTCTACACGGCATGGATGATTACCTGGCGCGCATGAGCGCGCAGGAGAAGAAAAATACGCTGCTGGTGATCGATCTCAATAGCCTGATCGTGGGCGATCGCCTCTATTTCAACAGCGGTATCAATACGCCTTCGGCGGTGCGTAAGCAGACCAGCGCCCGCGCCCTGCAGATTGCCCACCGTTACGGTATCTCCGCGGCCAGCCATGCGATGACCGCGCGCGATTATCCGGGGGTCAATCCGTTCGATAAAGCCGGCATTCCGCTGCTGAATGTTACCGCCGCCAACTGGGCGCTGGGCAATAAAGATGGTCAGCAGCAGCGCGCCCGCACGGCGCATTTCCCGGACGGCGCGGTACGCCACCAAACCGAACGCGATAATCTTACCTACCTTGATCGCTGGCTGCCCAGCCGCATTACGCAGCGCACGCGCGATAGCGTGAAGATTTTGCAGCCGCTGCTCACGGAATTGACGAATCCGACGCGGTGAAGTTGAGTTGAGTTGCCGCGGACGCGGAGCTCGATTCAGAAACGGTTACTGCATACAGGCATACCCGGTAGCGGCACACTTTATTGCGCCGCTACCGCTATCTGCGGTCTCTTTCAGGCCTTAACCTTCATGTAATCCGCATTCGCGCTTCAGACCAAAGAAGCGCGTCTCCTCTTCCGCCATGCCGGGCTCCCACTTGCGTGTGGTGTGCGTATCCCCGACTGACAGATACCCTTCGTCCCACAGCGGATGGTACTTCAGACCGTGCTGCTTCAGGTACTGATGCACCTGGCGGTTATCCCAGTCAATGATAGGCAGAATCTTGAACACGCCGCGCTGCACCGCCAGCACCGGCAGGCTGGCGCGGCTGCCGGATTGATCGCGGCGCAAACCGGCAAACCAGGTTTGTGCGCCCAGCGTCTCCAGCGCGCGGTTCATCGGCTCCACTTTGTTGATCTGGTTGTACTGCTCAATCCCTTCCACGCCCTGCTCCCACAGTTTGCCGTAGCGCGCCTCCTGCCATGCCGCCGAAGTCTCGGCGCGGAAGATCTGCAGGTTCAGATTGAGCTGCTGCGTCAGCTCATCAATGAAGCGGTAGGTTTCCGGAAACAGATAGCCGGTATCGGTGAGGATGACCGGAATATCCGGTTGCTGCTGCGTGACCATGTGCAGCAGCACCGCTGCCTGAATGCCAAAGCTGGAGGAGAGCACAAATGCGCCTGGCAGCTGCTTCAGCGCCCAGCTTACGCGCTGCTCCGCACTGAGCGACTCCAGCTGCACGTTGATTTCGGCCAGCGCCATGATGCGGTCCACTTTGCTGCCGCTATTCAATGTTGCGAGATCAAGTACCGTCATACGGCCTCCGCGTCCCAGAAATCACGGGCAGGATCGAGCACGGCTTTAATAATGCCCACGCGTACCACGAAATCGCCGAAGCCTTCGTCAGGGTTGCGCCCGGTTGCCCAGCGCGCGACCAGCTCATCAATGGTGGCGAGGATCTCGTTCTCCGTGATGTTCTCACGGTACATACGCGGAATACGGGTGCCGATGCGGTTCCCGCCGATATGCAGGTTGTAACGGCCTGGCGCTTTGCCCACCAGACCCAGTTCTGCCAGCATGGCACGGCCGCAACCGTTGGGACAACCGGTAACGCGTAACACGATGTGCTCTTCGCCCACGCCATGCGCGTGCATGATCTCTTCCACTTTGGTCACGAACGACGGCAGGAAGCGTTCGGCTTCGGCCATCGCCAGCGGACAGGTCGGAAACGCCACGCAGGCCATTGAGTTTTCGCGCTGCGGCGTTACCGCTTCCATCAACCCATGTTCGCGGGCAATGGCTTCAATCTGCGCTTTCTGCTGCTCCGGCACGCCCGCCACAATCAGGTTCTGGTTGGCGGTCAGGCGGAAATCGCCCTGGTGTACTTTGGCAATTTCGGCGATACCGCTCTTCAGCGGGCGCCCCGGATAGTCCAGCAGGCGGCCGTTTTCGATGAACAGCGTCAGGTGCCACTTCTTATCAATGCCTTTGACCCAGCCGATACGATCGCCACGGGTGGTGAAGGCGTACGGACGGATAGGTGCGAAGGTCAGTCCGGCGCGTTTCTCCACTTCCGCTTTAAAGGTCTCAACGCCTACACGCTCCAGCGTATATTTGGTTTTGGCGTTTTTACGATCGGTACGGTTACCCCAGTCGCGCTGCGTGGTCACTACCGCCGCTGCCACATCAAGGATCTTCTCCACCGGCAGGAAGCCAAACTCACTGGCGGTACGCGCATAGGTGGCTTTGTTGCCGTGCTCAATCGACAGGCCGCCGCCCACCAGCAGGTTAAAACCAACCAGCTTGCCGTTCTCCGCGATAGCGATGAAGTTGAGATCGTTGGCGTGCAGATCAACATCGTTATGCGGCGGCACGACCACGGTGGTTTTGAACTTACGCGGCAGGTAGGTTTCGCCCAGGATCGGCTCCTGATCCGTGGTGGCAACCTTTTCCTGATCCCACCAGATCTCAGCGTAGGCGCGCGTCTGCGGCAGCAGGTGCTCAGAGAGCTTTTTCGCCCACTCGTACGCTTCCTGATGCAGCTCGGACTCTACCGGGTTGGAGGTACACAGCACGTTGCGGTTAACGTCGTTGGCGGTGGCCAGCGCGTCCAGTCCCACTTCGTGCAGCATCTGATGCGACGGCTTCACATTCTTCTTCAGAATACCGTAGAACTGGAAGGTCTGACGGTTGGTCAGACGGATGCTGCCATAAAGGGTCTTATCGGTGGCAAACTTATCAATTGCCAGCCACTGGGTTGGCGTGATGATGCCACCCGGCAGACGGCAGCGCAGCATCATGGCATGGCGCGGTTCCAGCTTCTGCGCCGCGCGCTCAGCGCGAATGTCGCGGTCATCCTGCTGGTACATCCCATGGAAACGGATCAGCAGGAAGTTATCGCCATTGAAGCCACCGGTCAGCCCCTCATCAAGGTCCTCGAGGATGGTGCCACGCAGATAGTTGCTCTGTTTTTTCAGACGCTCAGCGTCAACCAGCTTGCCTTCAACGACCAGCGGTCCAGGATGTTTTTCGCTCATTAGTAAACGTCTCGCTGATAACGGCGCTCAATGCGCAGCTCACTTAAAAATTCGTCAGCCGTTTCACGATCCATAGCGCCGTGTTCGACCACCACATCCAGTAATGCCTGCTCAACGTCCTTCGCCATGCGATTGGCGTCGCCGCAGACGTAAAGGTGCGCGCCTTCCTGAATCCAGCGCCACACTTCCGCACCTTTGGCACGGATTTTATCCTGTACGTAAATCTTCTCTGCCTGATCGCGTGACCACGCCAGATCGATGTTGGTCAGCAGGCCATCTTTAACGTATTTCTGCCACTCCACCTGATAGAGAAAATCGTCGGTAAAGTGCGGATTACCAAAGAACAGCCAGTTTTTGCCGCCGGCGCCCTCGTTATCGCGCTGCTGCATAAAGGCGCGGAACGGCGCAATGCCGGTGCCCGGGCCGATCATGATCACCGGCGTTTCCGGGTTGGCCGGCAGACGGAAGTTGTCGTTATGCTCAATAAAGACGCGAATCTCGCCATCTTCTTCAATGCGATCCGCCAGCCAGGTGGACGCGCCGCCGCCGCGCTGGCGACCATCAATCTCATAGCGCACGGCACCTACGGTAATGTGCACTTCGGTTTCGTTCTCCGCCTGCGAAGAGGCGATGGAGTAGAGGCGCGGCGTCAGCGGACGCAGCAGGCCAGTCAGCTGTTCGGCGTTGAGTTCGGTCGGTGCCTGACGCACCATATCGACAATCGGGAAGCTCTGCGCATAGCTCTGCAGCTTCGGCTTGTCGCCGGCCAGCGCCAGCAGCGCCTCATTGCGCGACAGCGTCGCATACTGCTCAACAATTTGTGGGGTATTAACGGTTAGCTCGAAATGCTTCTGCAGCGCATCGGCCAGCGGCAGCGTTTCGCCGCGCACCTCAACCTGCTCATCCCCTTTCAGCCACACCAGCTGCAGTAACTCCTGCACCAGTTCAGCGTCATTCTCATACCAAACGCCAAGCGCATCGCCCGGCTGATAGCGCAGGCCGGAGTCGCCTAAGTCGATCTCAATGTGGCGCACGTCTTTATCAGAGTCACGACCGGTGATTTTCTGATTGAGTGCGAAGCTGGCGGTGAGCGGTGCCTCTTTAGTGTAGGGGCTGCTGTCGATCACATTGACGCTGCCCGCCGCGCTGACCGCTGCCTGCGCCGGTGTCGCACTGGGTACACGCGCTTTAAGCAGATCGGTAAGTTGTAAACGCCAGGCGCTGGCGAGCTCGCTGTACTCGACGTCAGCATCCACGCGATCCAGCAGGCGCTCGGCGCCCAGCTCCGCCAGGCGGCTGTCGAAAGCTTTACCCGCTTTGCTGAAGAACGCATAAGAGGTATCGCCAAGGCCAAACACGGCAAAGGCGGCACCGTCCAGCTTCGGCGCTTTTTTCGACAGCAGGAATTTGTGCAGCGCTACCGCCTCTTCCGGTGGTTCGCCCTCGCCCTGCGTGGAGGTGACAATGATCAGCAGTTTTTCCTGGCCGATCTGTTTGAATTTGTAATCCCCGGCGTTGACCAGGTTGACGCTCAGTTTGGCCGCCAGCAGATCGTCACGCAGCTGCTCCGCAAGGCGACGCGCATTGCCGGTTTGCGAAGCGGAGATCAGCGTGATGCCCGGCGCTTCGGCTTGCGCCGGCGCTGAAGCGACACCCGCTCCCGGCTGCTGATTGACCATGCCCCAGAAATAGCCTGAGAGCCAGGCCAGCTGGGTAGGATTGAAATCGGTCGTCGCCGCCTGTAAGCGCGTAAGTTGCTCCGGGGATAGCGGAAGCATTGCTGGGGGTGCCTGAGTCGTCATCGCGTTAAAAATTCCAGTGTCAGAAATCCGTACCGGGAAGCGGCGGAAGAGTGGGTAGGTTACCGGCCTGTATATTAACGATTAAATACGGCTTCGACATATTAAATAACCAAAACGACTAAGTGGTTTTTTGGATAAAGTTAACCTGCAAAAGTGGTAAATAAAGGTGAACTGATTCAATCAGTTAATTTAGCTGTTCCTGCCGCCACGCGCGTAAAATGCCCTTTTCGCGGCTGGCGGGTGCGAAAAATCTGCAATTCAGGTAGACTTCAGCGGTTTTTTCGTCTGAGGCCATTATGTCTACCACGCTGTTTAAAGAGTTCCAGTTTGAAGCGGCCCACCGCTTACCTCACGTGCCGGAAGGGCACAAATGCGGCCGCCTGCACGGTCATTCGTTTTTGGTGCGGCTGGAAATTACCGGTGAAGTGGATGCGCACACCGGTTGGGTAATGGATTTTGCCGAACTGAAGGCGGCGTTTATGCCGATTTACGATCGCCTTGATCACCACTATCTGAATGATATCCCCGGACTGGATAACCCGACCAGCGAAGTCCTGGCGAAGTGGATCTGGGATCAGATGAAGCCGCTGCTGCCCGAGTTGAGCGCGGTGATGATTAAAGAGACCTGTACGGCAGGCTGCGTTTATAAGGGTTGAGACCTTCATCTTCCGCGCTGCAGGTGCGTTGGCCGCCCTTGTCCACCCCGGTCACTTACTGATGTAAGCTCCCGGGGATGAACGCGGTTGCCGCCTTCCTGCAACGTGGAATTCTTGGCCCTCGACATCCGAATCACTGTGACTGCCTGTATCTACCATTGAACCATTTAATGCAGCTAATTCATCTCGCTGTAACACATCCCCTCTACGTTGTTGTCTCCTTCATTAAAGATCAAGAGAATCAACAATGAACTTCGTAAAACGCCTCTCTCTGCTTGTTGTTTTTATCGCTGCCTCTGCTGCCGTTCAGGCGGAAAACGTGCTGGATTTCCCTCAGCCGGAGAGTATGCCGGATGAGTTTTATGCAGTAACGGAAATTCCGGCGGGTGGCATGATCAAATATGAGACCGACGCTAAAACCGGCTTTATTGTCGCCGATCGTTTCCAGTCCATGCCGGTAGCCTATCCGGCTAACTACGGCTCACTGACCCAGTCGCTGGGCGGTGATAACGATCCGCTGGATGTGATTTTCTATACCCGCGCGCCATTACAGCCGGGAACACTGATTAAACTGCGGCCGATTGGTGTGCTGAAAATGATCGATGGCGGCGAGGTGGACGATAAGATTGTCGCTGTGCCCGCCAGCAAAATTGATCCGACTTACGACGATATCAAAGAGATGCGCGATCTGCCGAAGGTTGAGCAGCAGCGTCTGGAAGCGTTTTTCCGTGTGTATAAGCAGTTGCCGGAGGGGCGCAAGAAGGTGGAGCTGAACGGTTTTGAAGATGCCGCTAAAGCCAAAGCGGAGATTAAACAGGCGTTCGATGCCTATAAAGCGAAGCAGTAAACGGCAGGGTTACGCCAGTGCGGTAATGGATAAGGTCGCCATTGATGGCGGTTGCGCCAGTGCGGTAATGAACAAGGTCGCCATTAATGGCGACCCTACGGTACGGATGTGATTTTTTATAGGGTGCGCATTAATGCGCACCGGCTATCAGGCGATATTCAAATACTTATGCGTCTGCATCGACAGGCGCCAGTTGCGGGCAATGCAGGTCTCAATACACAGTTTTGTTGCCGCATCGCCACGGCTGATGGGCTGCAGTGCCACGATACGCTTTTTCTCATCGCCCAGGCCGGCCAGCAACGCATCCAGCGCTTCTACGTCACGCTCACGCGCCACCGGATGTTTGATCTCATCCGCCCGCTGCAGCGCCTGTGGCAGCACATCGTAGCCACCCCGCATGTTCACTTTCGGTGAAACCGTCACCCAGGTCGCGGCCGAGCAGTGCACCTCATGCGTGCCGCTGGTCTCAATCTGGCACTGAAAACCGCCTGCTTCCAGCGCATCCGTAAGCGGGCGCAGGTCAAAAATCGCCGGCTCGCCGCCGGTGATCACGATATGGCGCGCGGTCCAGCCCTGACGCTGGATGGTCTCGATCAGCGTGGCGGCATCGGCGCTGCCCCAGGCGTCACTCTCGACGGTTTTAACCAGAATATCGCCCAGCGATGTCTCCCGATCCGCATGCTTTTCCCAGGTATGTTTGGTATCACACCAGCTACACCCCACCGGACATCCCTGTAAGCGGATAAAGATGGCCGGCACGCCGGTATAAAACCCTTCGCCCTGCAGCGTCTGGAACATTTCGTTAATCGGGTAGAACATTTTTCACTCACGTCAGAAATTCGAGGCGCAGATTATGGCAGATTTTGCACGCGGCGACACAGCTGCATCGTGCCATAAAAAGCAAAAGCCCCGCCGGAGCGGGGCTTTGAGGGTGGCGATGCCGCCGTGCGGCAGCATCAGCAGGCGATTACGCCTGGCCTTTTACTTCTTTCAGACCGTTGAACGGTGCTTTGTCGCCCAGCGCTTCTTCGATACGAATCAGCTGGTTGTACTTAGCAACACGGTCAGAACGGCTCATTGAACCGGTTTTGATCTGGCCAGCTGCAGTACCTACCGCCAGGTCAGCGATGGTAGCATCTTCAGTTTCACCTGAACGGTGTGAAATCACCGCGGTGTAACCTGCATCCTTCGCCATCTTGATCGCCGCCAGGGTTTCGGTCAGAGAACCGATCTGGTTGAATTTGATCAGGATAGAGTTAGCGATGCCTTTATCGATACCCTCTTTCAGGATTTTGGTGTTGGTGACGAACAGGTCGTCACCCACCAGCTGGATTTTGTCGCCCAGCACTTTAGTCTGGTAAGCGAAGCCGTTCCAGTCAGACTCGTCCAGACCATCTTCGATAGAGACGATTGGGTACTGTTTGGTCAGATCTTCCAGGAAGTGCGTGAACTCTTCAGAGGTGAACGCTTTGTTGCCTTCGCCCGCCAGCACATATTTGCCATCTTTGTAGAATTCAGACGCTGCGCAGTCCATCGCCAGGGTGATGTCTTTGCCCAGCTCGTAGCCTGCTGCTTTTACCGCTTCAGCGATAACAGCCAGCGCTTCGGCGTTAGAGCCCAGGTTTGGCGCGTAGCCACCTTCGTCACCGACAGCCGTGCTCATGCCTTTGGCTTTCAGCACTTTGGCCAGGTTGTGGAAAACTTCAGAACCCATACGGATGGCTTCTTTCACGTTTTTCGCGCCAACTGGCTGAATCATGAACTCCTGGATATCAACGTTGTTATCCGCGTGCTCACCACCGTTGATGATGTTCATCATTGGCAGCGGCATAGAGTATTTGCCCGGGGTGCCGTTCAGTTCAGCGATGTGTGCATACAGTGGCAGGCCTTTAGAGGCTGCTGCTGCTTTCACCGCTGCCAGAGAAACAGCCAGAATGGCGTTTGCACCGAAGTTGGATTTGTTGTCAGTACCGTCCAGCTCGATCATGATCTTATCGATGTTCGCCTGGTCTTTGGCATCTTTGCCTTTTACCGCGTCAGCGATTGGGCCGTTAACCGCCGCAACCGCTTTGGTTACGCCTTTGCCCAGGAAGCGAGACTTATCACCGTCACGCAGCTCCAGTGCTTCGCGGGAACCGGTAGATGCACCTGATGGCGCAGCTGCCAGACCAACGAAACCGCCTTCCAGATGCACTTCTGCTTCTACAGTCGGGTTGCCACGGGAGTCGATGATTTCGCGACCGATGACTTTAACGATTTTGGACATTCGATTTTCCTCAGTACAAGTTAGTCAATCCTAAGACAAACAACGCGCGAAAAGTTCGCGCGCTGTTCGTTAAACTTTTACTTCGCTAAACGCTTCTGGTGCTCCTGCGCGGCCTTCACAAAGCCGGCAAACAGCGGATGACCATCACGCGGGGTCGACGTGAATTCCGGGTGGAACTGACAGGCTACGAACCACGGATGGTTCGGGATCTCTATGATCTCCACCAGCTGGTCGTCACCGGAACGGCCTGCAATGTGCAGACCCGCCGCTTCAATCGGCTTCAGCAGCAGATTGTTTACTTCATAACGATGACGGTGACGCTCAGTAATCACGTCAGAACCGTACAGCTGACGCACCTTGCTTTCCGGAGTCAGCTGGCACTGCTGGCTGCCCAGGCGCATGGTGCCGCCCAGATCGCTCTGCTCGGTACGCTGTTCAACGTTACCGTTCTCATCGCGCCACTCGGTGATCAGCGCAACCACCGGGTATTTACAGTCTGGCACAAATTCGGTTGAGTTGGCGTCCTGCATCCCGGCCACGTTGCGCGCAAACTCCATCAACGCAATCTGCATGCCGAGGCAGATACCCAGGTAAGGGATGTTGTTTTCACGCGCATACTGCGCAGTCATCAACTTACCTTCCACACCACGATAACCAAAACCACCTGGAATCAGGATAGCATCCAGATCTTTCAGGATTTCGACGCCGCGCGTCTCAACATCCTGCGAGTCGATCAGCTTGATGTTAACGGTCACGCGATTTTTCAGGCCGCCGTGCTTCAGCGCTTCAATCACGGACTTGTACGCATCCGGCAGTTCGACATATTTGCCGACCATACCGATGGTCACTTCGCCGCCCGGATTGGCCTCTTCGTAAATCACCTGCTCCCACTCCGCCAGGTTGGCTTCCGGTGCGTTCAGATTGAAACGCTTGCAGATGTAGTCATCCAGGCCCTGCGACTTCAGCAGGCCAGGGATTTTGTAGATGGAATCGACATCTTTCAGTGAGATAACCGCTTTTTCCGGCACGTTACAGAACAGCGCGATTTTGGCGCGTTCGTTGGCCGGTACGGCGCGGTCAGAACGGCAGATCAGCACATCAGGCTGAATACCGATCGACAGTAGCTCTTTTACCGAGTGCTGCGTAGGTTTGGTCTTCACCTCACCGGCTGCCGCCATATAGGGCACCAGCGTCAGGTGCATATACATGGTGTGTTCACGGCCGACGTCGACCGCCATCTGGCGA
>Ga0157361_1000154_pt1 | contig 36620 bp, 34 predicted proteins | sample AttlaeALBM2_FD_111481 | JGI IMG/M metagenome (GOLD analysis project Ga0157361, IMG submission 111481) | Fungus gardens microbial communities from leaf cutter ant in Ribeirão Preto, State of São Paulo, Brazil - Atta laevigata ALBM2 | ecosystem: Host-associated > Fungi > Mycelium > Unclassified ...
CTCATAATCGCTTGGTCGCTGGTTCAAACCCAGCAGGGGCCACCAAATTATCAACGACTTACCTCAGAAGCTACAGTTAAGCTGGTTTTCCAGGATACTTATAGGATACTGAGCTGAAGTAGAGCAAAGTAGTGCTTCACCCACCCAATATTCAGTCAATTTTGCTTTAAGCTAATTTCATTCTAAGACTACTTAACGCTCAGGCCATCTGTGGCATAAAGCTGTTCAGCAAGCGCAATGTTCGCTTTGAGCGAGGAGCGAAAGTTGGCATTTATCATAACTGCAGGGATGTAGGACTAACATTGGCGTGTAATAATCAACCGGGATCAGGTCAATAACAATTCTTAGCGGAAACTGCCAGCTATCAAACTGGAGATGTGGATTTGAACATGATGGAAGTGACAGAGGATGACTGCCTGGTACTTCGTCAAGCCGTGCTGTGGCCACAAACAGACATGGAGCAATGTCAGGTCATAGGGGAGCAAAGTGCTGCTCACTATGGCGCGTTTCATCAGGCTGAGTTAGTCTGTTGTTTGTCTGGTTTTTTTCTTTCTGATGAAGTCAGTTAAATCCGAAGTTTTGCTACCAGGCAACAATATCAGGCACAGGATTATGGCATAGCGCTGATAGAATCAGTCCTGACTATACTGTCTGAAAATAATATCTAGAATATTTTTCTTAATACAAGTAAATCGGCTATCTCATTTTATAAATATTTGGATTTGTTTGTGAAGGAGATGCCTTCTGGAAAAACGTTATTGAACATATTCGCATGAGTTACAGCGGTGCAGGCTTGACCCATAATAAGTTAAACACATCAATTTAGACATGGAGGTAATATGTTTTTTGTGAATCGTTACCTGAGAATCGCCACAATCTTAGTAGCCTTAATTGGCCTTGTAAGCTGCAACACTTTTTTTTCCCAAAGTAAAATAGTACCTACTAAACCTTCAAATGGAGAGTCCGTAGAAAAAGCGTCAGCTGTGGCCATGCAGGTTCCGCTAATCACTGCACCAGAGCCTGGAAAAAGAATACATATTTATAAAGTTGCTTTTGACGGCACGATGAATGACCGGCTCAGAATTCCATTAGATGAGAGAGAAACACTCGTCGCCAGAATAGCCAGAACTACAGGCGCCATCTACTATCGTGGTGCCGGTATGCAGGGTAGAGATATTAGTGAGTTTGATGCAGCGACAGGAGCTAGCAGTATGGGAATAGCTAGTAGTGCCGCAAGAGAATTCTACAAACAGGCTGAGAAATGGTATAACCAAGACTCCCACTCAGAAATTCGTGTTTTTGTTACGGGATTTAGCCGGGGCGCCGCAACGGCCCGTGAATTTATGAACCAAATCGATTCTGGATGGGGAAAAAAATTTCCACAAGATGAAACGTTAAAGCCGCACTTTTATGCCATTTTGTATGACACTGTGGCAACTGGGCAAAAAGACACGCTTGATCTGAGTATTCCAACTTCGCTTGATTATCTCGTGCATTTTGTAGCAGAAGACGAAACTCGAAACCTGCTTTTTACTCCAACCGTCGAAAACACAAAGCCAACTTATTCATCAAATCACCTTCCAACCAGCGAGCTATTACCCCAAAGGATAAATGTCATAAAAATACCTGGAGCACATTCTGATGTTGGTGGAGCCTATGCGGACGGGATAGGTGATCTCTATATCGTACTCACTGAGAATTTTCTGTACATGATGGGGTTGATACAAAATAACCATTGGCAATTAGACCATGACCCTCTACTCAGAGGTAAGCATGATTCACGTGGGCTTCTGGACAAGCTGTTTGGTGCCAAAGACCCGAGTGTAGTCAGCCATGTAGATCGTCCTACAGATTTGGCACTGGTCAGGAGTCAGAGCGAAATTCAACATAGGGAAAATCAGAGTAGATTGCGAAAAATGTGGGATGCAAACATTGCTCGTGGTGCTCTTCTCGATATAGGAAAGGTCAAAACCATTTATGCCAGCTTTATTATCTCTAAAGACGGGAATGAATTGAAGGTTAAAAGTGATTCAAACTTGGTTGATTCTGAAAGTGTATTTATCGAGAGTAATGATGGTCGTAAGTTTCTGAGATTTAAATTTTCTGGGGTAATAGGTGGTTCTAAATTGGAGTTGAAAGAAATATTATTATCTCAGATACGTGATGAGAAGCATGTCCTATCGTATACCACGCTGAACACATCAGAAGGCTCTTTTCTTGCAATCTGGCTTGATAATCGCTTGATAGAGCTTGCGCCGGGAAATGTGGTTAAATAAAATAAACCATCATAAGCGAAAAGAAAGCGTATGTTCTTTTTTTCTAATGCTTAGTTTAACAGTGGATACGTTGACCTGCTTCTCATAAATTGACATATCTCAATGTTATCAATGTCCGCTTCTGGCAAAAAGCGGACATTCGACATGAGCTTTCATGTGCGATCAGTAACGTCAGGCCTGCCAAGTATAAGCAAGCAGCCAATTACCCTCCTTAACCCCTCCTCACTTTCCGGCAACAGATAATTGCGATGTTTGCATCGCTGATTTAAACCTTTCGGGGCTGCCGACTTGCCCACCCTATCGGCAGAACTCATCAGCGCGTTTCGAATGAGATAGCACTACGTGGAGAAAACACCTGAACGACAAGTCACATAAGCTGTTATTTATTCCATTCTTCGTCACTTTGGTCATCATAGTCATGCTTTACCTAAAATTCTGCTTCCAGAGGCACTTGGAATGAGCCGGGGCCCTGTAATTTTAAGCTTCACCTACATATTTTAGATGGTGTTGCCTAATCCCCATCTCCTCGCCCCAGCTCAGTTGCGAATTTCCTTTTTAATATCAAGTGGTTAACCACTATGCACCTGTCCCCGCTTTTGGCGAAATGGACACCTCAAAAGTCGATTTAATTAATCTATTCAATTAGTTAAGACACGTGGTGGTGTCCCTATGAAAATCGCAAAACTAGCCGTTTTCTGCGGGGCCGCCGCCTCGTGGACAGGGTACCCATCCGGGAGGACCCGCTCATTATTCCCTGCCCTGACACTGCCACTATAATCTGCCATCATCTGGCCGACTGGTTGGCCAGAAGTGAAAGGCGTGCCTGAAGAACAAAACACCAGGGCAGTCGCAATGACGTCCCAATAAGGGCAAACAGTCGGCCACAGCCTAAGTATTTGATTTGTTAGAGGCCGTCACTTTGTCTGCCTTACGAGAGCTGGCAGTCAGATGATCGATGAACGACTTCCTGATTTTACTACGGGTGGTCACAGTAACCACCCGCGACCAGACTCTTAATTCGCTCCCTCGGTTAAGGACCACCCGGCTCTTCGGCCAGGCACAGAGCACGTAAGCTATTGTTTATTTCATCCGTCCTCACTTTGAGGATACAGGCCATCCTCTCAATGAATTTATCTCTGTGGTGATTGTGGATGTTCAATACTTTACCAGCGCTTGTGCACTCAGCCATCATCAGGCTGGTTATCTGCTCAGAAGTCGATAACTTTGTCTGAATAAGGTTTTACCCAAAAAGTGCAAAACCCCAGGCAGCGGCATTACCTCTCATTTTGCTAACGCTCAACTGGAACTTAAGTCGTTGATTTTTCCATTCACCGTCACTTTGGCTCCGCCCGGGATGGGGTCGACGGAATACTCGATTAATAACACTCTGATTTCAGTATCGAGGGTACTAGCGACCTCTCGCCTAACTCACTATCGTGCCCATAGTATGAAGATGAGCCAGATATGGATCATGCCTCAGGCTTGAATCGTTACCATGACTCATAAGTATTTGAAAGGAATACAAGTCCTCATTTTGAGGTTGTCCACCAGCCTGACTTACAAACATTACCAGCGCAACAATGCTTTATACCAAGCTTGAAACAGAGAATGTCTGTCTGACTGGTTTGTAGAACTACAGCCACCTTACCCTTCCTTCAGGCTTTATGTCCGCTATGAGCGATGAGCGGAAGTTCGCAATAGAGTCGCCATGGATGTTGCTAGCAATACCGTGTGTCAATCAACGGGGAGCTGATCATAGCGGGTATAGTAGAGCCTTTTGAAAACTAAACTTTTCGCATTGATTGCCGTTAATAAGTACTTAAAGTGTTTCGTCTACCTCTACAGGCAGAATTCAATGCGGCATTTACTTTTACCCGATAATGTAGCTGGGTAGAAAATGCGCAGGGAGCGAATGTTCATCATGACGTTTATGTCCAGATTCAAGTCCCTATTCGTTGAAGAAGATGATTCCGATTACTGGGACAAAAAAGCTGCTGAACTTACATTCCTCGGTGAATTACACTGCGGAAATGCGGCCTTAAATCTCGATGATCAAAATTTGAGTCTAGCTGAACAGGCACAAAGAGCAGTAGGGCATGTTAATTTCGAAGGGATGCTTATCGCGCTTGATGTCAATACCGGTTATCGGCAGCTCTCAAAAGCCGATATTACTGTTGCGATTGGCATTGGCCTCATGGGTGTAGCAGCGGCATATGTGACAAATCTAAATGCAGAAGCTCTTGAGAAGCAAGCCCTCAAGCTTCATGAGAACTTCAAGCCCGACGGCGCTACCAGTCCTCACGACTACAGAAGCGGAGCGAAGCATCGTTACATTTTCGGCCATGATTTCAATCTGGGTCAAAAATTTCCCGAAGGGATGACTTTCGGCGGGGAGCAGGTCGGAGGTAAAAGTCTTTATCAGTTACTTCTGAATTACATAGAAGCCCATTATCCCGGTTCTAGTGTGCTTGCTACACATTTTAAGCTTGTCATGCACCTACTGACGCACTATCTGAGTGATCTGCCTACGAACGATGGATTGCCTTTGCCATTCACATCTTTTTTCACTAAATGGAAAGAAAATCCGCTGAATGCGTCTGGATATAGCGCAGAGAACCCCGTGCTTGATACACTCGGCAGAGAATTTGGCACTATCCATGCCTCAGATATGACTTCTTACGCAGTAATGAAACTGATGATTAAAGGATATAAAGCTTACACATTCTGGGGTGAGTCCACCTCCAAGCGGGATAAAGATCTGCATGAAGCCCAGATAAGTACTATCGCTTATGGAACTACTCTGCTAATTCAGCTCTTTTTATGTCTTGTTAATGCAGGCAGTGGTGGGGTGGTCGGCACAGCAGCTGGTGCGACCAGAATGACAGCAAAATTCAACTATCTGATCGCCGGACCTTTTCTCTGGAACGCATCTAAATCGGTAATCATCGTCGGTAAGCAGCACGGCGAGATCATGGAAGATTATGAGGCGTCGATTTCATGTCTTAATGACAGTGGAACCTCATTTGATAATTGGATTAAAACACAATGCACCTGACAAATCATGAAGACAACGCACTCGAAGAGTATCATTTTGAATCATCGCATGATTACTGCGACCTTGGACAAATTGAAAGGGTATCCGAGCTGTTGAACCATCGGAGTGATTTCAACGATGCAGATCGGGCCCAACTACTTGCCATAATGGAGCTTGAGACACTGCGTTATCGGTTTGCTAATAATGAACTGTCTCTTGATAGCTACCAGGTAGAAGTTCAGTCGGTCAGACAGGCACTTATCCATTCTCACAAACGTGAGCCTTTTGATAACGGTAAAGTCGACCGAGCTTTTTATGTTGAACTGAATAAAGGATATGGCTATGTCGGGTAACTCGACTTTGAAAATACTGGGTACAATAGTCGCAACTGCGGGCACAGCGGCCACAGCATGGGTTACTGCTACATTAGCGTCACGTAGTCTTGAGGAAAAACGAAAAAGTAAACTTGACCAAGACAATGAGCTTATTTTTAAAAAAATGAAGGACGAAAAAGAATGATTGTCATAATATTCCTTTTAATTATTTTCATTGGGGTTTTTGCATTCAGGTTCACTACGCTTGAAGGGAGAAAACAGAATAAGCACAGAGAGATGAAGGAAGCTAAAAAAAAGACATTCAGACCAGGCAATTGAAGTCGGAATGAAGTGATAGCATGGTCTCAAATGAAGCAGGATTTCGGGTCAGGGTTACTTTTGGCACGAAGCCACCCTAATGCAAAGTCTAACAGGCAGCTTTAAGCGAGAAGCGCCGCCTCGTGGACAGGGTACCCCTTCGGGAGGACCCGCTCATTTTCCAAGCTCTACACAGCCACAGTGGTTAGCCACCATCAGGTTGGTTGTCGGTTCAGAAAATGAAAGTCGGGCCTGAAAGGGTTTTACCCAAATAGTGCAAAACCCTCAGCCAGTTGCAATGACTGCTCAATAAGGCGGACATTCGGCCCCAGCTTAAGTCTTTGATTTATCCAAGACCGTCACTTTTACCACTTTATGAAGAGAATGCAGTCAGGTTGAGTGATGAATGACGCTCTGATTTTATTGCGTGAGTTACAGTGACCTCTTACTCACGTGACCAGTATGCCCGTAGGTTGTAACTTACTGAGATCAATACAAGTCCTCATTTTGAGGATGTCCACCAGCCTGATTGCCATACATTACCAGTGCAACAATGTTTTATGCGTACGCTTGAAACGGACAGCATCTGTCTGACTAACTGATTTGTAGAACTATAGCCACCTTATCCTGCCTTCAGGCTTTATGTCCGCTATGAGCGATATGCGGAAGTTAGTTTGCCGAAGCTTTATAAAATTGAATCGCTCAATATAATAAGATGCTTACTTAACGTCAGCCTTGAATTTCTCTAGTATCCTTCGCAGTAGTACCAAACTGGGAGAGACTGCAGCAGGGCAAAGTCAGGCCTGTTTAAGTCAAGCTTTGGTTTGCTAGAACAGTAGTGGGATTATGTATTTTCCGTTAGCATAGCATACGGCTGAAATGAAACATGTTTATCATCTACTCCCCAAAATGAATGATTGAGAAATTTGAGGCATGCAATAAGATGACGGTTTGGCTTTTACACCGGAATTTATAAACGTAGAAAATGATGAGTAAACCCTTGTTGTCAATTTTAAATTATTTCTTTATTCGATGTATGTTAATTACGGTCCATAATACACCTATTCACTCTCCTTATAGCAATGGTAGATGAAAATGAAAAAAGAAAACCCAGTTAGAAATTTGGTAGCTAGTATCTTTGAGTTACAATTGCAAACCATAGTGATGGATATTGGTGCAAGCTCAGAGACTCTTCACATGCTAGGTGAATTTGCAGAGTTTATGTATAGAAATAATCGCTTTACTGAAGGAGAGGAAATTAGGACTGCAAATGAAATTCTTATTCCTTTACTACTGGGGCGTTATAAATCTAAAGATAACACACACAAAAATTACGAACCTTCAGATTATGTCAAAACATTTAATTTCTTGAGGGCATATAATACATTGAAAGACGCAGTGTTTTATTCATATGCCGATGATGAAGTTGTTGCATGGAGTATGGAAAACAACAATATCAAGGTTACTTTAAATGATGATTCAATTTTAAGACAACATGCTTCGGAATTTATGACTTTTAGTTTAAACTCACGATGCGTGCCTTACGATCAAGCACAGGCTAATCCAGAAGAACTCCTTCAAGGTACAAAACATTTCGACTTAAGTAACCCTAACGTAGAAAAGGCTTTTGCCGCTATAGAGAGCATTGCGGATTGGAAAATAAAGTTTTATTTTTCTTATATACCTGAAGATAGTAATGTGATGCTTGATGGATATAAGTATTCTACATTCATTAGTATATACAAATCCTTGTTAATACTAGCGTTGTATGAACGATATTTCTCCAAAGCAAACAAAGTTTCTGGCGTCATTACCTATAAGGAAGATGAACTTTTGGGGCAAGCTATGCAACAATATCCCGAAGAAAGTCCAGATAGGGTGAAAAAGATATTCCAAGATATAGCAGTGTCATCAAGATCAACATTCAACTACATACCTTCAGAAAATAAGTATCTGCTGAACCCTACTTGTTTTTCACTAGTAGATGGTATTTCAAACATGTTGAGGCATTTTGCCAAGAATAATCCAGATGGTTTTTCGAACAACATTTCTGAAATAATGGGTAAAGGATTAGTCAAAAAGATAAGGTCAAAGTTTGAGCAATATGCCAACTACAAATTGTATAGCGATGTGAAACTAGATGAATTCGATCCTAAACTGCCAGATATCGACTTATTAGCAATATCATATGAGCCATCACTCGGGTTTCATGTTTTTGTTGGCGAAGTGAAAAACAATTTACCCGCCGTATGGGGTAAAGATTATCTCAAAGCCAAAGGAGTAAAGGGATTTATCACAAAAGCCATATCGCAAATAGAGAATATAAGTGGCTTTTTGAAAACGGATGATGGGTTAAAGTTGATTCATAAGTTGGCTGTTAAAGCATTTCCGAGCCTAGACATAGAGCATCTTTTCCCCCATGGAATATGCATCGTTGTTGATACAATAATAATTTCTTCTCAAAGCACAGGAATGTTTTTCCCAGAAAACACCATTCCAATTATAGATGGGGATACATTAAGTCATATTATAGATGAAAGTGATGGCGATACTAACTATATTCTATTCCACCTAAGAGGACATAGTAAGTTTATTGATGAGTGTACCAAGCGTGCAACTGAGGAAATATCTGTCGGTGATTACACAATAGAATATGATATAATTTCTCTGGATAAGTTTTACGGCCTCGCTAAGAATGAGTTTGTGTCTGTTGGTGCTATTGAAAAACTAGAGAAAGAATCTTTGGATTTGGGATATACAATGGCTGGTTCGTTGAGACACTTGGGTAATGAAGAATATTTTATGAATAGCGAAGACTGGCCGCAAAACATATCTCTTTTTGTTATCCACTAAAGAGTTGACCAGCCCCCCTTTGAACTAACATACCATGTGTCAGTAATGTCCGCTGTTGGCACAAAGCGGACGTTCAGCATGCATTTTTATAAAGTAACAACATCGCCATGCAGTGTGTGAAAGCATGTAACCCTTCGCTCGTCCCACATTTGTATGCCCCTCATGCTCCAAACCTGTTTTGAGAATACCTGCTTAGCCCAGTGCTGACGCGGGTATGAGCATCTCCCGCTTTTTGGATATATACAGGAAAAAGCGAGGGCAAAAAAGTAACGCCCGCACCTGGCCCCCACTTATTCCCCCGCATTCTGCTGAGGGTGAATAACGTTGTTTCCACCGTCCAAGGAAATCAGCCCTACTTCAACGTGTAAAAAACGTGCAGCCCCTCTAAAAACCTTAGTTCAAAAGTGGACCTGAATAATTATGGGTGTACAAGGATAGCCGTCTTTAATTCGGGCGCAGTAAACTCAGGCGCAGGAGGGTATCATGGTTCATAAAATATCCATAGTTGTTCTGGCATCGTTAGTACTCCACACAACGGCAGCAAGTGACGAGCGACCAGAACAATATAAACTCCAGCTAAAGCCAGCCGCTGCTTCAACTGCGTGTCAGTTGAACTGGCTAAAAGCAATGCCAAACTTAATTGCTGATGGGCTTACAGCGTCAAAGCATCATTCATATTGCCGAGAAAAATACATCAAATGTATCCATAACTATGGCAGCAGAAAGGCTGGTCCCAGTACGACACAGTGTGGCGCATGGAGGGAGTATTGTAATGCCCAGGGTGTCTGGCCTGGTCCGCACTACCTTTTCAAAAAGAAGGAAAAAAAATGATGAACTTCAAAACTTCCATTGATATCGATGAAGCAACCTGCCAGGAGATGATCCTGAAGGAATGCACTCATGAATGGACGGTTGTTACTTATGTTGTTGCCGACGTAATGACTGAGACCTTGGAAAAGTACGGGAAAATGGAAGGCGATCTCGCTATAGAAGAAAGGCTGAAATATCTCGCCTCTATCGGTCTGATTGAGATCGATGACCTCAGCCAGCGCTACGGGCGGTACAACGTCAGGCTCTCAAAAACATACAGAAGAAAGTAACCATGAACTATCATCGCTGCCAGTGATGCCCTCAATATCAGGCGTAGCTGGCAGTTTTTTCAGCTTACTTTTCGTATGCTCGGCGTTTAGGCTACTCGGTGTCCTTCATTCTGGGGCGGTTCAGTATCAGGGTGACCGGCTCCTCCTCGCACTTCATCTGCAGCTCTGCTGCACAGCCGCCCGTGCATTGCAGATGAACTTTATTATTTTATTTCAGATAGTTAAATATCTACTGCTGCACTGATGAATAGTGAAAAATTTTCAGCTTTCCGCGGGGCCGCCGCCTCGTGGACAGGGTACCCCTCCGGAAGGACCCGCTCATTATTCCCTGCCCTGACACTGCCATAATAATCGGCCATCATCTGGCCGGCTGGTTGGCCAGAAGTGAAAGCCGTACCTGTAGAACAAAACTCAGGGCAGTCGCAATGACTTCCCAATAAGGACAAACATTCGGCCACAGCCTAAGTCTTTGATTTGTCCGGGACCGTCACTTTGGCAACCATATGAAGAATATATAGTGCAAAAAAGACAGTATTTTGAACACTCCGTTGTCAGAAGTAGCGGCAAGAAATACGTTTTAAACCTCAAGAATGTGAGCCGCGATAACATGCTGGCTGCGCACCGGGTGCCGCCGTAGATAATGGGCAATATCCCGCACAACACCAGCGGGTTTGGTGATGTGGAGAAGGCCAGCCGCATGTACGTACGCGATGAACTGATGCCGCTGCAAAAACGCTTTGTAGAATTGAACGACTGGCTGGGTGAAGAAGTTATCCGCTTCGAACCCTATACACTTGAACTAGCCGAAGAGAGTCGATCTGAATAATTTATTATGTAAGTCTATTGAATTATTAACAATTAACATCAATAATCTTCTTGTTAAGAAAATACGAGGATTTCATTTTGTCAAAAATTTCAGAGAGATGGAAATATGCTGCCATAAAAGAAGGTTACTGCCTTATTTGTGGAACATTTGGAAAACTTAGTCAAGATCATGTTCCGCCAAAGTGTGCAGTCCCGCCGGGAGAAATTGAACAACGCCTCATTACTGAATTCAAAGACATGAACATACGAGGGGTAAAGGCTTTACACGGGAGTGTTTTTAAAACTATTTGTACCAAATGTAATAATAATTTGGGTGCGCACGATATTGAAATAAAGCGCGTCACTAATGAGATCGATACCAAAATCAAAAGCTATCTTAAATATCCTCACTCGATATATAACACAATCTCCATAAAGGTGGATGCAACTTCATATCTACAAGGGATGACAGGGCATGTCCTCTCGGCATCACCCAATACTTTATGTCAAACCCCTCGAGATGATGTTCCTTTTTATAAACAGCTTTGTGATTTTGTTCTTGGTAAGAACCCCAAAATAACTGAGACACATAATTTTAGCTACTGGTTTTATCCTAATAAGATGAACATAACTGGTGCTCTTTTCAGCCTACTAAATACAACGAATTCAAGCGCTAAGAGAATAAGTGCTGGAGCATGCATCTACTTCTATCCTGTAGCTATTTTAATAACTGAATCTAATAGGACATTTAACGAAATAGCGCCATTTTCGCGAAAGCTTTCACCTTCAGATACTGAAATGGAGTTAGACCTTTCAACTCAACACTTTAACTTTTCCGCTTTCCCTTTCTTCAGTTTACGCGACACTGTCCTCGCGATGACTGATGCATGTATAACAGTAAGCCATGCGCCCATAGCTCGAAAGTACTGACTCTTGCAATCGCCCTCGTAGTTATTTCGAGGTCTCATAGTTTAAAATCATAATAACTTATGGATATAGATAAAACCTTGCTGGCGTCCTATAAGATGACACTATATTAGCATCGCCTGCCACTAATACAAAGCGGAAATTACTTGAAGCAATTGAGGTTAAAGATAAAGACTGATTATATTTTCGCTGGGACTTTACTATATACTATATGTCAAGTAACTCTGCTTAGTGCAACCCCAACATCCATCGCCATATCTGAAATTATACTCCATTTTAGCGGCCAATAGGCCTCAACAGCGCTTTTATTACGCCGAATAAGCCAGTACACAAATATGATCACACTCTGCCTGTAAAATTTGTTATCGGCACATTTCTTTTTGATAATCTCGGCTAGACCTTTATTGCGCGAAATAAATTTACCGAGCTCTTCCTCAAAGTTACCCCTAATTAAGTCTTGGAACGTATCAAGTATAATAATGGAAGAATTTTGCTTGACTGGAACAACACCTGTAAGTTGAATGAAAAGTGAATCAAGTAATGTCTCACAAGTTATAATAGATTTAGATTCTGTATTGTTTATTACTCGCTGAAAAAACTCATCAGCGGTTTCGATGAATGCCATAGTTTTGGCAACGGTGCGGACGACCTCTGGCTCTACAATCGTTTTCGTTTTATAAACTGCATCGTGAGTCAGTTCTGCATAAGCATGCTGAAGTAAAGAGCGAACCTGAATTTCACAGGGAGTATTAACATTTATAGTGATATTTGGCAACTCGATGGGCTGCCGATTTTTTATAATGAAATGATGTGACTGATAAGTGAAAAGCATTGGGGAAGCGTTGCGTTCTGCATTGTAGTTTCGACATTGTACGGCTTCCCAATCCCACTGAGCAGAAACTTCGTTTATGACTCTAGAGACGTTCTCTGCATCTTCCTGAAGCATCACAACGAACCTGACGCCTACCTTGTCCTCTATATCATCATAAGGATTTTGATAGCCTTTGTTACGATAAAAAGCTTTGTCGATCAGAGAATCATCATCCTTTAAACGATGATGCACCGGGATTTTCAAGTAGCTTTTAAGGTCGACATGCAGATTTGATGAGAGCGAGGATGAAATAGAATCCGCAACGAGCTGCCCCCAAGCGTCATACATCTCCTTTTCAGCTTGCCAACGCTTGCGGAATTCATTCTCATTCATTGCTGTTCAATAATCCTATCTTTGATGAGTATTTTCGTCCAAGTTGGCGTATATCCATCCTCTTGCACATCACCTTTGGCCGTTTCGATAGATACAAACTTTTCAAAAACTTCTGATGGCGCACTAATGAGTATATTCTTGCTGAATTTTACGCCCCTATTTTTGAGTTTGCTAGTGATGTGCTCTGTATCTTTGATAAACGGGGCCACAGGAAAATCTGAATCTTCGAGGTAATTCCGAAAATTATCTATGTCCTGAGTTGTCATGTAAGCACCCGCAAAAGCCATTGGGTCGACCTTCTGGGATACTCCTGCTTTCAAATCGGCATACAGAGCATTATGCAACAAAGTACGCTTTTCTTCGCTTATTTCCATATCGTTAATAAAATCGCAGGCTAGTTCAAAATACCTCTTCGTTGTCCTTGCGCTTGTTGCTGGATAATCACACCCAAGAAAACCTTTATAAAAGTAGTGAGCAGCAGCTTTACCATCTGACTTATCAATCTGGTAATCTGAAATGTGTACACTCCACATTTCATTAAGATCGTTACCATCTTCACTATCTTCACGCCGAAAAAAACCAGCAGATTTATAAAGTTTGGTTGATGGTGTTAATAAAAGCTCTTTCACATGTTTTAATGATATTATCCCTGTTTCTTTATTTAGCGACTTTTCATAACCGCTGTATATATCAGCCTTAATGATTCCAATGAGAGGTAGTTTATTATATTGGTAGGTCGCGCTAAACACCACCACGATTCCCCCAGCCATCCCTCTTCTTTTTTGCGCACTAGAAAGATTCTCGGCAATTTTATAACTGCTCTCAATAAATTCTTCCTCACTGCAATTATGGAAATTATTCACAATGAAAGGTGTGGTACCTTCGCTCTGATCATTAATAATCATTTCAACTGCGGATGAATCATGCCCCAAAGAGTTATACACTCTTTGTTTAAAGTCCTTTAAGGCATCCTCATCAAATTTTATGAGTTCAGTACCTTTTTCCGGCATGACCTCTTTCCCATCTTCTCCTCTCGGGAAAACCTGATGGATAGCTATTTTATCAATATCTAACTCTACGAAATTCATAAATATGGCTCTTAGATATCAGCAGATTTTTGAGGAATTTCCGCAGCAGCACTGTAAATATGCGCCCAGGTGCTCCCATCTTTTTCCCACACAGCCTGAAATGTTTTAAACAGTTCGTTTACTCGTGGTAAATGCTCATCTGAATCAGTAAGAATTTTCAATTCATTCTCAATATGATACAGCCCAAAAAGCGTAGATTTTTGCCGCATCCAGAGCTTTTTATAATCAAATACAGCCATCCAGCCATTTACTATGGTAAGTACTACGCCCAGCAAAAGAGCAATATTTTTCTGTGCAACATCGTGATCCGGCCAGTCTAAGCCAACTATGGCAGTAATTGCTGCACTCAATGCTATAGATCCTGCAGTTATTAACTGAAAAAAAAGTTTGTTGTTTCTACACTTAGGCTTAATTTTGGAAATCTTTTCACTGACCATTCCTAACAGGACGGCCCTTTCTGTATTTTGGTTCATCTTGACCCATAAGAAACATTAGATATGAGTTAATCGTGAAAGATATAAAATAAGCTAACATCTTGATTAAATAGGACTTTGCAAAGAAAGAGGTTGTTAAAATTATACTTAATCATCACTTTTGTTAATAAACATGTCAATAATGAAATCAGCGAAATCCTAAAATTTTTTTTCACGCAAAGCGTGGTGGGGGTAACAGCATTAATATAACGCATTGTATTTTGAGATATTTTTTCTTGACGGGCTTTTTGACAGAAATCTCATGGGCATTCTGACCTCCTTCTTATGATAAATCGACACTTAAATTAGCAATATGCGCTGTGGCATAAAGCCGACATTCAGCACGAGCGTACTAAGCAGCCAGTACATCAGAATCAGGAGCTAATAAGTGTACTGTGTCAGTCGGCTAAGCACCGATGCTTCTCAATTTTTTTGGTCACATAACGAGCACTAATTCTGCTTTTAAAACGCACGAAAAAAAAGAATAGTGGTTTAAGTGTTCACCTGTTCACCTTTGCCATTTTTATCATAATTATCATTAAGTTAAAGGGTGGACACTTTAAGTAAAAGTATTCACCAGGTGTTCACCCTGGTGGTCACCCTAAAAGTCTTAAAGGTGAACAGGTGAACACTTGGTGAACACTTAAAGAAAAAGTGTTCACCCCTTATATTTATGATAAATATGCATTTTTCTACAGGGTGAACACTGGTGAACACTTTTTTAATTAATTTATTTTTCTTGTGTAGTTTCAAAACAACGGGGCATCCATTCTTCAGCCTCGGGTGTAAGCAGTAGGTTTGACCTCATACCCTGCTTTGTCTTCTTCTTCTCATACGGCTTTCCATACTCAGCCATGGCACCAGGCATGTCTGTGCCAAACCGCATGAGCGATACCGGCTTGCTCAGCCCGTTCGCCCGCATGTAAGCCATATAGGCGTGGTAGAGATAGCGACGCGGGCTGAACGGAACAATTTCTGCGTTACCTATCAGCATGCCGTCACACTGCTGTGAAGCCATCAGGTATCCGCAGAAATCCACCAGCGAATCGCACTCGCGCTTGATGGCCAGAGCCTCCCCGAACGACTGCTGTTCAGACAGCAACTGACGCGCCTCCTGCTGGTCAGCAAAGCGGGTAAGAAGGTGGCGGATGATGACCGGTAACTCAGTCTCAATTTTTACCGTCATCAGCGGATCACGTTCGTTCTCCGGAATGACCCGTGAAAAGTTAAAAATGACCCGGCGCCGCGATATGCCACCGCTGCGATCGCTGAAGGTCATAGCGTTATTATTGACGGCCAGAATGACGGCCGGGATGCGCGTGGAGTAAGGCGCCTTATGCTTGGGATCAATTGCCACCTTGTCCCCGCCGGTAATGGCCTTGATGCCGGCACCGTCACCGGCGTAGCGGGTCATGTCCGGCATGATGATGAGCGAGTACCCCACGATGAGCGCGCGCTCACGCGGGTTCTCCAGCGCGGCCATGCTGGCTGAGACGGTGTTGCCCTTGCCGGCCAGCATGGTGCAAATTTCGGCCATCACACTTTTCCCGCTTCCCCCTGCCCCCGTGACTTCGAGGAAAAGCTGCCAGTCATAACGGTTGGCCATCACCATATAGAGAGCGGCCAGTATCCGGTCAGCCTTACGCGGGTGATGCCCGGCGCACCCGTTCAGCCACTGCTGAAAAACAGGCGCGTGCTCTGCCAGCGTTTCGTTCTGCACAGCCGCCGTGAAGGTGACGTCACTGGCGATAAGCAACCAGTCGTCGGGATCGTGCGGGCGAAAAATCCCCTGCCGGGTGTCAAAAACCCCGTTACGGAAACCGACAAGATGGCGGGACGGCGCCCCCATCACCGGCAGGCTCAGCTTCATGGCATCGACGGCATTCTTCATGGCCGGCATGGAATAGGCCGTTTCGCTGTCGATAAAAATGGCCGCCATCTGGCGCGCCAGCGCCCGGTCGCTCAGCGGCTGCCAGACGACGCCGTTATAGTGATGCACCACGTCGGAATCAGCATCCAGCGCCAGCTGCCCGCTGTAATGCTCAAGAAGCACCCCGCCGCGCTGGCTGGGCCCCATCTGAGACAGGGACAGCCCCGCCTGGCGGGATGCTTTCACCTCCTCCTCTCCGGCATTAAAAAGGCGGTTGATACGTGCCGTATCACACAGCAGTGCCTTAACCGCTTCCTCGCCCGTAAAACCGGCGATCAGGTCTACCCGCTTCTGGCGCTGCTTTTTCGCGTCTGTCTGACAGAGGCCGGCTTCACACAGGGCCTCATAGTTCATGCCACTGCCCGGCACAAAATCTTTCATTTTTTGCGCCAGTCGGCCATAGCAGGAATGTTTATCCCTGTGCCGTGAAGCGGCCTCACGGGCCGCTTTTTTATCAAGGGGATGGCCATTCACCCACAGGTAAATGCAGGTGAACAGCGCGTCAGACAGGATCTCCGTCTCCATTTCCGTCACGCTCATTTCGGTATCCCTCCACTCATCTGGAACTTCCCGATCAGCGGGTGATACCAGTACGCCGAACCGTACTTCCGCTTGGCGGCACGCAGTACCAGCCGTGCCGCTTCACGAAACTTCTCGTCCGGGGCCAGATAGCCTCCGGTTTTATGCCGCACCAGCATCACGCCCGCGTTGTGCGCCAGCTCCTCCGCCTTTTTAGTGGAGATGCCAAACTCCGCCGCCAGCGTGCTGACCGGTGCCATGCCTGGCGGAATGGTACCGCCCTGTGAATCCACCAGCGCATTCAGGCGGGCCTCAAGGTCTTCGACGCGCGTAGTGAGAGCCTCTACCCGGCCGGCCAGTTCGTTAAATTTCACGTTACTGATCATGTTGCTTTCCTCCGTCAGCCCTGAGCGCACGGTAAACCTCAAAATTGATATCGCAGGCCAGACTGATGAGATGCAACAGCTGGGGCGAACACTCCTGACAGGCCTTGTCCATAATCACCTCATACAGGGAGGTAGCCAGTTCGGCATGGTATTCAGCCTGATCTAAATCCATGGGCTCACGCATTCCGGGCCTCCTGAACGGGAAGCTGCCCCGCGAAGGAAAGGATGAAGTAAGGGGCCAGCAGGCGGCGGGCTTCCTGCTCTGAGCCGGCGTCGATGCAGAGACGGAACGGGGGAACAGACCGGTCCTGACGGGAAACGGCCAGGAAGCGATACTGATATTTAGGGCGAGTTTGGGTATGCTTGTTCATAGCCATAACTGTTACCTCGATTAACGGTTTGGTAAGACGCCTCGGTAGTGGGTCCAAGCACTGCTGAGGCGTTGCCTTTTTTACTATCTGTATGTAATGTGTCATTACACATAAACACATTACAACTGGTGTAATTGACGTGTCAACACACAAGAATGAAAGACGTGGTAACCCTCCTTTCCAGTTTCGGCTTGATCCCGAATTGCGAGACATGATGGAGCGGGCGCAGCAGCAAGATGGCGACGAATCTTTGGCTGCGTGGATAAAGCGAGTAATCCGCAAAGAGCTCCAGTCCAGAGGCATCGAACCCAAAGGCTGACCACCATTCGGAACACCAGCGAGTGCATACACTCCGGATGCCACATCAAACTCATCCCGCCAGAAGCATGTGAAGGTTTGCTGAATCAGCATGGGTAACCTCACACGGTCTGTGTACGACGCGTGGACGCCAGATAAGCGTCCAGGTCTGACTGAAAATAGATAACTTTGCGGCCAATTTTGTAATGCGGGATCTGCACCTTACCGGTGCTTGCCCAGTTGGCGAGGGTCTGCGGTGTAATCCCCAGATAGAGAGCCGCCTCTGAGCGGGTCAGACGGCAGGTTATTTTCGGGCTGACAGGGTGTTGCATGATTATCACCATCGCTAGTAGTTAAAAACCGATGGTGAATATCTATTGTCGGATAGGCCGGGGGTAGTCTCAGAGCGCGCTATGATCGGATCATAACGCGCTATAAGGGGATCATAACGCGCTATGAGGGTATGATCAGACGAAAAGGAGGACACGGCCGGACGACAGAAACTGGCCCCAGCTTCTCCTCCTTAATCCAGCGCGCCAGCGTCTCTTCACTGACCTGTCCCTTCAGGTGGGCATACACCTTTTTGATCATGGCATTTTTAGGGGTGTGCGGATAATGGCGCCAGGTTTCTGACATTATCGCGATCACCTCATCTGCATGTTTATTACGCCGTCCTGAGGCATTCCTGCTGTTATGCCCGCAGTACACTTCCCGACGAAACTCTTCAGACTCACGCAGCTTATTCATGGCGATATCCACAAACGACGCGGTATCGGTCTGTCCCAGCATGTCGAAAGACTTCAGGACAGGAAGGAGTGAAGTGGCTGTGTGGTAATGCTGCTCAAGCAGAAGCAGCAGATAAGATTTGAGAAGGGCCAGCCGGGCGCGGTCAAAGTTGTTTTTCACAAGGTCCGCACACCAGAGCGGATCTGAAATTTCGGTGATATACGCCCTGCGGTCTGCATCACTGAAGGACAATACCAGGTAAAACATGTTGATGTACGCTGTCACTGGCTCTGCCATAGCCAGTTCTTCCAGCTTTTTTGTCATTTCCGCTTTGATGTCATCAATCATTTCCTGACCTCATTGACCTCTTCTGAGAGTGAGAAAAGCAGTCTTCGCTTCTCATCATCACTGAGGTGATCCAGTGCTTCTTTCAGTCGGGCATCCAGGCCATCGGGCTTATCTGCTCTCCCGCTGTAGCACAGGATGGCATGCTCAATTTTTGCTGCAGGCGCCTGCAGCTCATCCGCGCCAAAGTGCAGATACCCCTGCGTCACATCGGCACTGCGCAGCGTCCGGTGGTTCATCAGCCGCTTCAGGATATAGCTTCCCACCCCGGCCAGCTCCGCCACTGTGCCGTAAGTTCGCCTCGCGTCATGCCACTTGAACGGGATGGGCTGCAGATTGTCCGGGTTGGGGTCAGGAACCGTTGACTGGCTGATGCGCCCGGTGACATGGCGGTATTCTTTGATGGTGGTCTTTATGCCAGGAAAGACCAGAGGATGCTCTCCTCTGCGGGCCGCTACGCGTCGGCGGAACAACGCCAGTAAAGTGCGGGTGATGGGCAGCTCCAGCGGATCGCCGTTTTTTGTCGTATCTATCCAGAAGTAGCGGCCTCCCAGGTTAACGCAGGACCAGGCGAGACCGAATATTTCGGACTTCCGCAGGCCCGTGAACGTGGCCATCTCCACGGCATCACACACGGTCGCTGCAAAATCATCACGTTCCCGCTCTGCCTGCTCCCTCACCGTCTCTATCGCAGATAACCAGCGGCCAAGATCGTGAGTACGGATGCGGTCGCTTTTCCTGACCGTGCCATGCCATTTTCGTTTGGTGCTGAGGACCAGTGTGGGTGGATCGGGAAGCAGGGTACGCCCTTCCTCATCCCGGTAGTGATCGTGTGCGAAACGGTAAACCGCCCTCAGTGCGCGGGCCCATAAATCCGCCTGGGCGTGGCTCCCCTGCCCTGTACCCCGTCGCAGGGAACGCTTGTCCGCACCATACCAGACCGTGCCATGCGTGATGGCTTTATGACGGGCTTCAACGCGGTCACGGGTGATGTAAGCCAGAGGCTGTGAGAGCCAGTCCCCTGAATAGTTGCCCAGAATGCTCCGGTATTGTTTTGCGGTGGCCGGCTTCAGGCGATGCTCGCGGCTGAGAATATAGGTATCCAGAGCGTCCTGCAGGGTGACGCCTGCCCGTTCATGCGTACGCTTCTGAATATTGGGGTTCTGACCGCTGAGGGCCATGCTGCCCATGACCTCCAGTGCTTTCGCCCGGGCATTCTCCACCGACAGCGCAGGAAAACGCCCCAGCGTTGCCCGGAAAAACTTGCCGTTTTTCTTGCGGGACACACAGAAACTTTTAATGCCGCTGACGCCGACACGGATCCGTAGCCCGTTTACTACCGTGTCGCCATACTCCACCTGTCCCCTGGCAGCAGGAGGCAGCTCTTCCAGCCTGGTTTTCGTGAATTTGAACGTTTCCATCCAGCCTCCTCGACCACACGATCAGGGTATCCTGCGAATCGCATGGTCCAGCCAGGATACCTATAGGATTCCCCGAGAGCGTATTTGGAATGATTTCTGGTTATTTATACAGCGGTCATTATATTGGGAAGGTATTGAAAAGTATAGAGAGGGAGCTTAACGTAAGTTATTGATTTTGCACTCATAATCGCTTGGTCGCTGGTTCAAACCCAGCAGGGGCCACCAAATTATCAACGACTTACATCAAAAGCTACCCTTAAGCTGGTTTTCCAGAATACTCACAGGATACCGGCCTGAAGTAGATCAAGTTAGTGCTTCCCCCCTATATATAGGCAATCCTGCTTTAAACTAATTTTACCTTAAAGCTACTTAACGCTCAGGCAAACTTTGACATAAAGCTGTTCAGCAAGCGCAATCTCCGCTTTGAGCAAAGAGCGGATATAAATCATGTTAAATTGAGACAGGTGGATTAGATTAATATGTAGTCATTAGCTGGAATTTTGAGCACAATATGATTCTGTGCTACTTTACTGCATAACCCCCTAACCCATTGTACAGGTTTAAATATGCATGAGCAGACGGCTTAACAGAGATCACCGAACCAAAATTAGAAACATTCCACGCCGCTTGAAAACTCTTAACCTTTGGGCTGATACTTTTAACTGTCCTGAGCGAGCCCTGTTTCCTGAAAATGAGTATTACTGGAATTTCAAAATCCCTGTGGATATCAATCTGGTTCAAGGAAAGTACAGCACGCTTAGAGATAAGGCAGCCTGTGCGCAAGCTATGATCAACGCCTGTTCAAATCTCATAACGGTGACTGCAGATATGGACTATTGCCCTCGGATTACTGCTGTTATATGCCTTCCAGATATGTTTACAAGCGAAATCTGTCTGTATCGATCAGAAGAGTATTACCAAAGCTTTATTATTGAAGCTCGTTCTGAAAATGGTGCCTCCGCTTTGATTAACGAGCGCAGCCTTGCTTCTGAGTGGGGGCTAATTCTTCCCGCTAATGTGCAGGAACTTGGTATCGCACTCGAATACTATGGGAGTGAGGATTATGATGAATGGTTCACAGGAGAGCGTTGGTATTATGGTCAGGTCATGTGAAAGTGCTGTGTTCAATTCTAATTGATAACCGCTTCTAGTACGAAGCGCATGCTTTTTTTCAGGTCCGCTTTGAGCGAAAGTCGAACGCGCACCTTAAGTGACAGACACTTTCTCTAATAATGGCATAACGGAGGGTGGCATATTTAGATTGTGTGTGATTAGCCAAAATTTAAAAATGATTAATGATAGTTTTTGCAGAGCATCTGCTTTTTTGACATGACATCATCATGGTTTTTTATAAAACAATTATTAAAAATAATAATGGAGTGCAAAATTGCGCATATATATACCTACCTCAAAAGTGGATTGTTGAGAGTAATTTCGAGCTGACATCCTGCAACGCATGGTTTTGAACACGGTCACGCAGCTCTTTCGAGACACCGATTTCGCTCATCAGTGTTTTGCAGGTCCGCCGTGAACCCCTCGCAAAAAACACCGGATTGTCAGAAAAGCGCTAGCGTAACAGATGATTACCTGCGCAAAGCTGTCGGTTCGTAGATGCTTGCCCGCATCCAGTCGCTGCGGCGGACTATCGTTAATGTTTTCCGCCTTCAGCCTTTCCAGAATTTCGACCGCTAAATCCGTTAACGCAACCAAAGGATCATGCTTGTTCTTAGAAACATCAGCAACTATCAACAGCGTTTTTTCTTTCCAGTTCACTGCATCCCTCCGACGGGAAGGCAGTTCATGCGGGCGCTGACCATCAGCATAAGCGCATAAATTAAGCAGCAAGCTCACCGTACAGCCTACGCCTGGCGTTTTGGGAAAGTCACCTATCAGCAGCGCGCAGCCATCGAAACACCTCCGAGGCAACTTACACACCTCCTTCGCCACACCTTCGCCTTTCATTTCATGATGAACGGCGGCAACATACTTGTGCTTCAGCGAATATTAGGGCATACATATATCAAGGTAACGATGTGGTACACATTTTGTACCAGAACATTTATCAGAGGCGTTGTCTTTAACCCCTTAAGTAAAATTGAATGATACAGGATGTAAGAAATTTATGGACGATAAAAAATACGAATATAATCTGTACGAAATCCTATGTCTGAAGACATACGGCAATACTTTTGAAGCCTATAAAATTGATGATTACGATAAGAAAATTACTGAGTGGGCTGAAAGAGAAATAACATCTGGTAATGAGTCTGATACGCTTTTGATTCTCGCCTCTCTTAATCTGGATAAAAAACCAGACTCTTATGAGGTGGAACACTATCTTTTAGTATATATGCGTGAAAATAACATTTCCGAGCCCAGCCCTGGAGAGAGTGCAGTAATATGGTTGAAAATAAAAACCTGGCTCTTGCTTCATGCTGAATCATCAAAAGAAATTGAACTGAGACTGCATCAAATGCCCGCATTTCCTTTGGCTCCTGCTTCTCGCATAGCCAGTAGTATCACCTGGCATTATTATGGCTTACACGAAGAACTCTTTGGTGACTGGGGGCCAGATTACCCCTCAAAAGCCTCGACCATGAGCGAGTCAGCGCTCATTAGTTATGTTCAATGTCGGTTGCAACCTTTCTATCGTATCCTTAACAATCCCGACTGGGCCTGGCTCTTAGCTCGTTAATGCTCTCCTATAGACCTGCCAGCAAAGTGGCAGCAGAGCGCAACGCTATGCGCCACTAATCATACTGTCGGCTTAAAGAAACATAAAAATGAGGAAGTTGCTGTTTCTACTCATTTAGCACTGAGATTCATAATCGCCCGGTCGCTGGCTCAAACCCTGCAGGAGTAAAAGCATTTAAAATAAAACCGTCGAATTCAGTCTGGCGAATATCTTTGCTCATCTCAAATATCTTTCAGCAATCAAAACAACCTGACTATTTTCTTTTTCCTGTGCCTGCATCTCAATTTAATGCCCATCGTAACGTGGGGATTTATTTAACCACAGACCTTGAGCTCGTCTTGGTACCCTGAAGCCCACATCTAACTCCACCGCCGCCTCGCGTTAGGCTCTACTCCTCATTCCACGTTATACTCCCCCGCTTTGGCGCACTCCACGAGCGTAATTAACAGCTATGATCTCCAGACGCAAATATCTCTTTCCTCTTTTTATCATCCTAATAGCCGCTGCCTGGTACTGGCTGACGCCGCACTACAGCAAAGAGGATGAGGCCTGGTACATCTCGGTGTTCTGCGCGATTCACCATGATGACAGCCGCCGCTTTGTGGCGGATATGCGCACGGTTATCGAAGGCGGCAACTCCGACTACGCGCTGCAAAAAATTCACTTCCAGCCGCGCCTGGGCCAGCACGTGGCGGACGCCTGGCAGACGCTGAGCGCTGAGCAAAAGACGCAGGCTAGCGCCGACGCCGCCCAGTGCCGCGACCTGCTCTCCGCGACGCTGAATTAAGCCGACGCTACGCTGCGCCACGCCGTTACAGCGCGAAATCCGCGTGTTATCTTGTGGGTTTCGCAACATCTGTTCAGGCAAGCTCTCATGACAAAACTGCGGGTAGGCATTGTGTTCGGCGGCAAATCGGCCGAGCACGAAGTATCGTTACAGTCGGCTAAAAATATCCTTGATGCGATCGATAAAACGCGTTTTGAGCCGGTGCTGTTAGGCATTGATAAACAGGGTCAGTGGCATCTTAACGACGCCTCGAACTTTCTCATCAACGCGCAGGATCCGGCGCTCATCGCGCTTAACCGCGCTGGCGAAAGCGTGGCGCTGGTACCTGGCGAGTCGCAGCAGCAGGTGATCGCCCGTCAGAGCGGTCATGCGCTGTCGCAGATCGATGTGATTTTCCCTATCGTGCACGGCACGCTCGGCGAAGATGGATCGCTGCAGGGCTTGCTGCGCATGGCGTCGCTGCCTTTTGTCGGATCTGGCGTGCTCGGCTCGGCGGTCAGCATGGACAAAGACTTCACCAAACGTCTGCTGCGCGACGCCGGGCTGCAGGTCGCACCCTGGATTAGCGTCACGCAGGCGCAGCGGTCGCGTATTCAGGCGGCGGAGATCGTCGCGCAGCTCGGCCTGCCGCTGTTTATCAAACCTGCCAATCAGGGCTCTTCAGTGGGCGTCAGCAAAGTCGACAGCATCGACGACTTCGACCGTGCGCTGGATCTCGCCTTTACCTTCGATCGCAAGGTGCTGATTGAAACCGGCATCAAAGGCCGCGAGATCGAGTGTGCAGTGCTGGGCAACGACGATCCGCAGGCGAGCCCGTGCGGCGAAGTGGTGGTGCACGACGCCTTCTACTCCTACGAGACCAAATATATCAGCGAAACCGGCGCGCAGACGCAGGTGCCTGCCGCTATCGACGACGCGCGCAGCGAAGCGATCCGCGTCGTGGCGATTAAGGCGTTTCAGGCGCTGGAGTGCAGCGGAATGGCGCGCGTCGACGTTTTCCTGACGGAAGCGGGCGAGATTATCGTCAACGAGGTGAATACCCTGCCCGGCTTCACCAATATCAGCATGTATCCCAAGCTGTGGCAGGCGGCGGGACTGAGCTATCGCGATCTGATTACCCGTCTTATTGAGCTGGCGCTAGAGCGCCATCAGCAAACCAGCCAGCTGAAAAGCAGCGTTTAGTCGCAAAGCGTCGCGTTACGCCACGTCGCTGGTGGCCAACGCAAGGGTTCTGAAGGCGGGCGTGGTCTGATTGCGCCCGTTGCGCTTGGAGAGATAGAGATTTTTATCCGCGGCGGAGATCAGCTGGTTGACCAGGCTGTGCCAGTCGCGCTCTTCGCCCGCCTTGCCCTGCGCCAGCCCCAGGCTGACGGTGACGGTAATGGTGTTGCCCTGCAGCCAGAACTTCTCTTTGCCGATCGCCTGTCGCACCGTTTCCGCCAGCTGGTAGAGGCGCTCGGGACGCGCGTCGAACAGCACGATGGCGAACTCTTCCCCGCCGAAGCGGCAGATGCGCCCCTGCTGGCCCACCACTTGCTGCATGCGCAGCGCAATCTCCTCCAGTACGCCGTCGCCGGCGTCATGACCGAAGTTGTCGTTGATGGCTTTGAAATAGTCGACATCCAGCAGGATGACGCCGACGTTGCGCTGCGCCGAGAACGGCTCCTCTTTCAGACTTTCATACAGCCCGGAGCGCGACAGCAGCTGGGTAAGAAAATCGTAGTTGGCGCGCAGCGCGAGCCGCTGATTAAGCTGACGCACCGCATCCATACTGACGGCGACGATCAGCGGGCTGATGGCGACGGTGGCGACGCCGAGACGCGCCGAGGTGAGATGACTTAAATGCAGCAGGTTATCGTTGCCCTGAATGTTCATGACGCCGTGCGATACCAGCACGATTTCGCTGATGCCGGTCAGCAGGATCACCAGGCTGGTGACCGGGATCGGCAAGACGATGGCGCACCAGATCAGCGCCGGAACCGGAAAAGTCAGGCTGCCGGCGCCGCCCATCATCGCCCCAACCACCAGCGACAGCACCACGCTCAGCAGCGGCAGCCATTTGCCCGGCGAGAGCAGCGCGGCAAACGACAGGCCGCGCCAGTTACGTGCCAGCAGGAACGGCAGCAGCATCACGCCGGTAGAGAACTGTTCGCTGAACCAGTCGCCCCAGGCGGTGGCGAAGCGGGTGTCGAAGCTCAAATCCTGCGCCAGCCCGCCCCAGGTGGCGCAGGCAAAGGCGGCCAGCAGGCAGGCGGGAAAGATGCGCAGCGCGTTGCTGATCTGCCTGCGGTCGGAGTCGCGCAGGTAGTGCTTCACCAGCATCGAGACGGAGATAATGATAAACAGCAGGTTGGCGACGTTAAGCGTCACGGCGGGCCACGCCCAGCCGGAAAAGAGGGTGTCGTTCACCACCATGGCGGCGAAGCTGGCAAGATAGTAGCGAATACGGTGCAGCCAGGGATGCCGAACGATGACGGCGGCGGCGATGGCGTTAACCGGCCAGAAGAGAGAAAGCTCCGCAGGCACGCGCAGATGGCTGCCCAAAAAGCAAAACAGCAGGGTGATCAGAAACAGCGAGAGAAAATTTATTGTGGTGTTGTGCTCTGCAAACAGCTTAACGCGCATAGGTCTGAACCCTGTAGCCTGTAATTTCCCCGCTCCCTGCCTGTTTCGGACGATTGTCGCACGCCATTAAACCGCATTCGCCGCCTGGGCAATTCAGTGAATAAACAGCAGAGATCGACGCTACTCACAATCTGGGCTGCGCCGTCTGGCTTACGGCGCGGAGATTATGCCTTAAATAAAAAAATCGGCTATCCGAGATATCCGATTTTTCAGACAACGCCTTAGTCAAACTAGCGGGTGACATGGACTGAAGAGCAAAGCGTCCCGCGACAGGGATGTCGCGGGCCGAGCTGGCAGGGATGCCGCTTTTGCGTCTTTGCGATCAGGCCATGTCACCCGCGTAACCGCCTGAATAACAGACGAATCCTTCTTTTACTTCACCGCCACCGGCCACTGGCTGAGGCGAATGCCGCGCTTATCTGCGTTGTCGCCGAAATCCTTCAGCACCGCCTTCACGTCGGGATCCAGATACTCGGCGTTATCGTGATCCACGATCACCACGCTGTTCTCGGGGATCTCCGCCAGCAGCCCCTGCAGTTTCGGGTTGTGCAGAAAAGTCAGATTCTGCTGAAAGCGCAGCACATAGTGATCGTCATAGCGCGTCAGCTGCAGCGCGTTGCGGTGGCTCTTGTAGAGGCTGTAAAGCATCTGCGTCGCCAGACCGATGCCGATGCCTGCCAGCATGCCGAACAGGATAATACCGCCGATGGTGGCGAGAAACGGCACGTACTGCTGCGCGCCCATGCGGAACTGCTCCACAAACAGGCGCGGCGTCGCCAGCTTATAGCCGGTATAGAGCAATACCGCCGCCAGGCTGGCCAGCGGAATGGCGTTCAGCATATCGCTGAACCAGAGTCCGCAGATCAGCAGCAGCACGCCGTGGATCAGAATAGAGAGCTTGGTCTGCGCGCCGGTGCTAACGTTCACCGAACTGCGCACGATCACCGCGGTAATCGGCATGGCGCCCAGCAGGCCGGCGCTGAGATTGCCGATCCCCTGCGCGAACATCTCGCGATTGGGCGACGGCGGCGGATTCTGCGGGCGCAGCTTCTTCAGCGCCTCCTGGCTCAGCAGCGTCTCCAGGCTGGCGACTAGCGCCAGCGTCACCGCCACCACCCAGACCGACGGATTTTGCCACGCGTTCCAGGCCGGACTCTCCAGCTGCGCCGCCAGCGCGGAGAGGCTGTCGAACTGCGGCAGCGCGATGCGCGACAGCTGAGCCGCCATATCCGGCATCAGCCGTCCGCCGAACACCGTGGCGGCGCAGCCGAACAGCACCGCCACCAGCGGACCGGGTATCCAGCCCAGCACGCCCGCCTTTTTCACCAGCGGCGTGGTCCAGAGCCAGAGGATCGCCAGACTGCCGCCGGCGACCAGCATGGCGGGCGCGGAAAAGGTCGCGGCGCCGCTGGCGAATCCGGCCAGACCGGCATCGCCCTCGATACCGAACGCCACCGGGATCTGCTGGATAATCAGCAAAATGCCGATAGCCGCCAGCATGCCTTTAATGACGCTGCCCGGCACCAGCGAGATAAAACGGCCGGCGCGTAGCAGGCCAAGGCCGCACTGCATCAGGCCGGCCAGCACCAGCGCGGTAAGAAAAGCGCTGAAGCTGCCGAGCGTCTCGATAGAGGCGACGACAATCGTCACCAGACCCGCCGCCGGGCCGCTGACGGCAAAGCGCGACGGGCTAAGCGCGGTGACCAGCAGCCCGCCGATTACCCCGGTCAGCAGGCCGGCGAACGGCGGCAGTCCGCTCGCCTGCGCGATGCCCAGACAGAGCGGCAGCGCCACCAGAAAAACCACCAGGCCGGCAGGAATATCCTGACGAAGCGTATTCACATTCATGGCGAAGATTCCTCTGCTGATTGCTGGATTAACTCTTTAAGGTGGCCCGACTGCAGATCGTAAACGCAGCCGAACAGATCTAATGTCTGGCCCGCGCGCCACGCGTCGCGTACCGGGGCGGCGGCGGCGAGACGGGCGAACTGCGCCAGCACGTTGACCTCCACCAGCCGGTTCAGCGTCTCCGCTGCTGGCTGCGGCTCATCGGGCACTTCGTTTCCCAATGCCTGACGCAGCGCGGCGATACGACGCGCCAGCGCCGAGTCTTCATACGCCAGCGGGCTCTGCGGCAGGTCAAGCGCCGCCTGAACGCCGCCGCAGCCGTAGTGGCCGCACAGCACGATGCGTTTTACGTCAAGATAGATGATGGCGTACTGCAGCACGCTCATCAGGTTGTCATCGCCGTCGACCACCATGTTGGCGATATTGCGATGAACGAAGAGTTCGCCGGGATGCGAGCCGGTCAGGACTTCGGCCGGTACGCGGCTGTCTGAACAGCCAATCCAGAGTGAATGCGGTTTTTGTTGATGGCGGTATTTTTCAAAATAGTCAGGATTACGCTCGCGGCGCTGGAGCGCCCAGCTGCGATTTTTTGCTAATAATGGTTTCAGTGTCGTCACAATCGTCTCTCTCAACAACCGGGAATCGAATATTCAGGCGAACAAGGCGGTGAACCGGCTCACAGTTAGCCGGCGTCGGTTTAAGAAATAACGCAGTTGATCACAGAAATTGTTTATAGACGTTTATGATTAATTACGCATCCGTAATTTTTCTCCAGGCCAGGGCAGCCCGATTTTTGTAAGGAATAATTCAGCAGAGGTAAATTTCAGGTAAAAATATTTAAGTACGCATGATTTAAGCGATGCGGAGATAACTATTAAACATTATTATTATCAATACATTAAAATAACCTTATTATTTAAAAGCTCTTTCTACTGACAAATAATGACATTCCCGTTGGGCTGGCTTTTACATACGCTCAGTTACCAGCGGCACTTTATTACAGAAAAATCCGAATTAATTTTTTAACCAATAGCGATTAACACTGGCTGCTGGCAAAAAAGGTAGCGTAATAAACTTAATAAAGATGGTTTTGAAAGTAAGAGATAATTAAATTAGTTTGCAGCAAAATAGTTACCTGTAAACGTAAATGTCGGCGGATAAAAAGCAGAGCCTGCTGGCGCAGGCTCTTTCGCTTGACGAATTATTTACCGTTCCACGCTTTCAGCTGCGCATCACGCGTTGAGAGCTGCTGCTGCGGCGTCAGCTTGTTGTAGTTTTCCGCCATGCCGCTCTCCCAGTCGCCATAGAGTGGATTAGGCAACACAATGAACTGGGTGCCGAACAGCGCATGGTTCTGGCTGACAAAGGCGCGACGCTGCGCGTTGCCCTGATGCCAGGTCGCCGCGCCGAAATCGTTGAGATTATCGCCCACATAGAGCACGACGTTGTAGCCCGCCGCTTTGATAGCGTCGAAACGCGCCTGCTTGTTAGAGTTGCCGGTGCTGAGGCGCACGGTCTGCGGCGTGACCTGCGGGAAGCCGAGCTGCGTCAGATTAGCGACGGTGGCTTCGAAATCTTTCTGGTCGCGGTTCGACACATAGAACAGCGTGCCGCCGTGCGAGGTGACGTAGCGGGCGAAATCGACCGCGCCGGGCACCGCCAGCGCCTGCTTCGCCTGGGTCCACGTCGACCAGCTTTGCGCGCTGAACGGCTGGCCGTTTTTCGCCTGCCAGGCGCTGTAGGCGCTATTGTCGATCATGGTTTCATCGAGATCGACGATCACTGCCTTAGGCTTGCCGGTCAGCGACGGCGCGGCGTCGAACGCCAGCCGCGCGCCGTTAAAGGCCTGCCACGTCAGCGCCTGATACTCGCCGGACTGCTGGAACCAGTTCAGGGCCAGCACCGACTGTTGGCCGAGCTGTTGCTGCGCATGTTGCGTTGTCTGCGAGGCGCAGCCCGACAGCATCAGCGCCATCAGGCCGCTGGTCAGCAGCGTTGCGGTCATTTTCATCCTGTTATCCTTAAGCCGAAAGTGGGAAGAGGTAACGCTTTAAAAATGTAGCAGTTAACCTAAGCTGAATGCAGCCAAACGCCTCAGAGGAGATTCATATGGGAATCCGCGTACGCTCTACCCTGCTTGATGCGCTGGAGTGGGTTGACTATGCCTTTCAACCCGCAGGCGAAGCGCCGCCCAACGATGTCGCTTACGGCCGTCAGCGTCACAGCGCCACGGTGGTGGATGACGAAGCCAACGTGCCGCCGAAAAGCTGCGAGTCCGACGGGATTATCGGCCTGGGCGCCCGGCCGGTCGCGGTCTATACCGCCGACTGCCTGCCGGTGCTGATTGCCGATACGCAGCAGCGGCGCGTGGCGGCGGTGCATGCCGGGCTAAAAGGCACGCTGGCGGGCGTGCTGGAACGCGCCGTCGACAGGCTGTGCGAAACGGGCAGCTCGCCGGACGGTCTTTATGTCGCCATCGGGCCAGCCATCGCGCCCTGTTGCTATGAGCTGGGCGAGGAGATGCTGAGCGCCGTCGCGCCCACGCTCTCCGGATCGCAGCCGCCCTGCTGGCACCGCGAGCAGCCGCACAATCCGCTTGCCGTCAGGCCGCAGGCGAAGGCGACCCGCAACGGCGTCTGGTTCGATCTGCCGCAGCTGGCGACGCTAAGATTGACAGAGGCGGGCGTGCCGGCGGCGAACATCGAAAACGTCAGCTTTTGCACCTACTGCATGGCGGAAACCGGCTCCAGCTATCGCCGCAATACCCACTTCAACAGCGGCTATCAGTCGCGCTTCTCATGGATACGCCGTCGGGGCGGCTAAGGCTCGCTTTTATGATGCGCCTCACAGCGCGGCAAACTTTCACTTTTTTTTAACATCACGGCAGCTACATTACACTCATCCGACCACTTACCTGAGTGATGCCGCCGTGAAGAGTCACGCCTACCCTGCCCTGTTCGCCCCGCTCGACCTGGGGTTTACGCAGCTGCGCAACCGCTTCCTGATGGGCTCGATGCATACCGGACTGGAAGAGCATGCCGACGGCGCCCAGCGCCTTGCCGCATTTTATGGCGAGCGCGCGCGCGAAGGCGTCGCGCTTATCGTCACCGGCGGCGTAGCGCCCAATGCCCAGGGCGTGGCGATGAAGCATGGCGCGACGCTGGTCTCGCCGGAACAGTGCGGCTGGCACCGCCAGATTACCGACGCGGTACATGCGGAAGGCGGCAAAATCGCGCTGCAGATCCTGCATACCGGCCGCTACAGCTACCAGCAGGATCTGGTGGCGCCCACGGCGATTCAGGCGCCGATTAATCCTTATCTGCCGCAGGAGATGAGTGAGCAGGCGATCCTGCAAACCATCGACGATTTCGCACGCTGCGCTCGGCTGGCGCAGCGCTCGGGCTATGACGGCGTAGAGATCATGGGCTCGGAAGGCTACCTGATTAATCAATTTTTAGCGCCGCGCACCAACCAGCGCAGCGACCGCTGGGGCGGCGACGCGCCGCGCCGCCAGGCGTTCGCGCTGGCCGTCACCCGCGCGGTGCGCGACGCCGTGGGCCGCGACTTTATTGTGATTTTCCGCCTGTCGATGCTGGATCTGGTGGAAGACGGCAGCTCGCTGGAAGAGACGCTGACGCTGGCGACCGCGCTGGAGAAAAGCGGCGTCACCCTGTTCAATACCGGCATCGGCTGGCACGAAGCGCGCGTTCCCACCATCGCCACTTCGGTGCCGCGCGCGGCCTTCGCTTCGGCGGCGCGGCGGCTGCGTCAGCATGTTTCGGTGCCGGTGATCGCCACCAACCGCATCAACCATCCTCAGGTGGCCGAGCAGCTATTGCAGAGCGGCTGCGCGGATATGGTGTCGCTGGCGCGTCCGTTTCTCGCCGACGCCGCCTTCGTCAGCAAATCGGCGCGCGGCGCGGCGGAGAGCATCAATACCTGCATCGCCTGCAACCAGGCCTGCCTCGACCAGATCTTTGTCGGCAAGATCACCTCCTGTCTGGTGAATCCGCGCGCCTGCCACGAAACCCTGATGCCGGTAACGCCCTGCGCCGCGCCGAAGGTTATCGCGGTGGTGGGCGCCGGTCCGGCAGGCATGGCCTTCGCGCTGCAGGCGGCGCAGCGCGGCCATCGGGTGCAACTCTATGAAGCTGCTGACGCTATCGGCGGCCAGTTCAACATCGCGCGCCAGATCCCGGGCAAAGCGGAGTTTAGCGAAACCCTGCGCTACTTCGCTCACCAGCTTGCCGCGGCCGGCGTCGAGCTGCAAACCGGTTGTCGGGTGACGGCGGCGGATCTGGTCGAGGCGGACGAGGTCGTGCTGGCAACCGGCATTCAGCCGCGCACGCCAGCGATTCCCGGCATCGATCATCCAAGCGTACTCAGCTATCTTGAGGTGCTGCGCGACAAAAAGCCGGTAGGCAGCCGCGTCGCCATTATCGGCGCGGGCGGCATCGGCTTCGATACCGCCATGTACCTCTCTCAGCCGGCGGAAGCGCAGACCAGCGAAAGCTTCTGCCGCGAATGGGGCATCGTCCTGACGCTGGCGCAGCGCGGCGGCCTGACGCACGCCGAGCCGCAGCCTGCTACGCGCGCCGTCTGGCTGCTGCAGCGCAAACCGGGCAAACCGGGCGCGGGTCTGGGCAAAACCACCGGCTGGATCCATCGCGCCACGCTGCAGGCGCGCGGCGTGCGCATGTGGGGCGGCGTCGAGTATCTGGCGATCGACGATGAGGGGCTGCTGCTGCGCCGCGACGGCGCAGTAGAGAGAGTCGTAGTGGATAACGTCATTATCTGCGCCGGTCAGGAGCCGCAGCGCGAGCTGGAGGCGGCGCTGCGCGCCTACGGCAAAAGCGTTCACCTTATCGGCGGCGCCGACGTGGCGCTGGAGCTGGATGCCCGCCGGGCAATCGCCCAGGCGGTGCAGCTCGCGCTGACTATCTGATCAGCGCATCTTAACCGCGCGCAGCACCACGAACTTCTGGTTCGAGGCCACCAGCGTGCAGTTGCCGAACAGTTTTTTCAGCTTGTGGTGATAGTCGAGGTGGCGGTTGCCGACGATGCGCAGCTCGCCGCCGTACTGCAGGCAGCGTTTGGCGTCGCGGAACATCTGCCACGCCAGGTGATCGGTAACGGCATGCTGCTGATGGAACGGCGGGTTGCAGAGCACCGCGTGCAGGCGGTCTGACGGATAGCCGCTCAGCACGTTGTTGACGCGAAAGACGCAGCGCGTCACATCCTGCGGGCGGTTCACCTCGACGTTGAGCTGGCTCGACGCCACCGCCATGTAAGACTCGTCAAGAAAATGCACTTCCGCCTGCGGATTGCTCTCCAGCGCCATCAGGCCGATCACTCCGTTGCCGCAGCCGAGATCGACGATCTCGCCTTCGATATTTTCCGGCAGGTGATGCATAAAGAGGCGCGCGCCGATATCCAGCGAGGTGCGTGAGAAGACGTTGGCGTGGTTGTGGATCTGATAGGGCGTCTCGTCCAGCGGCCAGACGGTGGTCGCCGCCTGCGGCGCCAGCGTCGGCGCGCTGAACTGGGTGTAGATCAGACGCGCTTTTTTCCACGCCAGCGAGGTGCGCGTGTCGCCGAGGATCTTCTCGAACAGCTGCAGCGTGGAGTTATGGATCTCTTTAGCGCGCGCCGCCGCCAGGATCACCGTATCGGCGGTCACCACCTCGCGCAGGGCGCGCAGCTGCTGCTCCAGCAGCGCCAGGGTTTTCGGCACTTTGATCAGCACCGCGGACGGCGAGGCGGGCAGCGGGTCGAGGCTGCTGAGAAAGCGCACTTCGCCGTCGTCAAGTTCATTGAGGCGCAGGTTTTGCCGCGTCGCCTGCTGGCTGAGCCAGGAGTCGCTGACGTGCCAGACCGGACGCGGATTGAGCGCGCAGGTGAGCGCGCCGAAGCTGTCGTTGAACACCAGGATCGGCCCTTCCGGCAGCGTCTGCTGCAGCAAATATTCATCTGCCGCATCCCACGCCTGAAGCGGACTCTCTTCACGCATTTGCGGAAAACGATGCAGGATCAGGGTGCGATCCGCTAGTTCAAGTTGGCTCATGAATTCTCCGGCTGGTACAATCTGGCTGTTTTACGCCCTAAAAAGGGGGCGCAGTATACTGTCTTTCGCCGGGAATCCCTAATGTCCTCACTCATCTATCTGCAGGGTTATCCTGAGAACATCCTTCAGCAGGTTCAGACGCTGATCAAACATGAAAAGCTTGGCGCTTTTTTGCAGCAGCGCTATCCCGACACCCACAATATCGTTAGCGATAAAGCGCTATATGACTATACCCAGGCGCTGAAAAATCGCTTTATGCGCAACGCGCCGCCGATCAGCAAAGTTATCTGGGACAATAAAATCAAGGTGATGAAACACGCGCTGGGCCTGCATACGGCCGTTTCGCGCGTTCAGGGCGGCAACCTCAAGGCCAAAGCGGAGATCCGCGTCTCGACCTTTTTCCGCCTCGCGCCCGAGCCTTTCCTGCGCATGATCGTGGTGCACGAGCTGGCGCACCTGAAAGAGAAAGATCACGACAAGGCGTTCTATCAGCTCTGCTGCCATATGGAGCCGGACTACCATCAGCTGGAGTTCGACGCCCGGCTCTGGATGACGGATCAGGCGATGCGCGGCAACGCGGCCTAAAGGAACTCCTGCGCTTTCTGGATCAGGCTGGTTTTGGTCAGCGCGCCGAGAAAGCGCTTCTCCTGCGGATTATTCAGCACCGGCAGGCGCTCCAGCGTCACGCGCGCGAACGCCTCCCAGCCTTCGCGCATGCTCTGGTTCTGGTAGACGAAGGGAAAGTTGTCGTCCATGACCGTAGAGACCGGCGAATCGAGCGTGATCTCCTGCGCCAGCACCTTACGCGCGATATCGTGGATCGAGACCACGCCGAGAAAAGCGCCCGCCGCGTTTATCACGTAGACGTAGCGCTCGCGCTTCAGCGAGCTGACCGCCAGCGCCTGCCCGACTGACTCCTGCGGCTGCAGCGCCGCCCCCGGAATAATCAGCTCCGCCACGCGCATATTGTCGAAGTCATATTTCGCCTCCGAGCGGTTAAAGTGGTTGCCGACCACCGGATAGGTGCTGGCGGACTGCAGGCGATAGACCACCATCGACGCCAGCACGGCGGCGATCATCACCGGAAAAAGCAGCGAGCTGTTGAGGGTCATCTCCAGCACCATCAGGATCGCCATCAGCGGCGCCTGACTGACGGCAGCCAGCACAGCCGCCATGCCGATGGCCGCGTAGAGCAGCAGGTTGCCGAGCGGCAGATGCAGCGCTGCGCCCAGCGTCGCCAGCGCCACGCCGAGCAGCGCGCCGATCAGCAGCGACGGCGTAAAAAGACCGCCCACCGCGTTGGAGCCGACCGACAGCGTGGTCGCCAGCGTCTTCAGCAGCAGCAGCAGCAGCAGGCCCGGCAGCAGATAGTCGCCCGCCATGATTTTGACGATCACTTCGTAGCCGTTGCCCAAGATATCGGTGGAGATCAGCGCCAGCAGCCCTACCGCCAGCCCACCGGCGCCCAGCCGCAGCGGCAGCGAACGGATATGGCCGAACAGCGCTTTGCTGCGCGCGATAAGCTTAATCAGCAGCCAGCCCGCCAGCCCGGCGGCCAGGCCAATGATAACCGTCAGCAGCAGGCTGCTTACGTCCATCTGAAAGCTGGCGTCCGCCAGCGGATAGAGCGCATTGCGGAAGCCCAGCGACCACATGGTCATCACGGCGACCGACGAGGCGATCACCAGCGGGATCAGGCGCTGCAGCGCCGAAATGCCAAAGGCGATTTCAGCCACGAAAATCGCCGACGCCAGCGGCGCGTGGTAGACCGATGAAAGTCCGGCGGCGGCGGCCATCGCCACCACATCGCTGTTTTTCAGGTTGAGCGAGGCGGGGATCCAGCGGCCCAGCACGCTGCCGCACAGCGCGGAGAGCTGCACCATCGGCCCCTCTTTACCGATAGAGGCGCCCGAGCCGATGCTGGCGATAGAGGAGAGCGCGCGAAACAGCGAAGTGCGGGTCGGCACCGCGTCGAGCCGCGCGTTAATCACCTCCAGATAGTCGGTCTTTACCGTCTGCTGCTGTTCGATACTCACCGCGTAGCGCAGGAAAAAGCCCGCCAGCACGCCGCCCGCGCCCACCAGCAGCGGCCAGAAGATCCATGGCCAGACGTGCATCGCCACGGTAATCTCACTGCCGCTGTTGAACAGCAAACGGTTGATCAGCTCGATAACGCCGCGAAACGCCAGCGTCACCAGCGACGCCGCCAGTCCGA
>Ga0157361_1000157_pt1 | contig 36386 bp, 25 predicted proteins | sample AttlaeALBM2_FD_111481 | JGI IMG/M metagenome (GOLD analysis project Ga0157361, IMG submission 111481) | Fungus gardens microbial communities from leaf cutter ant in Ribeirão Preto, State of São Paulo, Brazil - Atta laevigata ALBM2 | ecosystem: Host-associated > Fungi > Mycelium > Unclassified ...
GATCGCCAACGGTGATGATGTGCTGGGTACGGTTACCGTGGGCGCCGACGGCAGCTGGAGTTTTGCACCGCAAACTGCGCTGGCGGACGGCAGCTACACCCTTACCGCCACCACGCGTGATGCGGCGGGCAACCTGAGTGCACCGGTGACGGCGCAGCTGGTGATTGACGCCACGCCGCCGCAGCCGGCGACGGAGATTACGCTTTCAAGTGATAACGGGGCCTCGCCAGGCGAGATTCCGGCAGGCTCCACCACCAGTGACAACACGCCGCTGCTGGCCGGGACCGCAGAGGCGGGCAGTACGGTCAACGTCCTGGATAATGGTGTGCTGGTGGGCACCGCGATTGCGGACGCAGACGGCGCATGGAGCTTTAGCGTTCCGACGCTGAGCAATACCGCACACAGCCTTACCGTGACGGTCACCGATGCAGCAGGCAATACCGGCACGCCTTCTGCGCCCATCAACTTCACCGTCGACAGCCAGGCACCGGTGCAGGCCACACTTGTCGTGACCAATGACAACGGCGCCGATCCGGTGATTGTGCCGAATGGCACGTTAACTAACGACAACACGCCACTGCTGAGCGGCGAAGCCGAGCCGGATAGCCTGGTCATCATCTATGATGGCGACGTTATTTTAGGCTCGACCACCGCCACTGCTGGCGGCACATGGAGCTTCCCATCACCGGCACTGACCGACGGCGCGCATACGCTGACGGCGACAGTCACCGATGCGTTGGGCAACGTCAGTGCGCCGTCATCCAGCTTTACCCTGCAGGTTGACGCTACGCCACCGCAGCCGGTGAGCGGGCTGCTGCTGCAGAACGACAACGATGCGGACAATCCGGCAACCATTGCCAACGGCGGCGCAACCAATGACAACACGCCGCTGCTGAGCGGTACCGGTGAGCCGGGTGCCCTCGTGAATGTGTTTAACGGCAACCTGATCGTGGGTTCGGCAACGGTAGACGCAGACGGCAACTGGAGCCTGAACACCAATCCGCTCGACAACGGCACCTACAATTTGTCGGTGGTGGTGAGCGATGCGGCGGGCAACGCGAGCGATCCGGTGAGTGTCGGGCTGACAATCAACACCGTCGCGCCGGATCCGGTGTTGACCTTTAACGTCTTTGGCAACAACGGTTCGACGCCGCTGCTGGTCAATGATAACGGCTTCACCAATGATACAACGCCGGTACTGCGTGGTACGGCGCTGGCCGGCGCAACGATCAACCTGCTGCAGGATGGCGAGGTGATCGGTACGGCTATCGCGGATGCCAATGGCGTGTGGCGCTTCGAAACCAGCGCGCTGGATGACGGTGCCTATGCCTTCTCCGTGGAAGTGGTGGATGCGGCCGGCAACGTCAGTGAACCGACCGGACCGATTACCGTTAACATTGATACCGTACTGCCAGTCGCGGTCACGGACCTGACGGTGTCGGACAATGTGGGCGGTAGCAACGGCGAGCTGGGCAACGGCGCAGCTACGGATGACAACACGCCGCAATTAAGTGGCACGGCGGAGGCGGGAAGCCGGGTCGCGATTTATGACGGCGATACCCTGCTGGGCACCGCGCTGGCGGGCACAGGAGGCGCCTGGACGTTTACCCCTGCGGCCCTGAACAATGGTCTCCACTCCTTTACGGTGGTGGTGACCGATGCGGCGGGCAACGTAGGGCCGGCGTCGGCCGCCTTTGACATCAATGTTCAGGCCGATCTGCCGCCGGCCACCAGCACGCTTCAGATCACCGATGACGCCGGTGGTACGCTGGTCACGCTGGCCGACGGTGCGGTAACCAGAGATACCACGCCGACCCTGAGCGGCCTGGCGGGCGCGAACGAAATCATTCGCATCTATGACGGCACAACCAATACGGAGATTGCCAGCGTCACGGCAGGGGCGAATGGTCAGTGGAGTTACACCCCAACGCTGACGGCGGACGGCGATTACGCCTGGTATATCACCGCAGAAGACCTGGGCGGCGATCCTGGTGCGCCGTCTGACACTATCACCATTACGCTGGATACCGTGGCGCCAGCAGCGGTTGATGATCTGGTGGTCAGTAACGACAGCAGCGGTACGGCGGTGCCGATTACCGCAGGCGCATTCGTGAATGACAATACGCCAGTCCTGACCGGCAGCACTGAACCCGGCGGCATCGTGACCATCTTTGATGGCAGCAATGTGCTGGGGACGGCGATTGCCAACGGTGACGGCGACTGGACCTTTACCACGCCATTCCTCAATCAGGGGCCGCACGCGCTGAGCGTGGCGGTGACCGACGCGGCGGGCAATGTTGGCCCGGCGACGCCGGCCCTGAACTTCACTATCGATAGCGTCGCACCGGCGGCACCAACGCTGCTCATCACCAACGATGTGATTAATCAGCCGGTGCCAAACGGCGGCTACTCGCGCGATGCCACGCCAACTCTGAGCGGAACGGCAGAAGCGGGCAGCAGCATCACTATCCGCAGTGATGGCGATATTCTGACGACGCTCACCGTGCCGGCAAACGGTCAATGGAGTTATACGCCGGCAACGGCGCTGGGCGAGGGTTCACACGTGATCAGCGCGTCAGTGACGGATGCGGCGGGCAACGTCAGCGGCACCACCAGCGCCACGGTCATCGTGGATACCGTGGCGCCTGCGGCTGTCACGCTCAATGCCAGCAACAACGAAGGCAGCACGCCGGTAGCGATCCCGAACGGGACCACCACCGGTGATGCGACGCCGCTGCTGAGCGGAACGGCGCAGGCCGGTACCCTGCTGACCATCAGTGAGGCGGGCCAGGTTGTGGCGTCGCTGACGGTCGGTGCCAGCGGCAACTGGAGCTACACCTCGGCGGCGCTGAGCGATGGCAGCCATACCTTCAGCGTGATCGCCACTGATGCTGCAGGCAATAGCTCACCGCCGACTACGTTGACGCTAAATGTAGATATCACGCCGCCGCTGGCCGCCACCAACATTGTGGTGCTCAATGACGCGAACGCCACCGTGCCAGCGGGCGGATCCACCAATGACACCACGCCAACGCTGCGCGGTAACGCTGAAGCGAACGGTATTGTTACCGTTTACGACGGCAATACCGTGCTCGGCACGGCAACCGTCGATGGCACCGGTGCCTGGACCTTTATCTCGCCAGTGCTGAGCAATGCCGCGCACAGTCTGAGCGTAACGGTCACGGATGCGGTGGGGAATGTCGGACCGCGCACCGCGCCAATCAGTATCACCGTTGATACGACAGCGCCGACCAACCCAACGCTGGTGGTAACCAATGACAACACCAGCGCGACGGTCCCCAACGGCGGCTACAGTAACGACAGCACGCCAACGCTGCGCGGCACGGCCGAAGCCAACAGCACGGTGATTATCCGTGAAGGCACTACGGTGCTCGGCTCGGTGGTAACCGGCGGCGACGGCAGCTGGAGCTTCACCGTTCCGGGCACGCAGACGCTGAGTGACGGTTCGCACACGCTGAGCATTACGGCGACCGACGCGGCGGGCAACGTCAGCGGCGCGGTCAGCTCAACGCTGATTGTGGATACCGCTATTCCGGCGGCCATTACCGGCCTGACGGCGGCCAACAACAACGGCAGCACGGCGGTGACGATCCCGAACAACGGCGTCACCAACGACAGCACGCCGCTGCTGACCGGCTCGGGTGAAGTGGGCGCGCGCGTGACGGTTTACGACGGCACGACACTGCTGGGTACCGCCACAGTGGGCAGCAACGGCAACTGGAGCTTTGTGGTGGCCAACGCGCTCAGCAACGGCAGCCACACCTTCAATGTCACGCAGACCGATGCGGCGGGCAACACCAGTCCGCAGGCCTCAACCACGCTGCGTATTGATACCGTGGCGCCTGTGGCAAGCACGCTTACCATCACCGACGACACCGGCACCACGCCGGTATCGCTGGCGAATGGCGCGTACACCCGTGATACCACGCCAACCCTGAGCGGCACGGCAGAAGCTGGCGCAGTAGTGACCATCTTCGATGGCGCAACGGCGATCGGGTCTGTCACTGCAGGCACCGGCGGCACCTGGAGCTTTACCACCGCCGCCCTGGCGAATGGCGCGCATACGCTGAGCACCACGGTGACCGATCCAGCGGGCAACGTCAGTACCGGTAACGCTACAGCGACAGTGAACGTGGATAACGTACCACCGGCGGCCGTCAGTGCGCTGGCGATCAACAGTGCCGGTACTACCGTCACGGGTAGCGGTGAAATCGGTGCCACGGTGACAGTGCGCGATGCCGGCGGTAACGCGCTTGGCACGGCGACAGTGGGCACCGGCGGCACCTGGTCGGTCACGCTTAGCACGGCCCAAACCACCGGCGCAACGCTTTCGGTCACGCAGACGGACCGCGCCGGTAACGTTTCACCGGGTGCTTCTCTGGTTGGTGCGATCCGTGTGGTGGCGACCAATGACACCAACGAAGTCGACTACACCACTACGCAGGCGACGGTAAGCAACGGCACGGTCAATTCGTCGCACACGGCGTTGCTGACGGTAGGCTTGGGTACGCTGCTGAATGCCAGCGTAATTAACAACGGTAACGCTTATCTGTTCAACGTGGGTCCGGACGATACGCGTACGGTGACGCTTAACGGCTCTGTGACCAGTATCGGTCTGGCGGCCAACTACTCGCTGAACCTCTATGAACAGCAGGCGAATGGCTCGTGGTTGTTGATTCGCTCGCAGCCTAACTACATCAACGCCTTGCTGACCATCGGCACGCTGAAGGGCGGCAACGTTACCTACAGCGCGCTGGGGACCGGCAACTATGCGGTAGTCGTCGCGGCAACCACCAACGTCAGTGTCCTGCCGACCACCACAGTGAGTACGGTGTCGGACTTCACTACCCTGGCGGTCACCACGGCGGCGACGGTCACCGGTAATCTGCTGACTAACGACACCAGCTCGATCGCCGGCACCATTCCGGCGGGCACGGCGGTTACCACGGTAGGCGGGAGTGCAGTGGCCGCAAGCGGTAATACGATCATCAATACCGCTTACGGGACTCTGACAATCGATGCGAAGGGCGCTTACACCTATGCGCTGAAGGCGGGCCTGAATATCGATACCCTGCCAGCAGCGGACACCTTCACCTATGCGGTGCGGGATGCCAATGGGGCCGTAACCACGGCGACGCTCTCCGTCACGCTGCATAACGGTGTGGCCACTGCGCTGTTTGCCACCACCAGCCTGGCGGCGGAAGCGACCAGCGCCGAGCATGATGCCAGCGGCACTATCTGGAGCGACAGCGCCGCCAGCCACGCCGGAACCTTGAGTATCGCTAATGAACACGGCGATTTCACCACCGTAAGCAGTACCGGAACCACGCTGGTCGCGGGTGACTATGGGGTGCTCTCCATTGCCGCCAACGGCAGCTACACCTATACGCTGAATGCGAATCTTGATGTGCAGAGCATGACGCATAAAGAGGTGTTTACCTATACCCTGGCCGCGAAGGACGGCACCATCACCACCAATAGCTTCACTATTGAGCTTCACCCAACCATTACCGGTACTGCGGGGGCTGACAGCCTGACCGGTAGCGCCTACGACGACACCATCACTACCGGTGCCGGCGCAGATACGCTGGTCTACCATCTGCTGAGCGCAGCAGACAGTACGGGCGGCAACGGCCATGACACCTGGACCGACTTTAACGTCGCGCAGGGTGACAAGGTTGACGTCAGTAACCTGCTGATCGGCTGGAATGATTCCACAAGTAATATTAATGATTTTGTGAAAGTGGACCATACTTCTGATGGCAATACTGTGCTCTCAATTGACCGTGACGGTAGCGGAACGGGCTACAGCAGTACTCAGCTGATTACGCTGGAAGGCGTAAACGTCTCACTGGAGGAGTTACTGCAGCAGCCGCACCAAAACCACACGGCATAGTGGTGATGTGACGCAGGGACGCTTAACGGGCACAGGATGTGCCCCTTTCTCTATTTTGACTGGTGGACAATCGATGGATCTGATGCACTCCGGCGCAACTTCTCGCCGTTCCTGTAAGCTCCGCGTACTCTGCGCGGGCCTCGTTTTATTTCACAGTTCTCATCTTCTTGCTGCCAGTGATGCCCTTACGCGTGCCGGATACATAAGCCCGGCAGGGCTGGCGCAACAGCAGGAGCTTCCGTCATTAACCGGTCAGGTGGCCGAGCCCGCGCTGGCAAATGTGCCCGATACCTTAACCATCAGCCAGGCGGTGCAGCGCGCCATTCAGTGGCATCCCGATGTGGCGCAGGCCATTGGCCGGATGCTGGAGCAGGCCAATCAGGTCGATGTGGCGAAAGCCAAATACTATCCGCAAATCAGCGGCGGGATGAATAACGGCTACAGTAACGCTTACTCAGAAAAGGGCTTTAGCCCCTCGTTTGTGCTGTCGGTGTCGCAGATGCTGTACGACTTCGGCAAAGTCAGCAGTTCGGTGCGCTCCGCTGAAGCGGGCGTGGCGCAGGAGCAGGCCAATGTGCTGGTCAGTATTGATACCGTTGCGCATGACACGGCGGCCGCCATCGTGCAGGTGCAGGGATATCAGCAACTGGTAAAGATTGCGCAGGATCAGCTGGCGGCGCTGAGCAAAATTGGCGAGCTGGCGCGGCAGCGCAACGAGGAGGGCGCCGCTTCGCTCTCGGATGCTACGCAGACGGATGCGCGTATTGAAGGCGCGCGCACAATCCTGACGCAGTATCAGGCCAGCCTTGCGCGCTGGCGCGCCACGCTGGCGACCTACCTTGGCTGGCCGCTGGTAAAGCGCGTGAGCGATGATTTCCCGACGAACCTGACGCGATCCTGCGCGGTCGGTAAAGCCGATGATAAGACCAACCCGGCGGTGCTGGCGGCCTGGGCGCAGGCGAATCAGGCGCAGGCCAAGCTGGATAACGCGAATGCACAGAACCTGCCGACTATCTCGCTGGAGCCGCAGGTGACGCACTATCTCAATAACCATTACTCCGGCAGCGAAACGCTGGATCGTACCCAGTATCAGGCATTTGTCAGAGTAGAAATGCCGCTGTATCAGGGCGGCGGCATCACCGCCGCGCGCGATGCGGCAGCGAATGCGCTGCAGGCGGCCAATGCGGCGGTAAACTCTGCGCGCCTGAAAGCGCGGCAGCAGCTGAGCGAATCGCAAAACGAAGCGCTCAGCCTGTCGCAGAGTCTGGCCATCATGGCGCGGCAGCAGACGCTGGGGGAGAAAACTCAGCAGCTGTATCAGGATCAGTATCTGCAGCTCGGTACGCGTCCGCTGCTGGATGTGCTCAACGCCGAGCAGGAGGTGTTCCAGACCCGCTTTACCCTGCAGCAAACCATCAGTCAGTTACGCTCACTGCAGCTCGACTGCTTATACAGCACCGGGCAGATGCGGTCGGCATTTGCGCTGAATAATCAACGCATTCAGTCCGTGGAGATTCAGCCATGACACAACTACAACTTCCCGATGCGCCCAACGGTAGCACCGACAGCGCGACCGGCGGCGATGTGCCGCTCAACGGCTGGGCTACGGCGATTATCCTGATCGCCACTCACTACCGCTTGCCCTGCTCGCCGGGCATGATCATGGCGGCCAGCGAGTGGCAGGGTAAGCAGACGCGCGATAAGGCGCTGCGCCACCTGGCGCGGCAGGCCGGTTTATCGCTACAGCTCTATGAAGAGAATCAGTGGGAGATCACCAACTGGCGCTTGCCGCTGGCGATTGAGCTGAGCGACGGTCAGGTGGGCGTGATCACCAGTCTTGACGGTGACGATGAGGTGCGCGTCCATTTTGCCGGTGATGAACAACCGGCGCCGATTGCGCTGGCGAACCTGCTGCCGGAGATCCGCTTTGCCGCCGCGCTGCGGCCGGTAACCGCCGCGAAAGACAGCCGCGTTGATCGCTATCTCGCCACGGTAAAACCAGACTGGCTGCGCCGCCTGGTGCTGCACGATATGCGCCCTTACGGTTACGTGATGCTGGGATCATTTCTGATCAACCTGCTGGCGCTGGTCGGCATCATCTTCTCCATGCAGGTGTATGACCGGGTGATCCCGGCGCAGTCCTACCCGACACTCTATGTGCTCTACATTGGCGTGATCATCTCGGTGGTGTTTACCTACATTCTGCGTGTCGGGCGCGATCACGTGACCGATCTGCTGGGCAAGCGCGCCGATATGCGCGTCTCCGATCGCGTATTTGGTCACGCGCTGCGTCTGCGCAACAGCGCGGTGCCGCGCTCAACCGGTACCTTTATCTCCCAGCTGCGCGAGCTGGAAGCGATCCGCGAAATGGTGACGTCAACCACGGTAACGGCGATTGTGGATATGCCGTTCTTCCTGCTGTTTATGCTGGTGATGGCGATCATCGCGCCGCAGCTGGCGTGGATCGCACCGGTAGCCGTTCTGCTGATGATCCTGCCCGGCCTGCTGAGCCAGAAGAAGCTGGCGAAGCTGGCGCAGCAGAACCTGAAGGAGTCGACGCTGCGCAATGCAGTACTGGTGGAGAGCGTACAGGCGCTGGAGGATATCAAACTGATGCAGGCGGAAGATCGCTTTCTGCAGCAGTGGAACAGCTATATTCGCATTACCGCGCAGTCCGGCGTAGAGATGCGCAAAGTGATGCACTCGCTGATCAGCTGGGGCGTGACGGTGCAGGGGCTGGTGTATGCCAGCGTCATCGTAGTGGGCGCGCCGATGGTGATCAACGGCGATATCACCACCGGTGCGATTGTGGCGGCATCGCTGCTGTCGTCGCGCATGATTGCGCCGATGGCGACACTGTGCGGCGTGCTGGCCCGCTGGCAGCAGGTGAAAGCGGCCAAAGGGAGTCTGGATGCGTTGATGAGCCTGCCCGTGGAGAACAGCAAAGACGAGACGCGCATTCACTGCCCGGTGCTGTTTGGTCACTATCAGTTCACCGATGCCATGTTCCGTTACTACACCGATTCGCTGACGGTGGCGCTGCGGATCAAAACTCTCACCATCAAACCCGGGGAGCGCATCGCGGTACTGGGGCGCAACGGCTCCGGTAAATCAACGCTGCTGCAGGCGATGGCGGGCGGGATGGATCTGGTTGGCGGGGAGCTGCGGCTCGATAATCTCAGCCTGCCGCATATCGATGTGGCCGATGTGCGCCGCAATGTCGGGCTGCTGACGCAGAATGCGCGGCTGTTCCACGGCACGCTGCGCGAGAATCTGACCATGGGGGCGGCACACGCTACCGACGATGCGATCTTTGGCGCGCTGACGGTGAGCGGCGGGGCAGAGTTTATCCGCCGGCTGCCGCTCGGACTGGATCACCCGGTGATGGAGGGCGGTGTGGGTTTGTCCGGCGGTCAGCGCCAGTCGCTGCTGCTGGCCCGTATGCTGCTGCGCGATCCCAATATTGTGCTGCTGGATGAGCCGACTGCTGCGCTCGACGATCATACCGAGAAAGAGTTTATTGAGCGGCTCGGCGCGTGGCTCAATGGCCGCACGCTGGTGGTTGCCACGCACCGCGCAGCGATCCTGTCGCTGGTGGATCGCGTGCTGGTGCTGAAGGATGGGCAACTGGTGATGGATAGCCCGAAAGAGAGCGCGCTGCCTGCGCCGCGCGCAAGCGAGAACCTGCCGGGGGCGCAATCATGATGAAGCAACTCCCCGCTAAACTGCGGCTGGTGACGGCCGCTGAAGTTGACTCCTCGGACGATCTGCTCGGTGAACTGAAATCAGAATCCCACTACACCGGTGCGGTGCGCCTGATCGTGATCAGCACCGCATTGATCCTGGTGACGCTGGTCTGGGCCTGGTTCGGCGTGCTGGATGAGGTCTCCACCGGCACCGGAAAGGTGATTCCCAGCTCGCGTGAGCAGGTGCTGCAGTCGCTGGAGGGCGGTATTCTTACCGAACTCTACGTGCATGAGGGCGATCAGGTGCAGGCCGGCCAGGTGGTGGCAAAGCTGGATCCTACGCGCTCGCAATCCAGCGTGGGAGAGAGTGCCGCGCGTTACCGTGCCGCACTGGCGGCGGCCTCGCGCTTGCGGGCGGAAGTGAATGACGATCCGCTGACTTTTCCCGATGAGCTCAAGGCCTATCCGGATTTGATCGCCTCGGAAACGCGGCTGTATAAAACTAAGCGCGCGCAGCTTAACGATGCCACCCGGCAGTTTAATGCGTCGCTGGCGCTGGCCAACCGCGAGCTGGCGATTACGCAGCGCCTGGCAAAAACCGGCGCGGCCAGCAGCGTGGAGGTGCTGCGGCTGCAGCGTGATAAATCGGATCTGGAGCTGAAACTCACGGATATGCGTTCGCAATACTATGTGCAGGCGCGTGAAGAGCTGGCAAAAGCCAGCGCGGAAGCGGACAGCCTGGCGCAGGTGATTAAAGGGCGGGAAGACACGGTCACACGATTGACGATCCGCTCGCCGATGCGCGGCATTGTGAAAAATATCAAGGTCTCAACCGTGGGCGGCGTGATCCCGCCCAACGGGGAGCTGATGAACATTGTGCCCATGAACGATCGGTTGCTGATTGAGGCGCGCCTGTCACCGCGCGATATCGCCTTTATCCACCCCGGCCAGCGGGCTGTGGTGAAGATCTCCGCCTACGATTACGCGATCTACGGTGGCCTGAACGGGGTGGTGGAGAGCATCTCGCCCGATACCATTCAGGATGAGGTGAAGCCCGAGATCTACTACTACCGCGTCTTTATCCGTACCGATAACGACTACGTGCAGAACAAGGCCGGTAAGCGGTTCTCCATCAGCCCGGGCATGGTCTCAACGGTGGATATCAAAACCGGTGAGAAAACCATTATGGACTATCTTATCAAACCGTTTAATAAGGCCGGCGAGGCGCTGCGCGAACGCTAAGCGTATGGAGATTGCAGGGCGTAACGATCTCCGCGATAATTGCGCTATCCCATCCCTTCCTCGTCGGGCTTAACGACGCGGAGGGGATTTTTTTCATCTATACCTTAACTGGCTAACAGCTTTACGGATTAAAGAGGACTCGTTATGTATAACACCCTGGGCAATCAGTACGACAACTCCCTGGTTTCCAATGCCTTCGGTTTCATGCGCTTTCCGGTGAACTTCCAGCCGTATGACAGCGACGCCGAATGGGTTATCACCGGCGTTCCGTTTGATGCCGCCACCTCAGGCCGTCCGGGCAGCCGCCTTGGCCCGGGTGCTATCCGCCAGATCTCTACCAACCTTGCGTGGGAAGGCTGCCGCTGGCCGTGGGATTTCGATCTGCGTCAGCGTCTGAATGTCGTGGACTGCGGCGATCTGGTCTATGCGTTCGGTGATTCTCAGGATCTGTCTGACAAACTGCAGGCGCATGCGGAGAAGCTGCTGGCTAACGGCAAGCGCATGCTGACCTTTGGCGGTGACCACTACGTGACGCTGCCGTTGCTGCGTGCACACGCTAAACACTTCGGCAAGATGGCACTGGTGCACTTTGATGCGCACACCGATACCTACTCCAACGGTCCGACTTTCGACCACGGCACCATGTTCTTCACCGCACCGAAAGAGGGGCTGATCGATCCGCAGCACTCGGTGCAGATCGGGATTCGTACTGAGTTCGATAAGAGCCTTGGTTTCAATGTGCTGGATGCGGCACAGGTTAACGATCGCAGCGTTGATGACATTCTGGCGGAAGTGAAGCGCACCGTGGGCGATCTGCCGGTCTATCTGACCTTTGACATCGACTGTCTGGATCCGGCACACGCGCCTGGTACCGGTACGCCGGTGATCGGTGGCCTGAGCAGCGATAAGGCGACCAAGCTGATCCGCGGTCTGCAGGGCATGAATATTGTCGGGATGGATCTGGTGGAAGTGGCGCCGGGTTACGATCATGCGGACCTGACGTCGCTGGCGGCGGCAACGCTGGCGCTGGATATGCTGCACGTGCAGGCAGCGAATAAGGGTTAAGGTTTTTGGCGACCCAAGAGGGTCGCCAGCTTTGGCTTATTTCCCGGCGGCAATGCGCTCGCGGATATGCTGCGCGCGCGCGGCAGAATCGGGGTGGGAATCAAACATCGAACTCTGATGGCCCTGATCCAGCTTTGCCAGCTTCTCAAAGCTGGTGGCTAAGCCCAGCGGATTGATGCCGCGCTTCTTCAGCAAATCAAACGAGTAGTCATCAGCCTGCGACTCCTGGGTTTGCGAGAACTGCGCATTCACCAGCTTCTCACCCATTTCACCCAGCTGTGACTGCGAGAGCGAACCAATCACGCCGCCCACGGAGGCTGCGGCATTGCGCGCTGCGGTTGTGGCAAACGCAACCTGCATCGCTTTACGCGTATGGCCAAGCGCCACGTGCCCCATCTCGTGGCCGAGCACGCCTTCCACTTCGTTATCGGTCATCATATCCATCAGGCCGCTGTAGACGCGGATACAGCCATTTGCCATCGCCCAGGCGTTCACGTCTTTCGTCATGTAGACCTTGTAGTTAGCCGGCACGCCGTTGATGTTATCGCCCAGCGCGGTGGCGATCTTATTCAGACGCTGCTGGTAGCTGCTGCTGGCGGCAGCCACCTGATTATCTTTATCCATCTGCGTACAGGACTGATCGCTCAGCTCTTTAACCTGCGCATCACTCAGGGTATAAGCCTGAAACGCCTGCGCGCCAGACTGCAACAGGCCGTTGTTATTCATACCTTCGCAGCCGCTGAGCAGCGCAGCCATTCCCAGAGCAAGCACCGTAGCTCGTACTTTCATATCAGCATCCTTTTAAGTAACAAGTAGTTAAAAAAACACCCGAAAACGATTGCAGGTGTTTAAACGCTTTGGTTATAGCGTGCAACAGCCATGTTGGCTAGCAGACATGGCCGGAATTGCAACCTCTGACCAGCAGATTTAGCACCCTGGTACATGTACTTTCCACCCGATTTTCATGTACATTGATGTGCGACTTTTTTCTCGCTTCGCCTTATAACTGATTAATTACAATAAGTTAAGCGCGGCGGAGCATTAATCCGACCTGGAGTAGAAGATGCCCTCTCGTAAAGAGCTTGCCAACGCCGTTCGCGCGTTAAGTATGGATGCAGTACAGAAAGCCAAATCGGGACATCCGGGTGCCCCGATGGGCATGGCGGACATCGCTGAAGTGCTGTGGCGTGACTTCCTGAACCACAATCCGACTAACCCGCTGTGGGCAGATCGCGACCGCTTTGTGCTGTCGAACGGTCACGGCTCCATGCTGATTTACAGCCTGCTGCACCTCACCGGTTACGATCTGCCGATGAGCGAGCTGCAGAACTTCCGTCAGCTGCACTCTAAAACCCCAGGTCACCCGGAGTACGGCTACACCGCAGGTGTGGAAACCACCACCGGCCCGCTGGGCCAGGGCATCGCTAACGCGGTTGGCTTCGCCATTGCTGAGCGTACGCTGGCGGCGCAGTTCAACCGTCCGGGCCACGATATCGTTGATCACAGCACCTATGTCTTCATGGGCGACGGCTGCATGATGGAAGGCATCTCGCACGAAGTGTGCTCCATCGCCGGTACGCTGAAGCTGGGCAAACTGGTCGCGTTCTATGATGACAACGGCATCTCTATCGATGGTCACATTGATGGCTGGTTCACCGACGACACGGCTGCACGTTTTGAAGCTTACGGCTGGCATGTAGTGCGCGGCGTAGACGGTCACGATGCTGACGCCATCAAAAAAGCGGTTGAAGAGGCCAAAGCGGTCACCGATAAGCCATCACTGCTGATGTGCAAAACCATTATCGGCTTCGGTTCCCCGAACAAAGCCGGCACCCACGACTCGCACGGCGCGCCGCTGGGCGACGACGAGATCGCGCTGACCCGCAAACAGCTGGGCTGGAACCACGCACCGTTCGAAATCCCTTCTGAGATCTATGCCCAGTGGGATGCGAAGGAAGTAGGCCAGGCAAAAGAGCGCGCATGGGACGAGAAGTTTGCCGCCTATGCCGCAGCCCATCCGGAGCTGGCTGCCGAGTTTACACGCCGCGTGAATAACGAACTGCCGGCAAACTGGGAGACCGAATCGCAGAAGTTCATCGAGCAGCTGCAGGCGAACCCGGCGAAAATTGCCAGCCGTAAAGCCTCGCAGAACGCCATTGAAGCCTTCGGCAAACTGCTGCCAGAGTACCTGGGCGGCTCCGCTGACCTGGCGCCGAGCAACCTGACCATGTGGTCTGGCTCGAAACCTATCAACGAAGATGCAGCGGGCAACTACATCCATTACGGCGTGCGCGAGTTCGGCATGACCGCGATTGCCAACGGTATCGCGCTGCACGGTGGTTTCCTGCCGTACACCGCGACCTTCCTGATGTTCGTCGAGTACGCTCGTAATGCAGCGCGTATGGCCGCGCTGATGAAAATTCGTCAGATTATGGTCTATACCCACGATTCGATTGGCCTGGGTGAAGACGGTCCGACGCACCAGCCGGTTGAGCAGATGGCCAGCCTGCGCACCACGCCAAATATGAGCCTGTGGCGCCCGTGCGACCAGGTTGAATCCGCCGTGGCATGGAAGTACGCGATTGAGCGTATGGATGGCCCGTCAGCGCTGATCTTCTCCCGTCAGAATCTGGCGCAGCAGGATCGTACGGCTGAGCAGCTGGCGAACGTAGCGCGCGGCGGTTACGTGCTGAAAGAGAGCGAAGGTACGCCAGAGCTGATCCTGATCGCCACCGGTTCAGAAGTGGAGCTGGCGGTAGCGGCCTTTGAGCAGCTGACCGCAGAGGGGCGTAAAGTGCGCGTGGTGTCTATGCCATCCACTGACGCCTTTGACAAGCAGGATGCGGCATACCGCGAATCCGTGCTGCCGAAAGCGGTTGCGGCACGCGTGGCTATCGAAGCGGGCATCGCTGACTACTGGTTCAAATACACCGGCCTGCACGGCGCGATTGTGGGCATGACCACCTTTGGTGAGTCTGCGCCGGCAGAGCTGCTGTTTAAAGAGTTCGGTTTCACCGTGGAGAACGTGGTGAATGTAGCGAAATCCATTCTGTAATCAGCGGTCGCCATGAATGGCGACCCTACAGAACTGAAAGCGTGGTCTGTTCTTTCCGGCCACCGTGAACCCCGGGGTGCGCATTCATGCGCACCCTGTTTCATTCCCTTCCACGTTTCCAACCTGAAACGGTTCAATTATTCCTGCAGTAATAATTCCTCTGCGCAAAATTGTGACGCAGATCCAATAATCAGCAGCGCAGTTGATCACAATCATTCCTGTTATTCCTTCCATGCTTTATTCTAGCTGAACCGTTTCAGTTGCAGGTGAGTAGCCCTCTTTTGTCACCTGCTACAGGCAAGAATTCCCTGTACAAAACGTAGCGAAACGCTCAAGGTATTTGGCACGTTTTTTAGGTGTTGTGGCAGGAAGTGAGATGACGGTTCGCATCGCTATCAATGGTTTTGGTCGTATCGGGCGCAATGTTTTGCGTGCGCTGTATGAAACCGGCCGCCGCGCGGAGATCACCGTGGTGGCCATCAACGAACTGGCAGAAGCCGTCGGCATGGCGCATCTGCTGAAGTATGACACCAGCCACGGCCGTTTCGCCTTTGATGTACGCCAGGAGCGTGACCAGCTGTGGGTAGGCGATGACACCATCCGCATCCTGCATCAGGCGGAGATCGCGGCACTGCCGTGGCGGGAGCTGAACGTCGATATCGTGCTGGATTGCACCGGCGTGTACGGCAGCCGCGCCGACGGGGAAGCGCATCTGCAGGCGGGGGCGAAGAAAGTGCTGTTCTCGCACCCGGGCGGCAACGATCTGGATGCAACGGTAGTGTTCGGCGTGAACGAACAGGCTCTTAAACAAACTGACCGCATTGTCTCCAACGCATCCTGTACCACCAACTGCATTATTCCGGTGATCAAGCTGCTGGATGACGCCTTTGGCATTGAGTCGGGCACCGTGACCACGATTCACTCCGCGATGCATGACCAGCAGGTGATTGACGCCTACCACAGTGACCTGCGCCGTACGCGCGCCGCCAGCCAGTCGATCATTCCGGTGGATACCCGTCTTGCCGCAGGCATCACGCGTATTTTTCCGAAATTTAACGATCGCTTTGAAGCGATTGCCGTGCGCGTACCGACAATTAACGTGACAGCCATTGATTTGAGCGTGTCGGTGCGTGACGCGGTGAAGGCGAGCGAGGTCAACGCCTTGCTGCAAAACGCGTCAGAGGGGGCATTTCGTGGTATAGTTGACTATACGGAATTACCGTTAGTCTCAGTAGATTTTAACCATGATCCGCACAGTGCCATAGTGGACGGCACGCAAACGCGGGTCAGTGGTCATCACCTTATCAAGACCCTGGTCTGGTGTGACAACGAATGGGGCTTTGCTAATCGTATGATCGACACCACGTTAGCAATGGCCGCAAGCGGTTTCAGGTAAGACGCGGACTGCGTCTGGCAAAACTTATGAGAATCAACGAGAGGATTCACCATGTCTGTAATTAAGATGACCGATCTGGATCTTGCTGGTAAACGCGTTCTGATCCGTGCCGATCTCAACGTGCCAGTGAAAGAGGGGAAAGTGACGTCAGATGCACGTATCCGTGCTTCTCTGCCTACCATCGAAGCGGCGTTGAAACAGGGCGCGAAAGTGATGGTTACCTCTCACCTGGGTCGTCCGACCGAAGGTGAATACAACGAAGAGTTCTCCCTGCTGCCTGTTGTTAACTACCTGAAAGAAAAACTGAACGGCACCCAGGTTACCCTGGCAAAAGATTACCTTGACGGCGTTGAAGTCGGCGCGGGCGAGTTGGTGGTGCTGGAGAACGTGCGCTTCAATAAAGGCGAGAAGAAAGACGACGAGACGTTGTCGAAGAAGTACGCGGCCCTGTGCGACGTCTTCGTGATGGACGCCTTCGGTACCGCGCACCGCGCGCAGGCTTCTACCCACGGTGTGGGCAAGTTCGCGCCTATCGCCTGTGCGGGTCCGCTGCTGTCTGCGGAGCTGGAAGCGCTGGGCAAAGTCATGAGCAACCCGGAGCGTCCGTTGGTGGCAGTGGTGGGCGGCTCTAAAGTCTCAACCAAATTTGATGTGCTGCAGTCGCTGGTGAAGATCGCAGACACCGTGATTGTGGGCGGTGGTATCGCGAATACCTTCGTGGCGATCGACAACAACGTGGGCAAATCCCTGTACGAGCCAGACTTCGTGGAAGCAGCGAAAAAGCTGCGTGATGAGCACGGCATTCCGGTGCCGACCGACTCTCGCGTGGGCACGGAATTCTCTGAAACTGCACCAGCAACCGTGAAAAAGGTTTCTGAAGTGGCAGATAACGAAGAGATTATGGACTTCGGCGACGAAACCGCACAGGCGATGGCAAAACTGCTGAAAGAGGCCAAAACTATCCTGTGGAACGGCCCGGTTGGCGTGTTCGAGTTCCCGAACTTCCGTAAAGGGACTGAGATTGTGGCGAACGCCATTGCAGACAGCGATGCATTTTCGGTTGCCGGCGGCGGCGATACCCTGGCAGCGATTGATCTGTTCGGTATCGAAGACAAGATCTCCTACATCTCTACCGGCGGCGGCGCATTCCTTGAGTTCGTGGAAGGCAAAAAACTGCCTGCTGTAGCGATGCTGGAAGAGCGCGCAAAGCAGTAATTTTTGGGGGCGGCACTCCGGTGCCGTCTGAAGGCTGGCCTTCATGGTGAAGGCAACAAATCGATGTCCCCTTAATGGGATGAACGATAAACGAAACAGGACACAACCATGTCTAAAATTTTTGATTTCGTAAAACCCGGCGTTGTCACTGGTGATGACGTTCAGAAGATCTTCAAAGTAGCGAAAGAAAACAAATTCGCTCTGCCAGCAGTTAACTGCGTCGGCACGGACTCCATCAACGCGGTACTGGAAGCTGCGGCCAAAGTTAAAGCGCCGGTCATCGTTCAGTTCTCCAATGGTGGTGCTGCCTTCATCGCCGGTAAAGGTTTCAAAACCGATAAGCCACAGGGCGCGGCAATCTTCGGCGCTATCGCCGGTGCGCACCATGTGCATCTGATGGCTGAGCAGTACGGCGTGCCGGTTATCCTGCATACTGACCACTGTGCGAAAAAACTGCTGCCATGGATCGACGGTCTGCTGGATGCCGGTGAAGAGCACTTCAAGAAAACCGGTAAGCCACTGTTCTCTTCACACATGATTGATCTCTCCGAAGAGTCACTGGAAGAGAATATCGAGATCTCCTCTAAGTACCTGGCGCGCATGGCGAAGCTGGACATGACGCTGGAGATTGAACTGGGTTGCACCGGCGGCGAAGAAGACGGCGTGGACAACAGCCATATGGACGCTTCTGCCCTGTACACCCAGCCAGAAGACGTGGACTACGCTTACACCGAGCTGAGCAAAATCAGCCCGCGCTTCACCATTGCCGCCTCTTTCGGTAACGTGCACGGCGTGTACAAGCCAGGCAACGTAAAACTGACCCCAACCATTCTGCGTGATTCGCAGAAATACGTGGCTGAGAAGCACGGTCTGCCGCACAACGCGCTGGACTTCGTGTTCCACGGTGGTTCCGGTTCTTCTGCAGCAGAGATCGAAGAGTCTATCAGCTACGGCGTGATCAAGATGAACATCGATACCGATACCCAGTGGGCAACCTGGGACGGCATCCTGCAGTACTACAAAACTAACGAAGCCTATCTGCAGAGCCAGCTCGGTAACCCGAACGGCGTCGATAGCCCGAATAAGAAATACTACGATCCACGCGTCTGGCTGCGTGCTGCACAATCCTCTATGGTTGTGCGTTTAGAGCAGGCTTTCAAAGAGCTGAACGCGGTAGACGTGCTGTAATTTTTCCTTACAGTACAAAAAAGGCCCGGAAGGGCCTTTTTTTATGCGTCCGGTCGGAAAAAGTGAAGCAATTCAGCGCAACTTTGGCGCTTCGTCACATTATTGTTTACCCTTGTTAGCGGGAGTGTCGGATCGAATCTGGCAGTTTTTGTACTTTCCTGCGGGAAACTCAACAACAGGGCTAACAAATGGAAGATCTCAATGTCGTTAACGGCATTAACAATGCAGGTGGCTGGCTGGTACGCAATCAGGCGCTGATCCTGAGCTACGCGGTGAATATCGTTGCCGCGATCATTACTATCATTATCGGGATGTTCATCGCGCGCATTATCTCTAATGCGGTGAACCGGGTACTGCTGGCGCGTCATATTGATGCCACGGTTGCCGATTTCCTCTCCGCGCTGGTGCGCTATGGCGTTATTGCCTTCACCATTATCGCTGCCCTGGGCCGCGTGGGCGTACAAACCGCTTCGGTCATTGCCGTACTGGGTGCTGCCGGTTTAGCCGTTGGCCTGGCGCTGCAGGGTTCGCTCTCCAACCTGGCGGCTGGCGTACTGCTGGTGACTTTCCGTCCTTTCAAAACCGGTGAGTTTGTCGATCTTGGTGGCGTGATGGGTACCGTGCAGAACGTGCAGATTTTCTCGACCACGCTGAAAAGCGCTGACGGCAAAATCGTGGTGGTGCCGAACGGTAAAATTATCAGTGGTAATATCATTAACTTCTCGCGTGAGCCGATCCGTCGTAACGAGTTCATCATTGGCGTGGCGTATGACGCTGATGTGGATCAGGTGATTGCGCTGCTGCGTGAAGTGGTAGAAGCCGACGAGCGCGTGCTGAAGGAGATGGGCATTCAAATTGGCCTGAATGAGCTGGCCGCCTCTTCGCTCAACTTTGTGGTGCGCTGCTGGAGCAAAAGCGGTGATCTGCAGAACGTTTACTGGGATCTGATGAAGAACTTCAAGCGTACGCTGGATGCGCACGGCATCGGTATCCCTTATCCGCAGATGGATGTGCATCTGCATCAGGTCAAGAGTGAACAGCTGCCTGCGCGCGTGGAGTAATGTCGAACGTTGCAGGGTGCGCATGAATGCGCACCCTAAAACACGCTATCACTTTCGCTAATACCCGATTAAATTTTTCAATTTCCGCTAATATCCGCGCGTCTCTATACTGCACAGCATCTTCACGTTATGCAGGAATATCACCGTGTTATCTGTTTATTTACAAGGCCTTGCTCTGGGCGCAGCGCTAATTCTGCCGCTGGGGCCGCAGAACGCATTTGTGCTCAATCAGGGTATCAAACGCCACTACCACTTAATGACGGCGTCGCTCTGTACGCTTAGCGATATCGCGCTCATCTGCGGGGGGATTTTTGGCGGCAGCGCGCTGCTCAATCAATCACCCGTGCTGTTAATGCTGATTACCTGGGCCGGCGTGGCGTTTCTGCTGTGGTACGGCTGGGGGGCGCTACGCAGCGCCTGGCAGGGCGATGTGACGCTGGCAACCGATGATGCGCTGAAGCAAGGGCGCTGGCGCATTGTTGCCACCATGCTGGCCGTCACCTGGCTCAATCCGCATGTCTATCTGGATACGTTTGTGGTGCTGGGCAGCCTGGGTAGCCAGCTGCCGTCAACGGAAGCGCGGCGCTGGTTTGCGCTGGGCACGGCCAGCGCATCGCTGTTCTGGTTCTTTGGCCTGGCGCTGCTGGCTGCGTGGCTCTCGCCGCGCCTGCGTACCGTACGCGCACAGCGCATCATTAATCTGCTGGTCGGCGGCGTGATGTGGTTTATTGCTCTCCAGCTGGCGCGTCAGGGCATCGCCGCTTTCTGATGCAGGTGCAGGCCATACAGGGCGGGTAACGCACCCGCGCTGGCCAGCAGTTCCAGGCGAATCTGCTGAAAGCTGACGCCATCAGGAATGGCATGGTGGCGCAGCGAGTGATGGTTATCGCTCACCTCCACCAGTAGCCTGTCATCCAGCCACAGGCGATAGTGTGTGGTGCAGTGCGGCGTAACTGCCTCAGCGTGGCCCATCTGCACCGTCTCCATCGCATGATCGAAATCGTTATCAAACAGTAAAGTGAGATGGCTGGCCTGCTGCGCGCTTTGCCACTGCCAGCTTACGCACGGCTGGCTATCGTCCGCTGCCGGAACCCAGCAGTTGGTATGTCCCTCCGGGCGCAGCTTACCGTTAAGCAGAGCGTCGCGGTGCCAGAGCCTGAGCGGCGTATCGAGCGCGAAGGCCAGCTGGATCTGATGTGGCGCACGGCGCGGCAGCCAGAAATCAAACTCATCCACGCCATAATCGCCGTCGTTAATCTGCCGGGTGCGTTTCGCCACGCGCGGGTTAAGGCTGTTGAACACCATCATCACGCCGGGCAGGCGCTGGCGGGTCAGTGCCACCTCAACCTCTGGCTGCTGATCGAAAGCGATAAACAGATAGCGATCGGTATCCGCGCAGTAATCAAAATTCAGCTGATAGCTGGCCTGGCCGCTCACGCTGAGGGTTTGCGTGGCGAGGGTTCGATCGCCACAGGTGTTAGTCGGTTGCTCACTGGTGAGCAGAGAGACCTGCAGCGGCTGGGGCCGCGCGGCACGAAGCTGCACGGTAATCGCCGGTAAACGTTCGCCCGCTTTCAGCGGCAGCAGCAGCGCACAGCGCGAGGCGAGGGCCAGCCAGCCACCGTCAGCGGGCAGGGCGCGCAGCTCCAGGGTACTGCTGACGCTAACGTCAGCGCCCCGAGCCGGATCGTTCAGCTGCTGGCGCGGAATATATGCGCCCTGACGCAGCAGCTGTTGCTGTAGCAGAGCAATATTATCCGGCCCGGCCAGCTGCCGGGGCGTTAAGTGCCGTTGCTGACAGAGGGCCGCGGCACGTCCGACAACCTCTCCAAGCACGCCGCAGGTGCACATCACGCGCGCGCTGCCGAAAGCGACATGCGTAGCGGAGATCAGGCGCCCCGTGAGCAGCAGATTATCCAGTGACTGGCTGTATAACGCGCGAAACGGGATGGTGTAGGTGCCTTTACTGTGAAACTGACGGCAACCATCGTGCGCGCTATAGACGCCATCCGCCGGATGCAGATCGATAGACCAGCCGCCATAGGCCACGGCATCGTAGTGGTCGCGCTGTTCGATGATGTCCTGCTGGCATAGCAGGACATCGCCCATAAAACGGCGGCTCTCACGCTTGCCTGGAATCAGGCCAATCCACTCCAGCGTGAGCGTCTCCGCGTCCGGGAATTCGCCGGAGTTCTTGATGTAATCCCAAACACCGCTGACGATCTTCCACAGCTCCCACTTAATGGCTTCACTCTGGTGCACGGTGTCAAGCCTTCCGCCCCACTCCAGCCACCAGAGATCGCACCCGTTGAGATCCGAGGTCAACCGTTTGTAGCGCGGGATCGCAGCGATCTCTTTGAGCGCGAAGGAGGGCGCCACAAAGCGTACCGGCTGCGCGGTGCGTTTGGTGTAGAAGTAGATAGAGTGGCCGAGCTTATGACCGAAGTGCTCACCCGGCGCCATCTTTTCGCCAAACTCTTCCGGGGATTCCGCGCCGACGCGATGCGCAGCGCCTGCCAGATAGCCGAGCACGCCATCGCCGCTGGCATCAATAAACTGCTCTCCCGCCACCCGGTACCAGGTCTGATTGATGGCGTTAAACGCGTGTGCTGCCTGTAACCGACGGCCGCTTTTTTCGATATCGCTGACGACGGTATTGAGCAACAGCGTCAGGCCTTGCTGCGCCTGCACCCAATCCAGCAGCACCAGATCGAACAGCACCGGATTGCCCTCTTTATTGCGCCACAGGTTCTCCTCCATGAGCTCGCCCATGATGCCGCCCTCACGCGCCCAGCGGTTGTTGTTACCCATGTGGGAGGTGGCGCCGTTAGCCCAGAGCCGCACTTCGCTGGAGGCATTTCCGCCCAGCACCGGGCGATCCTGAATCAGCACAACCTGAAGGCCATCACGTGCTGCAGCCAGCGCGGCACAAACGCCCGCTAATCCGCCGCCGACCACGACCAGATCGGCGTGCAGTGACTGTTCAGGAAAACGGCGTGCATCCTGTGTCGAGAATGTTTGCATAGTGGCATTACTCCCGCGAGAAGACTGCTAAGATTGAGTTTTTACCGTCATAAGGTGACCTATGTCTTCGCAACCCAATCAAAGCCTGATTGACGGAATTCGCTGCCTGCAGTACCTGGTATCCAGCGATAAAGCCATTGGCTGTCGTGAGCTGGCGCGTCAGATGGGCATGAACAGTACGCGGGTTAACCGGCTGCTGATGACCATGGCTTCCGTTGGGCTGACGATGCAGGATGAACATCGCCGTTACCTGCCCGGACCCGGCATTCACGCGCTGGCGGCACAGGCGATTCGCGGTTCGTCGCTGTTTGCGCAGGCACTGCCACAGCTGGAAGCGCACGCCCCGCGCGATATCGTGGTGGCGCTTGGCGTGCTGTGGGAGGATCAGGTGATCTATATCTGGCACTCGGAACCGGGCGAACGCACCCGTACCAGCCAGGCGCTGGCGGGCTTCCGGATGCTGCCGGCGTGGCAATCGGTGATTGGCGTCGCGCTGCTGGCGGCGGAGAGCGATGAGGTTCTGCGCCCGCGTTTTAATGATGAGCAGTGGACGCAGATTGCGCCGCTGCTGGAGCGTAAACGCGCTGAGGAGCATCTGATCTGGCATCGTGACGACGGCGAGATCGGTATGGCGCTGCCCATCAACAATAATCGCGCCGCACTGGCGTTTGCCAAAATCTGGCAGACCGACGATGCGCATCTGACGCAGCGGCTGCAACAGCTGCACGCGCTGGCGCAGATGCTGATCAGTGCGCGCTGACATGATCGATCTTCCCGACAATAAACAGATAGCTGCAGATACCGATGGCGGCCAGAATTGCGATAAAGCCCAGCGCTGGCGCGAAGTTGCTGCCATCAATCAGGGCGCCGATGGCGATCGGCACCACAATCGATGAGAGCGCGCCGGTAAAGTTAAACACGCCACCCGCCAGCCCAATCAAATGACGCGGTGCCAGTGCGGTAACAAATACCCAGGTGATGGTCGCCAGCCCGTTCCCGAAAAAGGCCAGTGACATGAACAGGATGATCAGGCGTGAATCGTCAGTGTAATTTGCGCCGAGGATAAACAGCGTCAGAAACAGGCCGAGAATAACCGGCAGCTTGCGCGCCACGCTGGCAGAGACACCGCGACGTATCATGCGATCCGAAGCGAAACCGGCCAGCAGTACGCCGCAAAAGGCGGCGAAGTAGGGCACGGAAGCGACATACCCGCTTTTGATGAAATCCATGTGCCGGTACTCAACCAGATAGGTCGGGAACCAGGTCAGGAAAAACCAGAATGTGGCGGAGATGGTGAACTGGCCGATGTAGATCCCGACCAGCTTACGGCTGCGGAACATCTGCGCCAGATCGGCCCAGCGGGCGGGCGGTTGCGGCGTGCTCTGCCGGCTCTCCAGCAGCGCGCCGTTATCACGCAGGTAGTTGAGCTCTGCTTCGGTCACGCCTTTATGCTGGTTGGGTTCGCGATAGAGCAGATACCACACCAGCGCCCAGATCATACCGGCTATACCGGTGATCAGGAACAGTCCGCGCCAGCCAAAGGCATCCTGCACGTGGAACAGCAGCGGTGTCATACAGGCGAGGCCAACAAACTGGGCGGAAGAGTAGATGCCGATGGCGCTCGCGCGCTCCTGTTCGGGGAACCAGCTGGAGATCACCCGATTATTTGACGGCATCACCGGCGCTTCAAACGCACCGACGCCAAGGCGCAACCCAAACAGCAGGCCAAAGCTGTTAGCCAGGGCGTGCAGGGCGGTGATCAGTGACCAGGCAAACAGGCCGACACCGTACACCAGCCGCGCACCAAGGCGATCAATCAGAAAGCCGCCGGGAATTTGCAGCGCAGCGTAGATCCAGCCAAAAGCGGAGAAGATCAGTCCCATCTCCATCGGCGTAAAGCGCAGCTCTCCGGCCATTTCGGTGGCGGCCACCGAGAGATTGGTGCGATCCATGTAGTTGATAATGATGTTGATAAACACCAGTCCCAGCATCAGAAAGCGGGTGCGCCCGGCGCGGACACTGGCCGTGGTTTGGCTAAGTGGCTGTTCTGTCATGATGCAGCTCTCCCGGAACACAAAAGTGTTTCTTTAATAGAAACGCATGACGTGAATTATGGCTAACCTGTGCAGATAACTTTGCGATCCCGGCGACGTTAAAACCAGCGTAGCGCCGAACTTTTTGCTAATTTCAAACTCAGACCATCACGCATAGCAATGTGTTTTGGGTTTCGCCATAGTGGCGACCTGCAAATTGAACCCTTCAAGGAGGACTTTCGTGAAACTGAAAGCACTGGCGCTGGCCGCCGTAATAAGCACGGGCGCACTGTCCGGTCTGGTCCAGGCAGGTGAAGTGCCAAACGGACCCCATGTGGTGACCTCAGGACAGGCCAGCGTGGATGCCAGTCCGGATATGGCAACACTCTCTATTGTGGTGAATGTCGCTTCGAAAGACGCGGCGGATGCGAAGAAGCAAGCCGACGATCGCGTGGCGCAATATTTCGATTTCCTGCAGAAGAGCGGCATTGAGAAGAAGGATATTGATGCGGCTAATCTGAGTACGCAGCCCGAGTATGACTACACCAAAGAGGGCAAATCGGTCCTGAAAGGCTACCGCGCGGTACGTCAGGTGCAGGTGACGCTGCGCCAGCTGGATAAGCTGAACGATCTGCTGGATGGCGCGCTGAAATCGGGGCTGAACGAGATCCGCTCGGTTGAGCTGGGTGTGGCGAATGCGGATAGCTACAAAGATCAGGCGCGTAAAGCGGCAATTGCCAATGCAACTCAGCAGGCTAATGCGCTGGCGGAAGGTTTCAATGCGAAGCTCGGCCCGGTATACAGCATCCGATATCACGTGGCTAACTACCAGCCGATGCCTATGGCGCGCATGTACAAAGCGGCAGGCGCGGCAGCAGATACCACCGCGCAGCAAACCTATGAGCAGCAGAGCATCCACTTCGACGATCAGGTCGATGTCGTGTTTGAGATCAAACCAAACACCGCGCAGTAAGGTAGTGCGTAGCGGCGCGGGCTGCGTCGCTACGTTTGCCTGAGGGTATGGGATTATGCTTTATACGGAAGATGTTAATGAGAGGCTTTAAGCAGGTGCAAGATAAGGAAGAAGCCATGACACGTCGTGGCGACCCGGCAGGGCCGCCAGCCAGTTGCCATGACAACGTTTTTACGCCGCAGCGTCATCCTGACGCAGCACGCGATGGCCATGCGCAATCAGCGCGTCAGTGACGCTGCGCATTAAACGGCTTTCCGGCGCAAAACGGTGCCAGTACAGCATACGACGCTGATAGAGCCCCGGCGTCAGATCCACCAGATCCCCGTGCGCCAGTTCGCGCTCAATCTGCAGATGCGGAATCATACAGCACACCGAGCCCTGACGGGCCAGCTGCACGAAGGCTTCCGACGAGTTCACGATATGGCACGGTACGCTGCCCGGAGATAAATCAAAGTTCTGCTGTAAAAATGCCTGATGCATATCGTCCAGATGGTCAAACGCGACCGCCGGAGCTTTCAGCAGCGCCGAGCGCGTCACGCCGTTCGGGAAATAGCGCGCGGCAAAATCCGGCGAGGCGCAGAACAGATAGTCCAGAGCGCCCAGTTGGTCCACCAGGCAGCTTGGCAGCGGCTGCGGCTGGATACTCACCGCGCCGACCACTTCGCCACGGCGCAGACGCTCCTGAGTGCGGGTCTCATCTTCCACCTGCAGATTCAGGCGCACCGGCGAGTCCGCCAGTACATCTTTCAGCGCCGGCAGCAGCCAGGTTGCCAGGCTATCGGCGTTGACCGCCAGCGACAGCAGCAGCGGTGTAGTGCCGCCGTTATCGTCCCCCAGCCACTCCTCTTCCAGCAGCTCAACCTGATGCAGTAACGCCAGCAGTTTTTGTCCCTGCTCCGTTGGGCGCGGCGGGACGGTGCGGACCAGCAGCGGCTGACCAAATAAGTTTTCCAGTTGTTTAATGCGCTGTGAGACCGCCGACTGCGTGATGCAGAGTTTTTGGGCGGCGCGCTCAAAACCGCGTTCGCGAATCACAGCATCCAGCGCCTGAAGCGTTCGATAATCCGGGCGTTTCATTGTTGTTCTCTCTCGTTCAGGATGGAAAGTACTATGCCATAAAAGGGGCAGCCTGTGCGGCTGGCGCTTTTTTGCGGGCTGGCTTCCAAAGGCTTAAATCGATGGTCCAACAGTCGCGCTTTTTTACGGCGCCTTGTTTTATACTACGCGCACTTCGATGTCGCACAGGTTTTAAACATACCATGACCCAGGATGAACTGAAAAAAGCGGTAGGTTGGGCAGCGCTGCAGTACGTGCAGCCCGGCACCATTGTTGGCGTTGGCACCGGTTCAACGGCCGCGCATTTTATTGATGCGCTCGGCACCATCAAAGATCAGATTGAAGGGGCGGTCTCCAGCTCGGAAGCTTCCACGGAGAAGCTGAAGTCACTGGGCATTCCGGTGTTTGATCTTAACAACGTGGATGAGCTCTCGGTGTATGTCGATGGGGCCGATGAGATCAATCCGCAGATGCAGATGATCAAAGGCGGCGGCGCCGCGCTGACGCGTGAGAAAATCGTGGCAGCCGTGGCGAAGAAGTTTGTCTGTATTGCCGATGCCTCTAAAGAGGTGGATATCCTGGGTAACTTCCCGCTGCCGGTTGAAGTGATTCCCATGGCACGCGCCTATGTGGCCCGTGAACTGGTGAAACTTGGCGGCCAGCCGGAGTATCGTCAGCACGTGGTGACCGACAACGGCAACATTATTCTCGACGTGCACAATCTGCGTATTCTTGATCCTATCGCGCTGGAAAAAGCCATTAACGCACTGCCAGGTGTGGTAACAGTTGGCCTTTTTGCCGCCCGCGGTGCAGATGTGGCGCTGATTGGCACACCGGATGGGGTGAAAACCATCACGCAATGATCTTACCGGCGTGCAAGTGACGCCGGTTATTTCCCGCCGCAAAACATCTTTTCTTATCGCGGTGAAATTTGGTGACTTATGTCACAAATGATTCATCAACAGCAGGTTCGTACTTTGCGCTTCGCGCATACCATGATTTTGTATGGATTTGTGCTGTCCCGGCGTTGGCGCATGCTGGTGTGCAGGCAATCGTTTGTATTGCCGCGCACGAAAATTTTGATATTTTGACAGAAGGCTATCTTATGGTAGTCCTCGTTGAATTCTGAATAGGGTCGGGAAATGGCAAAGGTATCACTGGAAAAAGACAAGATTAAGTTCCTGCTGGTGGAAGGCGTTCACCAGAGCGCGCTGGAGAACCTGCGTGCTGCAGGTTACACCAATATCGAATTCCACAAAGGGGCACTGGATGCAGAGACGCTCAAGTCCTCCATCCGCGATGCGCACTTCATTGGTATCCGTTCCCGCACCCAACTGACGGAAGAGATCTTCGCTGCAGCTGAGAAGCTGGTGGCGGTTGGCTGCTTCTGTATCGGAACAAACCAGGTTGACCTGAACGCCGCAGCCAAACGCGGTGTGCCGGTGTTTAACGCGCCATTCTCCAATACCCGTTCGGTTGCCGAGCTGGTAATCGGTGAAATGCTGCTGATGCTGCGCGGCATTCCGGAAGCCAACGCCAAAGCGCACCGTGGTATCTGGAACAAAGTGGCCAATGGCTCGTTTGAAGCACGCGGTAAGAAGCTCGGCATCATCGGCTACGGCCACATTGGGATGCAGCTTGGCGTGCTGGCAGAGAGCCTGGGCATGCATGTGTTCTTCTATGATATCGAGAACAAGCTGCCGCTGGGTAATGCCACTCAGGTGCGTCATCTCTCTGATTTGCTGAATATGAGCGATGTAGTCAGCCTGCACGTGCCGGAAACCCCTTCAACGCAAAACATGATTGGCGCTGAAGAGCTGGCGCTAATGAAGCCCGGCGCGCTGCTGATCAACGCCGCACGCGGCACCGTGATCGACATTCCTGCGCTGTGCAGTGCGCTCTCCAGCAAACATCTGGCCGGTGCAGCCATTGACGTCTTCCCGGTTGAGCCTGCCACCAATAGCGATCCGTTCAACTCACCGCTGTGTGAATTCGACAACGTGATTCTGACGCCGCACATCGGTGGCTCAACCCAGGAAGCGCAGGAGAACATCGGGCTGGAAGTCTCAGGCAAACTGGCAAAATACTCCGACAACGGCTCTACGCTCTCTGCGGTGAACTTCCCGGAAGTCTCCCTGCCAATGCACGCCGCCAGCGTCAGCCGCCTGCTGCACATCCATGAAAACCGTCCCGGCGTACTGACCGCGATTAACCAGATCTTCGCCGAGCAGGGGATCAACATTGCCGCTCAGTACCTGCAGACTTCACCCATGATGGGCTATGTGGTCATTGATATTGATGCCGAAGAGGATGTTGCAGAGAAAGCCCTGCAACTGATGAAGGCCATTCCGGGCACCATGCGCGCCCGCCTGCTGTACTGATCTCTCAGGGCGCCTGCGGGCGCCCTCTGTTTTAGCGCGCTCTGGTCTCCCACTGCCACAGTCGCGATGGCGTCAGAATTGCCGGTAACGGCACATCCCAGGCCGCCACCGGCAGCCTTTCAACGCGCTGGCAATCGTGCGCAAGTCCCACCGGCAGAAATCCATGCTGCTGCCAGTTTTGCAGAGTGCGATCGTAAAAACCTCCGCCCATACCTAATCGTTGCCCATCATGATCAAAGGCCACCAGCGGCACCAGCATGACATCAAGCTGATCGAGCGTGACGAGTTGAGTGATATCCAGCGGCGGTTCAGGAATGCGCAGCTTATTAGGGATGAGCTGAGTTTCAGGTGTATACCGCAAAAAGAGCAGGTTGCCCGGCGAGAAGGGGTGCAGCACCGGCAGACAGACCTGTTTTTTTTGCTGCCACAGTTTGGCAATCAGCGGACGGGTATTGAGTTCGCCATCGACCGGCAGAAACAGCGCAATGTGTTGTGCGTGCGCAATGGGGGCAAAGTTAAGGGCGTGTTCGGCCAGGAGGTCAGCGGCCACTTCCTGCTGTGCAGACGTGAGATTCCGGCGCAAATGGCGCACGTGCTGGCGAATATCCTGACGATTGAGAAGAGAAGGTGCTGACATGATGCCCCCGGCTGATATGGCTGTTAAAAGCCACTTTATCACACCGGGAATAGCAGATTGGTACTAAGAAGAGATCTCCGAGATGCCGCCGCAGGCTGTAACCCTTGAACCCTTGGTTCAAGGTGAGTATGCCGTCGTAACCATCAGGCTTCTCGGACGGACCGAGCATGCTCACAGGTTACAGAGCGTCACACTCTGTTGGTATGAAATATCGGCTCAGGGGACTGGCCCGCTTGCAAACATCTCAGAGAAAATTGACTTCACCGTTACTCTAACACGAGAACCATGAAGTGTTATTCGAATTTAGGGCCCTGGCGATCGGTTATGCGACCTTGCTCAACTAATGCCTGTTCAATGGTCTGCTGCAGCATACGGATACGTTGTTCCATGTTGGCTGCATAGTCGCGCGTCTTACCTTTTTCCTGTGCCAGCTCGTGGCAAATGTTTAACGCAGCGATGAACACCAGTTGCTCTGTATTTGTGACTCTAGTGCGAACTTTTAAATCTTGCAACCGTTGATTGAGATCCTCTGCGGCCAGATTCAGCGCATCTTGCTGTTCAGGCGGACAATTCACTCTCAATGAACGACCAAAAATCTGAATATCTACCGGTTGTGCAGACATGCCACCATCCTGACTGATTACTCCGCTCGCATCTCCCTTACCTGTCAATGGGTTGGGAGGTGCGCAACTATATAGAGCCGCGTGATAAGTTACAACCCCTTTTCTGGAAACCCTGAGGCACCTGGTGGTAGCATAACACGAACTTATTCTGCCAACGACGACCAAAGCTTATGTCTTTACAGAACGCAACACCGAGTTACAACGCGCTGGCCACAGCACTTTCCCAGCAGGGCACAGGCATGACGCCCGCCGAGATGCATGGACTGCTGTGTGGCATTCTGTGCGGCGGCAATCAGGATGCCAGCTGGAAGACGCTGGTGCATGACCTGACCAACGAAGGCATGGCGTTTTCGCAGAGCCTGGCGCAGCCTTTAGAGGCCCTGCATGACAGCCTGACCAGCACACTGGAAGAGGAGGGCTTTCTGTTCCAGCTGATGTTGCCTGACGACGATGATATCACCGTGTTCGATCGCGCCGATGCGCTGGCCGGCTGGGTCAATCACTTCCTGCTTGGTCTGGGCGTTACGCAGCCGAAGCTGGACAAAGTAACCGGTGAGACCGGAGAAGCGATTGACGATCTGCGCACCATCGCTCAGCTTGGCTATGACGAAGATGAAGATCAGGAGGAGCTGGAGCAGTCGCTGGAGGAGGTGATCGAGTATGTGCGCGTGGCCGCGCTGCTGTGCCACGATACCTTTACCCGTCCGCCTTCGCCGACCGCACCAGAAGTGCAGAAACCCACGCTACACTAAGCGCGTCATCACGGGCAGGTTGCTGCCCGCTTTCAACAGGGAGTGCAAACATGATTACACTGGAAACGTTCCAGCAACGTCGTCAGGCGCTGATTGCCCGGATGGCACCTGGCAGCGCGGCTTTGATTTTTGCTGCACCTGAAGCGACGCGCAGCAACGACACCGAGTACAACTACCGCCAAAACAGTGATTTCTGGTATTTCACCGGCTTTAACGAGCCGCAGGCGCTGCTGGTGCTGATCAAAAGCGACGACAGGCATAATCACAGCGTGCTGTTTAACCGCGTACGCGATTTAACGGCGGAGATCTGGTTCGGACGCCGTCTGGGCCAGGATGCGGCCCTGGCGAAGCTTGGGGTCGATCGCGCACTGCCGTGGGATGCGATTGGCGAACAGCTGCATCAGCTGCTCAACGGGCTGGATGTGGTCTACCACGCACAGGGCGAATACGCCGAAGCTGACCAGCTGGTATTTGACGCGCTGGAAAAGCTGCGTCGCGGCTTCCGCCAGCACCTCAGCGCGCCAGCTACCGTGACCGACTGGCGGCCGTGGGTGCACGAGATGCGTCTGTTTAAGAGCGAAGAGGAGATCGACATTCTGCGTCGCGCCGGCCAGATCAGTGCCCTGGCGCACACCCGCGCTATGCAGAGCTGCCGTCCGGGCATGTTTGAATACCAGCTTGAGGGCGAAATTCACCACGAATTTACCCGTCACGGTGCACGTTTCCCCTCCTATAACACCATCGTTGGCGCCGGTGAAAATGGCTGCATCCTGCACTACACCGAGAACGAAAGCGAAATGCGCGATGGCGATTTGGTGCTGATTGATGCCGGCTGTGAGTTTCACGGCTACGCGGGCGATATCACCCGCACGTTCCCGGTCAATGGTAAGTTCAGTCAGCCGCAGCGCGAGATCTACGACATTGTCCTGGCCTCGCTGTACAAGGCGTTGTCGATGTTCCGTCCGGGCATCAGCATCCATGATGTGAACGAAGAGGTGGTGCGCATCATGATCACCGGCCTGGTCGATCTCGGCATTCTTGAGGGGAACATCGATACGCTGTTCGAAGAGCAGGCGCACCGACCGTTCTTTATGCATGGGCTGAGCCACTGGCTGGGGCTGGATGTGCATGACGTAGGCCATTATGGCACGCCAAGCCGCGAGCGCACGCTTGAGCCCGGCATGGTGCTGACGGTGGAGCCTGGCCTGTACATTGCCCCGGATGCCAAAGTGCCGGCGCAATATCGCGGCATTGGCATCCGCATTGAAGATGACATCGTGATTACCGCCGACGGCAACGAAAATCTCACTGATAGCGTTGTGAAAGACGCTGATGCGATTGAAGCGCTGATGGCGGCGGCACGTCGCGCATGAGCATCTTAATTGCAGGCGGCGGCATGACTGGTGCAACGCTGGCACTGGCGATTTCTTATCTGACACAGGGCCAACTGCCGGTCACACTGATTGAGCGCAGCGAGCCGGACAGCCGTGCCCATCCCGGCTATGACGGTCGCGCCATTGCGCTGGCGGCGGGCACCTGCCAGCAGCTGGCTGATATCGATCTGTGGCGCTCGCTGGCGGATTGCGCCACGCCGATTACCGACATTCACGTCTCCGATCGCGGCCACAGCGGCTTTGTTCAACTGCAGGCGGCAGAGTATCAGCTCGCCGCGCTGGGCAACGTGGTAGAGCTGTTTGACGTTGGTCAGCGGCTGTTCCAGCGCCTGAAGCGCGCACCTGGCGTGACGCTGCGCTGCCCGGATTACGTCACATCGGTGGCGCGCAGCGCGGATAGCGTGCAGGTGACGCTCAATAGCGGCGAGCAGCTCTCTGGTGCGCTGCTGGTAGCTGCGGATGGCTCGCGCTCGTCGGTGGCGGCCTCCTGCGGCATCCGCTGGCAGCGCGATGACTACCAGCAGCTGGCGGTCATCGCCAATGTCTCAACGCAGCTGCCGCATCAGGGACGCGCGTTCGAGCGCTTTACCGAGCACGGTCCGCTGGCGCTGCTGCCGATGTCCGGTAACCGATTGTCGCTGGTGTGGGGCCAGCCGGCGCAGGCCGAAGCAACAATTAAACAGTGGGATGATGAGACCTTCCTGCGCGAACTACAGCGCGCATTCGGCTGGCGGCTGGGGCGCTTTACGCATACCGGCCAGCGTGAGTGTTACCCGCTGGCGCTGCAGAAGGCGGAGCGTCAGGTGTCGCACCGGCTGGCGCTGGTGGGCAACGCGGCGCAGACGCTGCATCCGATTGCCGGCCAGGGGTTTAACCTTGGCCTGCGCGACGTGATGTCACTGGCGGAGACGCTGGCGGCGGCGCACCGTCAGCAGCAGGATCCCGGCAGCTATACGGTGTTGCACCACTTTGCCGCGCGTCGCCTGCCGGATCGCACCGCAACTATCGGCGTGACCGATGGGCTGGTGCGTATCTTCGCAAACCGGTATGCGCCGTTAGTGGCAGGACGAAATCTTGGGCTGGTGGCAATGGACCACCTGCCGTGGCTGCGAAACCCACTTGCCGCGCGTACGCTCGGCTGGGTCAAGCGTTAAGCATGAATTAAGGGGCAGCAATGCAAACATTTGATGTGGCGATTGCCGGTGGCGGCATGGTGGGGCTGGCTGTAGCCTGCGGTTTGCAGGGCAGCGGCTTGCGCGTTGCCGTGCTGGAGAGAGCGCCCGAGCCACACTTTGATCCGGCTGGTGCGACGTCGATCCGCGTTTCAGCGATCAATGCGGCCAGTGAACGCCTGCTGCAAAAGCTTGATGTCTGGTCGGGAATTCTGGCGCTGCGTGCCAGCGCGTATCACGGCATGGAGGTGTGGGATCAGGATAGCTTTGGCTCGATCAGTTTTGATGATGAGCAGCAGGGGCTGTCGCATCTGGGGCATATCATCGAAAACGAGGTGATCCACAGCGCCCTGTGGCAGCGCGCCAGCCAGTGTAGCGACGTCACGCTGTTCGCACCTTCGCAGTTGCAGCAGGTAGCTTTTGGCGATAACGAAGCCTTTATTACCTTGCAGGATGGCAGCATGATGAGTGCTCGCCTGATGATCGCAGCCGACGGCGCCAACTCCTGGCTGCGCGATAAAGCGGACATTCCGCTGACGTTCTGGGACTACGAGCATCATGCGCTGGTCGCTAACGTACGCACCGATATGCCACACGATGCCATTGCGCGTCAGGTGTTCCACGGCGACGGTATTCTGGCGTTTCTGCCGATGCAGGATCCGCACCTGTGCTCGATTGTCTGGTCGCTGTCACCGCAGGAAGCGGCGCGCATGCAGTCAATGCCGGAGACGTTGTTCAATCAGCAGTTATCGGTGGCTTTTGATATGCGTCTTGGTCTGTGCCAGGTCGAGAGCGAACGCAAAACCTTCCCGCTGGTGGCGCGTTACGCACGCAGTTTCGCCGCACACCGTCTGGCGCTGGTTGGCGATGCAGCGCACACCATCCATCCGCTGGCCGGGCAGGGCGTTAACCTGGGCTTTATGGATGCGGCCGAGCTGATTGGTGAGCTTCGCCGTCTGCAGCAGGAAGGCAAAGACATTGGTCAGCATCTTTATCTGCGACGTTATGAACGCAGCCGCAAACACAGTGCGGCCATGATGCTGGCAGGCATGCAGGGTTTCCGCGAGCTGTTTGCCGGCACGCATCCGGCGAAGAAGCTGCTGCGCGACGTTGGCCTGAAGCTGGCGGATACGCTGCCGGGCATTAAACCACGCATGCTCAGGCAGGCGATGGGGCTCAATGATATGCCCGACTGGATTCGGTGATCTCTCCCTTCACGGCACCGCACAGGTGCCGTTTTCTTTTGCGCATATCCAATCTCTTCCCTGCGGGCTGGCAAATCCCAACACATTTTATCGCTGCGAATAAGGTACATGGTCAGAAGGGAGAGTGAGCACGCCCGGAACGGCAACGGCCGCATCCCTGCGGGCCTCGGCACGCGGCATCCCTGCCGCGTGACGTCCGGGCTTACCTCACTCACCCCTCTTCCCTCACATATCGGAATCGCTGTTATAAAGACCGAACCCTCTTTCGATTCTGGAGTGGCGACCCCCAGGGCTGAGGAATCCCCACAAAAAAAGACAGGCACAGGGTTTTATGATCTACTTATTGCGCCAACAAAAAACAGATCGAACCCTATGCCTGCACGCCAATTATGCCAGAAGTTTTTCCGCAACGCTTTAGCCTCCGTTCACTGCTACCGCCGCAACGCCCTGCTGGACGCCGCGGCGGCCCTGTCAGGCGACGCCCCGCTCACGCTGACCGGCATCGGGCGCAGCCTGCCCGGCAGGGCGCGCGTCAAGGCTAAAATCAAGCGCGTCGACCGCCTCCTGGGCAACGAGCGGCTACACCGCGAGCTGCCCCTCATCGCAAAAAATATTGCCGCCATGCTGACGGAGCACCTCAGCTGGTGCGTGATTGCCGTGGACTGGAGCGGCTACGCCTGGTCGGCGTTTCACGTGCTCCGCGCAAGCCTGGTCTTCGACGGCCGGGCCATCCCGCTGATGAGCCGCGTCGTGCCGGAAGAGCAGCTGAACAGCCTGCAGGTTCAGGCTGACTTCCTGGACGCGCTTCACGCCGCCATCGGCCCCGGCAGGCGGGTCGTCGTCCTGACCGACGCGGGCTTCAAGAGTGCCTGGTTCCGGCACGTCAGCGCGCTGGGCTGGGATTTTATCGGCCGGGTGCGCGGCAACAACCGGTTCAGGCTGGATGGCGACGGTCAGGCCTGGCAGGAGGCCGGAAGCTGCGCCGGGGTGACCGGCAAACCGGCCGGGCTGGGCAGCGGCGAGCTGTTCCGGACGCGGACCGCGCGCTGCGCGGGGTACTTTTACGGCTATAAAAAGCCGTCCGCCCGGCGTAAGGCCCGGCGCGCGCGGGGCCGGCCGCACTACGCGGCGGCGAACCGCGAGCACAGCGCGTCGGCGAAGGAGCCGTGGGTGCTGTTCTGCAGCACGGACAGGTACAGCGCAAAGACGGTCATCCGCCTTTACAGCCGGCGGATGCAGATAGAGCAGAACTTCCGGGATGAAAAAAGCGAGCGCTACGGGTTCGGCCTGCGCGCCAGCCAGAGCCGGAGC
>Ga0157361_1000158_pt1 | contig 35951 bp, 34 predicted proteins | sample AttlaeALBM2_FD_111481 | JGI IMG/M metagenome (GOLD analysis project Ga0157361, IMG submission 111481) | Fungus gardens microbial communities from leaf cutter ant in Ribeirão Preto, State of São Paulo, Brazil - Atta laevigata ALBM2 | ecosystem: Host-associated > Fungi > Mycelium > Unclassified ...
GTTGCCCGAATAGCTCAGTCGGTAGAGCAGGGGATTGAAAATCCCCGTGTCCCTGGTTCGATTCCGGGTTCGGGCACCACAAATTAAAGAACCCAGCCTATGGCTGGGTTTTTGCTTTTGTGCTCTTTTTAACTTATGTCACCTTCTCATATCGCTAACACTCGACCCAGACCGCGCCCGCCTCCGCCGACTTGACGCACTGTTCCACCCAGCGCACGCCCGCCAGCCCGGCATGGACGTCGGGATACCAGAAGCTTTGCAGGAAGGCGGCGTCACCGCGATCGCTGGCAGCAAACGCCTGCGCGAAGCGGCGATAGAGATTTGACCAGGCGTCGAACAGCCCCTCGGTATGGCCGCCGCCGATGCGATCCTCTTCCAGCGCGCGCGGCGCCAGGTAAGGCATGCCGCGCTCAAGAATGCGCACCGGTTCGCCCTGCACTTCGTAGCGCAGCTGGTTGGGCTGTTCGTCCCACCACTCCAGACTCGCCTTTGCGCCGACGATACGGATCTTCTGGCCGTGCATCGACCCGCAGTTCACCGCCGAGGCCCAGAGCGTGCCGACCGCGCCGTTGTCATACTCCATCATCACAAACGCGTTATCTTCCAGCGGCGCGCGCGTGGCGACAAAGCTCTGGCGAGCGCAGAGCAGCCGTTTAACCTTTAGCTGCGGCGCCATGGTCTCGGCAAGGAACAGCGGATGGGTCGCCAGATCGCCCAGTACATAGCTGGGGCCGACGAAGCGGGGATCGACGCGCCAGCGCGTGCTGGGATTTTGCAGCTCTACCGCCTCATGGTGAAAGCCGTGGGCGAACTGCATGTTGACGATACGGATCTCGCCCAGCATCCCCTGCGCAATCATCTCCCGCGCCTGCTGGATCAGCTGATGTCCGGCATAGCCATAGGTCACGCCAATCAGCTTGTTTTTCTCCGCGCATAGCCGTTCCAGCTCATCCGCCTCCTGGGTGGTAAAACAGAGCGGCTTTTCACAGACCACGTGTAGCCCGGCGTTGAGCGCCGCGCGGCAGATGGCGAAGTGGGTATTATTGGGCGTCGCGACGGAAACCGCTTCGATGCCGTCCTCGCGCGCCGCTTCGGCGGCAAATAGCGTCTCGTAGTCGGGATAGCAGCGTTCGGCCGCCACGCCCAGCGAGGTGCCAAAGGCGCGGCCGCGCTCGGCATCAATATCAAACGCGCCCGCCAGCAGCTGAAAGTTGTTATCGCGCAGCGCTGCCGAGCGGTGAATATAACCGATCTGGCTGGTGCCGCCGCCCCCGACCATGCCCCAGCGCAGGGCGCGATCTACCGCTTTTGTACCGTTAATCATCGTCTTCTCCTTAAAAACCTACGGATTTGAGATAGGTCAGGCTGGCGCTGACGTCGCGCAGGCTGGTGTCGGCCTGGCGCGGATCGCGCTCCTGTTCCAGCGTGATCCAGCCCTGGTAGCCCTGTTCGGCCAGAAAGGCACGCACCGCCGGATAGTCGATTGCGCCCTGCCCGATCGGGCACATTACCCCTTCGGCGCAGGCGCTAAAGAAGTCGAGGCCGCGCGCCAGCACATCGCACCACACCGCATCGTTGACGTCTTTGAAATGGAGATAGTCGATGCGGCGCCAGTAGTGCCGCAGCGCGGCGATGGGATCCATGCCCGCATAGTAAAGATGCCCCGTATCGAGGCAGAGCCCGGCGACCTCATGCGGAATATCCTGCGCCAGCTGCGCCAGTTCGTCAGCGAACTCGATGCTGCCGCCTGCGTGCGGATGGATCACCGGCCGTACGCCGTAGTCGCGCCAGGCGATCTCGCTGATTTGCGTGATATGGCGCATCAGGCGCTGCCAGTCAGCCGCCCCGAGGCGCGGCGCGCGTTCAGACTGACCGGCCAGCCGGGCGCGCTCGGGGTTGCCGAAGTCGATGATCACCAGATAGGGCGCGGGCGCGTTGTCACCATGCGTCTTCTCAGCGGTGGGAATGCGGGACAGGGTGCGGCACAGCTTGTGCGTCAGCTCGACCATCGTCGGGAAATGGGCCTCGCTGACCAGATCGTCGAACAGCGTGGCGGCGACGATCGACAGGCCGTGCTGGTGCAGCGCGCCGCTGAGTTCGTCAGGGTCGCCAGGCAGATAGCGCCACGGGCCTAGCTCGATGCTGCGGTAGCCCGCCTGCGCCGCTTCGCGCAGCACCGTCTGCCACGGCGGCAGAAAGGGGTTGTCGGGATTATCGACGCCCCAGCTACAGGGCGCGTTGGCGATATGGATGGTCACGATAGCTCTCCAGGCAGGCACATTTGCCGCGAGTATCGAACATATTTTCCACATCAAACAACAGTGAAAGTTTTATTCTTTGATAGCGATCATAGTTATTCTTATCATAAAAATGATAGAAAATTATCATTTAAATCAGTAATTAACTGATTTACATATTTTCTCTGGTGATAATCTCGAAAGGCAGAATCACCTGCTCATATCGTGCGTCGCGCTCGCTCTGGCGCTCAGTACAAAGCTGCACCACGGCGGCGGCCATCGTCTCGATGTTATGACGCAGCATCAGGGTGATACTCCCGTCGATAAGGGCCAGTTCGCCCTCCTGCACCGGCCCGTGACACACCAGCATGACCCCGCGCTGCGCCTGTTCGCGCAGCGCGCGCACCACGCCTTCGATACCGCCGCATGGCGCATAGATCAGCTGCAAATCGGCATGCCCGTCCAGCAGCGCCTGCGCGGCGCGATAGCCGCCCTCGACGCTTTCGCGGGTGTTGAGCGGCTCGAGCACGCGCTGCGACGCCCCATACTCCCGCATCCCGGAGCGAAAGCTGATTTCGCAGCTCTCCTGGCAGGTAAAGCGGTGGTCGCCGAGCAGCACGCCGACGCTGCCGGGCCGACGCAGCAGATGCTGCGCCATCCAGGCGGCGGTGCGCCCCGCCTTCTGATTATCCACGCCGATATAGCCCGCCTGACCGCAGGGCGAAAAGTCGGAGAAGAGCGCGTAGACCCGCACGCCCTGACGCGATACCGCCTGAATGGCATGGCGGATCAGCGGATGATCGAGCGCCACTACGCCAATCACGTCGACGCGCGTCGCCAGCGCGCGCAGCGATTGCGCCGCCTGCTCAACCTCGTCGATGCCGTGGGTGACGAAAAGCGGCTCGACGCCAGCGGGATGGTGCGGCATGGCCTGTTCGCGCAGCGCCTCGCTCAGCTGCCGGTAGAGCGAATAGTCGGTGGAAAGCAGCAGAAATCCCATGCGCAGCGTCGCCGTCGGCGGCGCGCCGGGATGCAGCAGCCGGGATTGCGCATGGCGATAGCCTAACCGACTGGCCGCCGCCAGCACCCTTTGTTCGGTTGCGCCGCGCACCGGGGCGCGCTGATTCAGCACGCGATCCACCGTCGCCACGCCGACCCCCGCTTCGCGCGCGATAGCGCTCATGGTGACTTTCGTCATTCTCTGTTGCCTCCTGTGACGGTAACGCCGTTGCCCGGCCGCGAGCGACCTCGCGCTGTCGCTATCCTAACCGCTCAAGCGCGCCTGCCCGATCGTTTGATAAAACAGAGCGCGCATAAATTTGATCCTCTTCGCATAACGAAACATTTATTTCTAAATGATTTTCATTCGGAAAAAACATTTGCTAGAAATTTTCCTCAATCCGTCCGCGGAAAGGCTGATGGAATTCCATCAGCAAAAGGTTAGAGAGGGCAGCCTCAGGCTTTCTATAGTGAAAGCCTGACGGAGGCAGCGGCACGCCGCAGCTGGCCATTAACAGACTAATAAGTATGGAGTTGTTATGTTTCTCTCTACCCTGCCTGCTCCGCGCCTGCCCGATGCGCACCAGATCCCGGCGCTGCGCTGGGGCATCATTGGCCCTGGCTGGATCGCCGATCGCTTCGCCAGCGCCTTATGTCATCACACCCAGCAGCAGCTAACCGCGGTTTCATCGCGTAGCCTTGATAAGGCGCAGGCGTTCGCCGACAAATGGTCGATTCCCCATGCGTGCGGCGGCATTGATGCCCTGCTGGCGCGCGATGATGTCGACGCGATCTATATCGCTACGCCGCATAACCACCATTTCCCTGACGGCCTGCGCGCGCTGCAGGCGGGCAAACATGTGCTCATCGAAAAGCCGCTGGCGCTCAATGCGCATCAGGGCGAAGCGCTGCAGCAGGCGGCGCGGCGCGCGCAGCGGCTCTGTATGGAGGCGATGTGGTGCGACTTTGCGCCGAAATATGACGTGATCCGTCAGCTGCTGGCAGATGGCGCGCTGGGCGACGTACACAGCCTGATCGCCGATCACGGCGAATTTTTTACCCCGGATCACCGCATTTTTAATCCCGATCTCGCTGGCGGACCGATGCTCGATCTCGGCAGCTATCTGGTCGCTTTCAGCATCCTGGTGGGCGGCGCGCCTGAACGTATCGTCGCGCAGGGCGAACCTGCGCCGGGCGGCGTCAACGGCCAGACCGCAATGCTCTTTACCCATGCGCGCGGCATGCAGTCAGTGCTGCACACCACGCTGTTCAGCAATACGCCGGGCACGGCGGTGATCGCAGGACGCGACGCCACGCTCTACCTCGACGGTCAGTTCTACGCGCCGGGCAATTTCCGCCTGGTCTCCAGCGATAAGCGCCGCACGCTGCACTGGGAAGAGCCGGCGAATCGCTATCAGCAGCTCAGCCATGAGATTGACCATTTCGCCTGGTGCGTCGGCCAGAGCCTCGCTGATTCGCCGGTGCGCTCGCTGGCGACCTCGTTGCAGACGCTGCGCGCGATGGATGAAGTACGTCGGCAGATCGGTGTGGTATTCAACGAAGAACGCTAACTAAAGCCAGGAGTCGTGAAGATGAAAATCGCTTTTGACGTGGATGTAATCAGAGATATGGGCATTACCCGCATGGTGCATCAGGTGGCCGAATGGGGATACAACTATATCGAGCAGTCGCCTCATCCACAGATTAACCCGTTCTATAAGCACCCGAAGGCCAGCCGCGAAATTATGCGCGAATATAAAAACGCGCTGAATGCCACCGGCGTGGAGATCTCGTCGTTTATCGTGGTTTATCGCTGGTCCGGTCCGGACGAGCTGCGTCGTCAGGCGGCGGTAAAAAACTGGAAACGCATGATTGAGATTGCCGTGGAGATGGGCGTGCAGGTGATCAACACCGAGCTCTCCGGCAACCCCAACGAGCCGGAGATTTGCGAAGAGATGTTCTACCGCTCGATGGAAGAGCTGCTGCCCCTGTTTGAGCGCGAAAATATCCGCGTCGAAATCCAGTCGCATCCGTGGGATTTTTGCGAGAACAGCAACGAAACCGCCGATATGGTGAAGTCGTTCCGCAGCGACAACGTGAAATATGTTTACAGCGTGCCGCACACCTTTTTCTACGACAACGGCAAGGGCGACGTTCGGCCGATGCTGGAGTATGCCGGCGAGGATCTCTCCCATGTGCTGATCGCCGATACCATGAACCACACCAAGCACTGCCGTTATATCGTCAACCCGCCGGGCGTGGACGCCACTATCCACCAGCATGTCGGCGTCGGCGAAGGCGAGGTCGATTTCGACACGCTGTTCCAGACGCTGCGCGAGATGGACTTCGCCAGTCGCACTTATAAAGTGGGCGGCGAATCCATTATCGCGTCCGCCCTGTTCGGCTATCCGGAGAAGATGAAGACGCAGGCGGTCGAGACGCGCGAGCTGATCGAGCGCGAGCTGCTGAGTCGATAAGAGACTACGCCAGCCGCTCGACCTGAACGAAGCGTCCGCTGGTCAACGACTCGCACGCCGCTTCGGCAATCGCCTGCGCCTGCAGCCCATCCATCAGGCCAGGCAGATCTGCCACCGTTTCGCCGCCAAGGCAGCGCAGGAAGGCGTCCAGATGAGCGTAGTACGTATCGCGCACGCGGCTGAACCAGTCCGGAAACAGGCCGGGCTGAGTGATGCCGCTTTGCTGATAGAGCGTCGCGCCGCGCATCGCCTGCGGCTCCGACGCCAGCATGCCTCGCGATCCCACTACGCTGATGCGTTCATCATAGCCGTATGCAGTACGGCGGGTGTTATCGAGCTGCGCCAGCGCGCCGTTTTTCAGCTGCATAATCAGCACTGAAGTGTCGACATCGCCGAAGTCGCGCAGCGCAGGCTGCGCCAGCGCCGCGCCCAGCGCGCCGACCGTTTCAACCTCGTCGCCGGTCAGAAAACGCAGCAGATCGAAAAAGTGAATGGCCTGGTCGCGCATCTGTCCGCCTGACGCGCGCAGATAGTCGAGAGGCGGCATCTCAGAGGCGCGACACACCATCTGGATCAGCTCCGGCGCGCCGATAGCGCCCTGCTGAAGCTGCTGCTTCAGCTGCTGGTGGCTGCGGTCGAAGCGCCGGTTAAAGCCGACGGTGACCGGCACCTTCAGCGGCGCAAGACTTTCCACCACCGCGCGCGCCTTCGCTAGCGACAGATCGATGGGCTTTTCGCAGTAGATCGCCTTGCCAGCATTTGCCGCCTGTGCCAGAAAATCAGCGTGCGTCGGCGTCGAGCTGGCGATCAGCACCATATCAATATCGTCGCGGTTAAGCGCCTCGCTAACGTGGCCTGCGCGCGCGCCATATCGCTGCGCCAGCGCCTCGGCGCGCGCCGCATCAAGGTCGCACACCAGCGCCAGATGCGCGCCTGGATGCGCCGCCAGATTCGCGGCGTGCACCTGGCCGATAAAACCGCTGCCGATCAGGGCAACGCGTTGAGTTACGGGGGACATTTGCGATCTCCTCTTCACAGTTCGGGATAGCTGACCTTGTCAAAATAGCCCGTTCTGTCAGGCTGGCTGAACGCAGAAATTGATGGAATTCACTCAGCATGAAGCGAATGACGCTCAGTAAGCTGGCGCACGCCGCCGGCGTCGGCGTGGCGACCGTAGACCGGGTGCTTAACGATCGCGGTGGCGTGTCGCCAGCGATGACCAGAAAGGTGCTGGAGGCGGCGCGTGCGGCGGGGCTTAACCGCATTTTGCCGGAAGAGCATCGCCAGCCGTGGCAAATCGAAGTGATCCTCAGCAGCACCGACGCCTTTTTCTTTCAGCAGCTGGCGCAGGATTTTCAGCAGCTGGCCGACGCGCTCGGCTATCGCCGCCTGCGCCTGCAGCGCACCTTTATCGCCGAGAACGCGCCAGAGAAACTGGCGGCGCATATTCTCGCCAGCAGCCGCAGAATGGACGGGCTAATGGTCTTCGCGCATGAACATCCCGCGATTTATCAGGCGCTGAGCGACTGCAAAGCGCGCGGCGTGCCGGTGATCACCCTGGTTTCCGATCTGCCCGACGCCGATCGTCTGCTGCACGTGGGCATCAATCAGCTGCAGGCTGGGCGCACCGCCGGGCTGATGATGGGCAGCATGCTGGCGCGCGCGGGCGAGGTGCTGACGATCAGCGGCCGCGTCGACTATCGCGCGCACCGTCAGCGCATTGAGGGATTCCGCGACGTGCTGCAACAGCGCTTTCCCCATCTGGCGCTGCGCGAAGCGCTGGCCGGCCTGGAAGATCGTTCACGCATCAGCAAGCTGCTGGAGAAGGCGCTGGTGACCTCGCCGTCGATTGTCGGCGTCTACAATACCGGCCTTGGCAACCGCGAGATCTCCGAGGCGCTGGCGCGCCACCGCCGCGAACGCGACGTGGTTTACATTACGCATGAGCTTTACGCCACCACGCGCCGCCTGCTACAGCAGCGCACGCTTACCCTGACGCTCGACCAGAATACCCAGCGCCATGCCCAGCTGGCGCTGAACCTGCTGTTGCAAAAGCTGGAAAAGGGCGGCGATTTTTCTATGTATGTCGATGGGCGCGTCGATTTTATGCTCTACACCCAGGAGAACGTCGATTAGCGAACGCCAGCAGGGTTAAACCGCAATTATTCGCCCTGCTACACTCAAAGACGTCTGACACACTCTCATCAACAAGGCGAACTCACACTATGTCGGAAAACAGTTATCAGCCCGCAACAGTCTGGAAATGGGATCCGGAAGCCAAAGGCAACGGCGCAAAAACCAACCGTCCTGTCGCAGGCGCGACCCATGAAAAAGCGCTGCCGGTCGGCAAACATCCGCTGCAGCTCTACTCGCTCGGCACGCCCAACGGCCAGAAAGTGACGATTCTGCTGGAGGAGCTGCTGGCGGTCGGCGTCAAAGAGGCGGAGTATGACGCCTGGCTGATTCGCATCGGCGACGGCGACCAATTCGGCAGCGGCTTTGTTGATATCAACCCTAACTCCAAGATCCCGGCGCTCAGCGACCATTCGGTGAATCCGCCGCAGCGCGTGTTCGAATCCGGCAGTATTCTGCTCTATCTGGCGGACAAGTTCGGCCATTTCCTGCCGGACGATCCGGCGGGCCGTACCGAAGCCCTGAACTGGCTCTTCTGGCTGCAGGGCGCCGCGCCCTTCGTCGGCGGCGGTTTCGGCCACTTCTACCACTACGCGCCGGAGAAAATCGAATACGCCATTAACCGCTATACGCTGGAGACCAAGCGCCTGCTCGACGTGCTCGATCGCCGTCTGGCGGAGAGCCGCTTCCTTGGCGGCGACGCCTACACCATCGCCGATATCGCCACATGGCCCTGGTTCGGCGGCCTGGTGCTGAGCAACCAGTATGGCGCGACCGAGTTCCTCGACGCGACATCCTACAAAAACGTGGCGCGCTGGGCGCAGGAGATCGCCGAGCGTCCGGCGGTGGTCCGCGGGCGCAAAGTGAACCGCGTGATGGGCGATCCGGCCGATCAGCTGCACGAGCGCCACGACGCATCCGATTTTGACACCAACACTGAAGATAAACGCCAGGCGTAAAGGAGCTAACAATGAGCGCATATGTCATCTTTATTCGCGACAAAATTACCAACCCAGAAGAGTTCGCTATTTACGGCGAAAAGGCGGGCAAAGCGCGTGGTGACCACCCGATAACGCCGCTGGCGTTTTATGGTCAGCTGGAAACGCTGGAAGGGCCGGAAGCGGACGGCGTCGTGGTGCTGGAGTTCCCGACGGTAGAAGCGGCGCACGGCTGGTATGACAGCCCGGAATATCAGGAAGCGAAACAGCACCGCCTGAAAGGCGCGGAGTACCGCGTGGTGCTGGTGCAGGGCGTAAAGCAGTGATAACCAGTCAGTAATATAAAAATAGTAAGCCGTAGCCATTTAGGTGCGGCTTTTTAGTTTTAAATTTATGATAGTTACCCACGATTTATGAATGCGTTGCCGGTTTATAAATTCATAAAAGAATATAAATAACTCTTATACTCTGATCCTAACGACCACCCCCTAAAATAATAAAACCCCGTAGCTTTCCATACTACGGAGTTTTAGCCAGACTCGTTGTTAATCAGGCAGTTTAAACCATCGTTAAATAACACTATCAAAATGTTAACTAGGGTTACATATCATATAATCATGAAGATAAGAAAGTTGCCAGATAATTCAAGAGCCTTTAGACACGACCATTTATTTATACGATGGTTACGCTGCCGCTAGTGCCGTAATTCTGACGGAAATCGGCTCCATAGGCCGCAACAGTGTCTTTACCCCACAGTGCGCCCATAACGGTGCCAATAATCGGGCCTACAATGCTACCGAAAACAAGACCTACTACCTGAGCGACAGGACCGAATACGGCACTACGGCTAGCGCTGCCGCCAACTGCCGCGCCAGTAGCCAGGCCTTCAATAAAACCCCATACTGCGCCTTCTGCTGCATCACCCAGCGTAGCAACCAGTGCACCACCGCTTACAGTTTCAGTTTCGATAAAAGATAATTCACGCATGATTAAGTTCCTTTTATTTAAAGATTGTTGCTAAAGTAAACCTTCATTAAACGACATTTAATGAAGAGGATATGGCGCAATGCTATCAGCTAGCTGGAATATTGCTTTCTGATGTCAGCCGCATAGGCTGCGACAGCATCTCTGCCTACCATTGCGCCCATAATCGCGCCCGCTATCGGGCCAACAATGCCACCAAAAATTGCTCCTACACCTTGAGAAATGATGCCAAATACGGCGCTACGGCTACCGCTACCGCCGACAGTTACGCCGGTCAGTAATCCATCCAGCGCGCCCCAGACAATGCCTTCGAAAAAAGCGTTAACCTCATCAGCAGTCGCGGCAGCGCTACCGCTGACAACACTAAGCTCATGAACTTTTAGATTTCTCATAATTTCCCCACCAGATAAATATAAATTTCATAGCATTAATTTTTCAAAAAATATCAAAGCCATTGGGTCGATACCATACCCCAGTTATTTGATGTAGAAAATAGTAAAACCATCCATTTTCAGGAAACATTTAAATCTAACGCTTTAGTTTTTCACATATATTAAAATTAAATGCAAAAAAGGAATGCCCCAGGTTCAAATAATGAACTTCTCTTGCCTGATACACTGTTTTTACAAACTAATTTTAATATAAATTATTTTGGAGTAATAATGGAGCGGCAACATGCCTGCCAATAATGGAATATATTTATGCGGGTCAGGGAGAAGGGATATTTGTTAACTTTTAACCAACGATTGTCGCAATAAGCGCAGCTATTCAGGCGGCCTGCTGCGGCCGCCTTTTATTAACCTTAATTCAGCTGAATGCGCGCCACGCTGTCTGGCCCTTTGCTGCTGTGGTCTTTATTGAAGCCCTGCTTAATAGTGACGTAGAGCGTCTGACCATCCGGCGTCACCAGCAGGCTGTTGGGATGCCCCTCGAACGACCAGCTGTTTTTCACCGCATAGGTGGTGGCGTCAAGCTGCAGCACCTTCTGCGACTCACGCTGGCTGATATAGATCTCGTTGCGTTTCGCGTTGAATTTAATGCCCAGCGCGTCGCCGTCGATGCGTTTGATCACCTTGCCGCTGCGCTCATCAAACACCAGGGTGGTTTTCGCTTTCGAGTTGTCGGTAACGAACAGGCGGCCGGTCGCCGGATCTTCCGCCATATTCAGCAGCAGATAGGCTTTGCCATCGCCTGGGGTCAGACGCTTCTCGATCTTATGGCTGCGCGGATTGATCACCAGGATCTCGCCGCCGCCGTTTGCGGCGTAAATGCGATCGGTGACTGGCGAATAGATAATGCCGGTGACCCATTTGCCGGCGTTTTTAATGCGCGTCTTCAGCTTCATGGTCTGCGCGTCTACCACCCAGATCACGCCCGGATCGCCCACGCCGCCGATATAGAGCTGGTCGTTATGCAGGAAAATCTCGCGCGCGCCGAACGGAAAGCCCTTCTCGTTGCGCTCGCTGAACAGGGTACGCGCCAGCACTTTGCCTTTCACCGGATCGATCTTCGAGACGCCGCCGTCCAGCGAGTTGGTCACGTAGAGCAGGCTACCGTCGCTGTTCATGGTCATGCCGAAGTTTTTCAGATCGGTGTAGCCTTTGCCGGTGGTCTCCAGCGTGGCGGGATCGAGGCGATAGATCACGCCGCCGCTGACATCCTTAAAGGCGTCGGCGCTGGCGACGTAGAGCGCGTTTGCGCCCGGCACGTAAGCCATCTCATACAGGCCGAAGCCGAGTTCGCGCTGTTTCACCGCAGAGGCGGCAGGCTTTGCGGCAGCGGCCGGCGCCTCGGCTTTTTTCGCCGGCGCCTGACAGGCCGTCAGGCCGAAAGCGGCGGCGACCGCCAGAGCAAGCGCGGCGTTGCGCGGACTGAACAGAGATTTCATGCATGACTCCCTTGGGAAATGATGCGCCGCCGCTCGGCTCAGCCGCCGCAGCTAGCGCTTAAAAAGAATGAGAATCATACTCATTAACAATCAGTGTGTAAATGTTGTCCGCTGCGGCGGCGCCCTTTACGTCTCCCTCTTTAAGCGCGCCTGTAAAAAATCCACGAAGGCGGTAATGCGCGCGGGAAGCTGCCGCTGCGCCTGCCATACTGCGAAAATATCGCCGTCGGGCGCCTGCCATTCCGGGAGCACGTGCAGCACATCGCCGCGCTCGACGGCGTGCCGCGCATCCCACCACGAGCGCAGCAGGATGCCGTGACCGTCCAGCGCCATGCGCATCGCCACCTCGCCGTCGTTGGTGAGCAGGCTGCCGCGCACCTTCTGGCTGACGCTCTCGTTGCCCTTCACAAAGCGCCACAGGGTGAAATCCCCTTCATGCTGGCGCAGCAAAATGCAGTTGTGCTGCGCCAGCGCATGGATATCGGCCGGCAGGCCGCAGCGCTCGGCATAGGCGGGCGAACAGCAGAGAATGCGCGGGTTGGCGCGCAGCCGACGCGCCACCAGCCGCGAATCGGGCGGTTCCCCGACGCGCACGTCAATGTCGACGTTAGCATCGAGAAAATTGAGCGGCTGGCTGCTGAGCTGCAGCGACAGCGCCAGCTCGGGATGCAGCGCCGCAAACGCCGACACGCAGGGCGCGACGTGGCGGCGGCCAAAGCCGAACGACGCGTTGATATTCAGCGTGCCGCGCAGCACCTCGGTCTGGCCGCTCACCGCCTCTTCCAGCGCCGCCAGCTGGTCCAGCAGCGGACGCGCCCCTTCCAGATAGCGCCGCCCCTCCGCCGTCAGCTCCAGCCGCCGCGTGGTGCGCTTCAGCAGCTGTACGCCGAGCCGGCGCTCAAGCTGGCTGAGACGCTTGCTGACCGCCGCCAGCGACAGGCCGAGATCGCGCGCTGCCGCCGTCAGGCTGCCGAGAGTGGCGATGCGCACAAAGAAGGCGAGATCGTCGGTAGACGTGCGGGATTCTTTACTTTGATTCAACATTGGCTTGCGTTTCAGGCTAATTATTTCCCGGTGATGCAAAGTTATACTGCGCAGACAATTCGAACATCAACCCTGTGAGGTGCCCTGTGTCTGAAAAAATTCATCGTATTGCCGTCATCCCGGGCGACGGTATCGGTAAAGAGGTGATGCCGGAAGGCATTCGCGTAATGAACGCGGCAGCCGAAAAGTTCGGCATCGCGCTGCGCTGGGAGTGGTTCGACTTCGCCAGCGCCGAGTACTGGCAGCAACATGGCAAGATGCTACCCGACGACTGGTTCGCGCAGCTGAAAACTTTCGATGCGATCTATTTCGGCGCGGTGGGCTGGCCGGCGATCGTGCCGGATCATGTCTCGCTATGGGGATCCCTGCTGCAGTTCCGTCGCGAGTTCGATCAGTACGTCAACCTGCGGCCGGTGCGTTTAATGCCGGGCGTTAAAGCGCCGCTGGCGAACCGCAAGCCGGGCGACATCGACTTTTACGTTGTGCGTGAAAATACCGAAGGAGAATACTCCAGCGTCGGCGGCACCATGTTTTCCGGCACCGAACGCGAAGTGGTGATTCAGGAGACCGTGATGACGCGCATCGGCGTCGACCGCATTTTGAAGTTCGCCTACGAGCTGGCCAACAGTCGCCCGAAAAAGCACCTCACCTCCGCCACCAAATCCAACGGCATCGCCATCACCATGCCGTACTGGGACCAGCGCGTCGAGGCGATGGGCGAGCACTATCCTGAGGTGAACGTCGACAAGTACCACATCGATATTCTTACCGCTAATTTCGTGCTGCATCCCGACTGGTTCGACGTGGTGGTCGCCAGTAACCTGTTCGGCGATATCCTCTCCGACCTCGGCCCGGCCTGTACCGGCACCATCGGTATCGCGCCCTCGGCCAACATCAATCCCGACCGCACCTTCCCTAGCCTGTTCGAGCCGGTGCACGGCTCCGCGCCCGACATCGCCGGTAAAGGCGTAGCGAACCCCATCGGCCAGATCTGGTGCGGCGCGATGATGCTGGAGCATCTGGGCTATAAAGCGGCAGGTGACGCAGTGCTCGACGCCATCGAGCGCACGCTGGCGCAGGGCGAATGCCTGACGCGCGATCTTGGCGGCGAAGCCAGCACCGAAACGCTCGGCGCGGCGATCGCCGCAGCGCTCAGCGCCTAGTCGATCGCGAACAGCTCTGGATTCCAGCCTGGCGGCAGTGGTTCCGGCCGCTCAACCGCCAGGTGATGCCAGCGCAGATTCTCGACGCCGCGCGCAAAAAGTGCAGGCAGGCCGCCGGGATAGCGCTCCACGCCGAACGCCTCCCCGGTCGCAGGATCGAGCTTATAGGCGTTATCCAGCCCCATGCCGGTCGGCGCGTCGGGATTGCACGGCGGCCGGATATCAAACAGCCCCTGCGCGCTATCGTGGCTAACCACCTGGCGCAGCTGCACATCGGCGATCAACACGTCGCGAATATCGCCAGGTCGGGCGGCGTGCAGGTTGATCGCTCCTTCCGCTACGCCGCTCGCCTGGGTGAACTGCAGCTGCTCGACCCGCCCCGGCCGCACCGCCGGATCGCGCGGACGCACCGACACAAACAGCGGATCGGCTTTGCCCCAGTGGCACGGCGGCGCGTAGTGGCAGACAAAAGTCAGATGGCTGAAGAGCAGCCGCCGCATCGCGCCGCCATCGCGCGACAAAATGCCGATGCCGCGGTTGGAGTCGAACAGGGTGCAGTTGGTGACGGTGACGTCTTCGATATCGTCGAAGGTTTCGGTGCCGATCTTGAAGGCGCAGCTATAGGAGCGCAGCAGGCAGTTGCTGATGGCGATCTGACGCGCGGGGCGGCGTAGCGCGTCGGGCTTCAGGGTGGTTTTGATGCAGATGGCGTCATCCGCCGCGCTGAGGTAGCTGTTGCTGACGAACACCGCCTCGCAGCTGTCGATGTCGAGCGCGTCGGTATTGGGCATCGTCATAGCGTTATCGATGGTGAGGCGATCGATATGCACATGGCGGCAGCTCACCAGATGCACCGTCCACATCGGCGCCTGTACGATGGTGAACCCCTCCAGCGTCACCTGCTCGCACGCTTCGAATACGATGATGCGCGGCCTGTCGGGGCGCGGCAGCCGGTAGCCCTGCGCGTCGCGCTCGGCGGCAAACCAGATTTCGCCGTCGCCGTCGATGCAGCCCTTGCCGCTGATGGTCAGATTGCGCTGGCCAAGGGCGTAGAGCAGGACGTTATGCGACTTCTCGGCGCTGCTCAGCGTCTGAAACCGCTGATAATCGGCTCGCCGCTGACTGGCGAGCAGCACCGCGCCCGCTTCAAGGTGCAGCTCAAAATGGGAAGGCAGATTCAGGCAGCCGCTGCGGTAACGCCCGGCGGGCAGCGTCAGGCGGCCGCCGCCCGCGGCGGCGATCTGGTCGATAGCGCGTTGTAATACCGCCGTGTCCAGGGTTTCACCGTCGGCGGCGGGATAAAAATCAGCAAGGGAAAGGTGCATGGTGCGGCTCCTGCAAAAGGGTGGAGCGTAAATTGCAGCACGCTGCGGCGCGGCAAACCTTTCTCTGGCCGCCACTGCGCCGTTTCGTGCGGGATATCACAGTTTACTTCACGGCCCCTTCTGTGACGCCGCTGATAAACTTGCGCTGGAAAATCAGAAACACCGCCACCAGCGGCAAAATTACAATCATCGCGCCCGCCATCAGCACCGGAATGTCGATGGTGTTTTTGTTCTGAAAGAACATCATGCCGATCGGCAACGTGCGCAGCTCATCTTTGTTCACCAGAATCAGCGGGATCAGAAATTCGTTCCAGGTCCAGATAAACAGCAGTAGTCCCAGCGTCGACAGGGTCGGCCAGATAGCAGGCACCAGAATGCCCCACAGAATTTTGATCCGCGACGCGCCGTCCATAACCGCCGCCTCCACCAGTTCTTTCGGCACCTGCTGAAAGGCGCTGGCGATCATCAGTGTCGTAAAGGGCAGCGACAGAGCGATCTGGGGCAGGATCAGCGCCAGGTAGGTGTTGGTCAGCCCCATCCAGCGCAGCTCATGGTAAAGCGGAATGATAAAGGCCTCGCTCGGCAGCACCATCCCCAGCGCCAGCATCGCCGCAATCGCCTTTTTGCCCGGGATCCTCAGCCAGGCGAAGCCGAACCCGGCCAGAATGCCCAGCAGCACGCTACACAGTACCACCGGGATCACCACCAGCACCGAGTTCAGGAAATAGACGTTGAAATGACCCTGCTGCCAGGCAGTCAGATAATTTTTAAAGTTAAGCGAGGCGGGCAGCGTAAATACCCCCTGAAACAGCTCCATTTGGGTTTTAAACGAGGTCATCAGCGCCATCAGAAACGGCAGAATGGTCATCAGCGCCACGATCCAGATCAGCGCGCGTGAAATCACCGGCGTGCTTCGCATCAGTAACGCTCCTTTAAGGCCAGATGGATCAGATAGTTAATCCCCAGCACAATCAACATACTGAACACCGCCACCGAAGAGGCATAGCCGAAATAGTGCAGGTCAAAACCCTGCTTATACATAAAGATGTTGGTAACCATAGTGGAGGTGCCTGGCCCGCCCTGGGTCATCACATAGACCAGGTCAAAGGCTTTCAGGCTGGCGATCACCGTCAGCAGCAGCGCAATCCGCAGCTCGGGCCGAAGGCCAGGCAGCGTGATGCGCATAAACTTCTGGCGGCGCGACGAGCCGTCAAGATCGGCCGCTTCCAGCAGCGAGGGATCCATACGCTGCAGGCCTGCCATAAACAGCACCAGACAGAAGCCGAAGAAGTACCAGGTCGCCACCAGCCCCACGGCGGGCAGCGCCCAGGTAAAATCGCCGAGCCACGACATGGCCAGCTCCGGCAGCCCAATGGCGCGCAGCACCTGATCGATCGGCCCGAACGCCGGGTTATAGAGCCAGCGCCACACCACGCCCAGCACGGCCATCGGCATGATATAGGGCAGGAAGAAGAGAACCCGCAGCACGCTGCGTTCGCCGTTGCTGCGGGTGTCATACAAAAAGCTGCACAGCAATAGCCCAACGCCGATCGGCAGCAGCGTATAAAACAGCATCAGGATGGCGTTATTGCCCAGCGCAATCCAGAACACCGGATCGCTGAACATGTGCAGATAGTTGCTGACGCCGCTGAACACCGGCAGCGAGGTGCCATCCCATTCGGTAAAGCTGATGCCCAGCGAAGCGAGCAGCGGCAACAGCAGAAAGACCGCATAGACCAGCACCGCAGGCAGAACATAAAGGAAATTTCGCCAACCGCTTAGATTCAACATAACCGTACTCGTGGCTCAGAACGCTCAGGCCCGGCGGTACGCCGGGCCACCGGCTTAAGGCTTCAGGGTTTTCAGGTAGCGCTGATAGTTGTTATCAAAGTTGACCGCCATCTGATCGGCCGTCTGACGGCCCGCCAGCAGCAGCTGGACGTTTTGATTCAGCTCGGCGTTCATGGTGGGCGTCGCCCAGTCAACGTAGTGGCCTAAGCCGTCATAGTCGTTAAGCGTCAGCCAGACCTGGTAAGCTTCCGCTAGCAGCGGATTGTCGGCGGGCATTTTGGCGGCTTTATTGGTGCTCGCAGGCAGGAAACCGACATTCAGCCAGCGGTTCGCCATGGCATCGGAGACCATGTAGTTGATGAACTTCGCCGCCGCATCCTGCTCCTCTTTGCGCTTCGCGGTGCTGGTCACAGAGAAGGCGAGATCGGTGCCGCCCACCATCAGCGGCTGCTTCACGCCCTCCCCTGCCGGCATCGCCGCGAAGTGAATATCTTTATTGTCTTTGAACTGGCCCAGATACCAGGTGCCGCTGACCAAAAAAGCCGCCTGGCCGTTCTGGAACAGGGTCGCGGCGTCATCATGGCCGATCCCCTGGAAGCCGGGGAAGAAATAGCCTTTGTCGGTCCAGCTCTTCATCATAGCGGCGGCGTTGATCAGTTTGCCGTCTTTGAAGGTGCCGCCTACATCGTAAATCAGATCGTCCAGCACCTTGCGGTCGTGGCTCTCAATCTGCGCCTGCCACAGGGTGCTGAGCAGTTGCTGCCCCATGTTGCCATCCAGCAGGCCCAGCATCATCGGCGCGGTGCCCTGTTGCTTTAGCTTCGCCATGGCGCTTTCGAGTTCCGCCAGCGTTTTCGGCGGCGCGATACCCGCCTTATCCAGCAGCGCTTTGTTGTAATAAAGCCCGACCATCTCACCGAGGCTGGCGATACCGTAAAGTTTGCCGCTACCAAACTCCCCGCTGTCGGACCAGCGGTTGCGTTTCAGAATCGAGTCGGGGAAGCGGGTAGTCCAGCCGTTGCTGGCGGCGTATTCGTCGAGCGGCAGCAGCAGTTTATCCTTCACCAGCGAGCCCATGTCGCCGCCGCCCTGATTCACCTGGGCGATCTGCGGGCCATCGCCGGCAGTCAGCGCCAGCTTAAGCGGGATGCGCGTATCTTCAAAGGAGTGAACCGAGCGGTTAATCACGATGCCGGGGTTCTGCTGGGCGAATTCTTTAATCCCCTCGTCGACCGCCGCCGTTTGCTGCGGATAGTTATAGATATCCCACTCATTGAGGGTTATGGCGGCGTGGGCAGCATGCGTAACGCTGCCCGCCAGCAAGCCCGCCGCCAGCAGCCGCCCCACATTGCGAATTTGGAACAAACGAACGGAGGAAACAGACATTATGCTCACCTTCTTCAGACCAGAATCGGCATCCCTTCATCTCACCGTCTGCCATCCCGCAGACTGAAGCCGCACAGCAACGCACCTCCTCATACTTACTTTAATAAAAAAATAAAGTCAAACAGCCTGAAACGCGAATTGCAACGCTGTGAGCCCGCGCAAATAAACAGCATCAAGGCGGCAAAAGCAGCAGGCTGCGCGGCCGCTCACGCTGTTTACCGTGACGGCATATCGCCAGCCACACTTTGCGCAGCAGAATAACCCAGAACGATAATCGCAAAATAACGCCATGATAAAACATATGAAAATCCTATAACGCTCACACTTTTCGCTTTTTGCTGGGCGCAAATCGCCCGACAAAGGCCGCTGTGAGGGCGTGTTGGCGATCACAGATGCGCATCAGAATGCAGGGGAAAGGTTGCTGAACAGACCAGGTTAGTGCGATAAGGTAATTATTCTATCTTGAAAACTAAGTCCGCTTTCATTAACGTAACTTTTCAGCTGCGGAACTGTGCAATCCACAACCTGTTCACTCACGAGAATTGATCATGGCGAATCAAGGTGTCATTCGTCCGGCCACCCCGGCGGACTATCCGGCGCTCTACCGCATCTGCCTTGAAACAGCGGATGCTGGCGGCGACGCCCGCGCGCTTTACTCCGATCCCGACTACCCCGGCCAGCGTTTTGCCGTGCCCTATGCCCGCTTTGCGCCGGATTTTGCTTTTGTGCTGGAGCGAGCGGGCGAGGTACAGGGTTATGTGGTGGCCGCGCCTGATACGCGCGCCTTTGAGGCGCAGCTGCAGGCGGAATGGTGGCCGCAGCTACAGGAAAAATATCGTCAGCGCAGCGCCAGCGCTCCGCTCGACAGTAAAGTGCTCGACGCCATCCGTCACCCCGACCAGGCCGCTGAGACGCTGGTGGCACGTTGGCCTGCTCATTTGCACATCAATCTGCTGCCCGCGGCGCAGAAAGGCGGCTGGGGCCGCAAAATGATTGAGCATGAACTGGCGGCGCTGCGGGCAGCAGGCGTCAGCGGCGTGCATCTTGGCGTCAGCCTGCAGAACGAGCAGGTCTGCGCCTTCTATCAGCGCATGGGGTTCGCCCCGATTCTGCGCAGCAACGCCATCTATATGGGCCAGTTACTCTGAGTGAGGTAGCCGATGACCAGCCTGCGCCTGCAGAATGTGAAGAAGTCTTACGACCACGTCAATGTGATTCATGGCGTCGACCTGACGATTAACAGCGGCGAATTTGTGGTGTTTGTCGGGCCTTCCGGCTGCGGCAAATCGACGCTGCTGCGCATGATCGCCGGGCTGGAAGAGATCAGCAGCGGCCAGTTGCTGATTGAGGAGCGCGATATGACGCACCAGCCCGCCACCGAGCGCGGCATCGCCATGGTGTTTCAGTCCTATGCGCTTTACCCCAATATGACGGTGCGCGGCAACCTGGCCTATCCGCTGGAAGTGATGAAAAAGTCAAAAGCGGAGATCAACCAGGCGATTGAGCAGACGGCAGCGCGCCTGCACCTCACCGAACTGCTTGACCGCCTGCCGCGCGCCCTTTCCGGCGGCCAGCGGCAGCGCGTGGCGATTGGCCGGGCGATCATTCGTCACCCGCGCATTTTCCTTTTCGATGAACCGCTCTCCAACCTTGATGCGGAGCTGCGCCTGCAGATGCGGATTGAAATTGCCCGGCTGCACGCCTCGCTCGGCAATACCATGATCTACGTTACTCACGATCAGCTGGAGGCGATGACGCTGGCTGATCGGATCGTGGTGCTGCGCCAGGGGCGCATTGAGCAGGTTGGCGCGCCGCTGACGCTCTACCACGATCCCGACAACCTGTTTGTCGCCGGTTTTATCGGTTCGCCAAAGATGAACTTTCTGCAGGCGCAGATCGGCGCGGCTGGCGAAGGCGAAGTGCAATTGCGCGTGCCGGCGTTGAAGATTGAGAACCTGGTGCTGAAAATCGCTGCACCCTGCCGCGAGGGACAGCAGATCACGCTGGGTATACGGCCCGAGCATTTTCAGTCAGCTGCGCAGGCGCCGGCCGCACAACGCTTTTACGGCGAGCTGGCTTATGGCGAGATGCTGGGCCACACCAACTACCTTTACCTGGATATTGGCCGGGAGCAGATGCTGGTGGTGGAAGAGCGCGAGGCGACCACGCGCGATCTGGGTACGCAGGTTGAACTGGGTTTTTCTGCCGCGCACTGTCTGCTGTTTGATGAGCAGGGCCTGCGCCTGCGCTAGGAGAAGTATCGAGATTAACGGGCGCGGCGGCGCCCGTTTTTATCAGCGGTGAGTCTCAGGCGACCGGCTCCTCATCAGCCTGCGCCGCCAGCAGATCAAGCAGGCGATTAACGGCGAAACCTGCCGCGCCCAGCGCCCACATTCGGTTAGATTCTGTCAGAAACTGCAGCGGCGTCATGTGCGGCGTCAGTTTTAAGCGGTATGCCTGAAAGCTCTGGGTAATGTGATCGAGCAAAATACGCGACGCCATATGCGGCTCCATCGCCAGATAAACCACATCCGGGTCATACGCCACCGACAGATTCGCCAGCGAAATCCCTAGCTCGCGCCCCGCCTCTTCCAGCGCGGCCAGCACCTCTGGCGTGGGGCGCTGATCGAGCGCCTGTAAGGTGACCCCCTCGACGCTTTCCTGCGCGGCAACCCGCTGCAGAATGGCGCGCGAGGAGGCAACATCCTCCAGCAGCCGTAGCGAGCCATCGCCGACAAGTCCATTGCCAATCTCGCCCGCCTTGCCATGGCGTCCTCGATAGAGCTGGCGATTAAGGATGATGCCGGCCCCAATGCCCTTACCGTAAGTGGCGATAACCGCTGACTGCGCCGTGCCGAGCTGGCCAAACACCAGCGCCGCCATTGCCATCGCGTTGGCGTCGTTCTCAATAAAGACCGGCAGCGAAAAGCGCTCTTCCAGTAGACGCGCAATCGGAACGTTGTCCCAGTCGAGTACTTTGGAGCGGATACAGTAGCCATTTTCGGCATCGACCAACCCCGACAGTGCCAGTCCGATAGCGCCGACGCGCTTCTCTTCAACGCCGCGCAGGAATTTCGCCAGCGCGTCACCGAGCTGGCGCGGCGTCAGCGTGCCCGACGGCATCTGCTGTTCACCCAGCAAGTTGCCGCTGAGGTCGGTCATCACGATCAGGTTACGCTCTGCGTTAAGCTGGATGCCGATCACGCTGGCGCGGTCGGGATTCAGCCCCAGCAGCGTTTTAGGCCGTCCCATTGAGACGCGACGCAGCCCCAGCTCTTGTACAATCTCTTGCGCCAGCAGGCGATTCGTGGCTTGCGAAACTGTCGACATGCTAAGCCCGCTGCGAACTTTCAAATCGGACTGGCTAATCGGCGCGTTTTCAACAATCAACCGCAGAATGCGCGCGGTTACGTTGGGAGCGGTCATAAGTTCCTCAAGTGATAGCCCTGGCGCGATTGCAACTGCCCGCGAAAGAGGGATGCGCGCCGGCAAGCTTTAGCGCCCCGCTTAACGCATCGCCCTGCGGCGGCGTCAGGCAGGCCTGAATATCCGCCGCCAGCCAGCGATGAATCGGTGCGGCCAGGCCGCCCATCAGCGCAACGCGCCCGCTGCTTATCGCCATCAGGCGCCGCACCATCAGGCCGGTATCGGCGGCAGTCTGCGACAGCAACTCCTGCGCGTGACGATCGCCGGCATCGGCAGCGGCGCAAACCTGCGGTACGACGCGCGCCCAGTCTGCGGGCGCGGCCGTGCGGGTCCACAGCAGCATAGTTTCCGGGCTATGATCGAATTGCGCCATCAGCTGATGCGTAAAGTCGCTGGGTTCAACCACGGCTTCGTGAGCCAGCAGCGCCAGACGCAGCGCGCGGCGTCCTAATTCGGCGCCCGATCCCTGATCGGAAAGAGCAAACCCCCAGCCGCCCAGCAGCGTAAAACGCGTGCCGTCCCAGGCGGCGCCCTGGCTGCCGGTGCCGGTGATAAATACCGAGCCGGGCTGTCCGCCGTGCGCGCCTGCGCAGGCGATCTCGACATCGCTCACTACCTGGAAAGCCGCGCAGGCGGGTTGCCAGCCGGCCAGCCGCGCCTGTACTGAGGCGATGTTGGCGCCGGCCAGTCCGGCGACCAGCGACGTTTGCGCCAGCGCCTGCGGCGCGAGTCCAGCCTGTAAAAACACCTTATTGATCAGTACGCCGACGCGAGTCAGCGCAGCGTCATAATCAGACCAGACGTTGGCTGGTCCGCCAGTCGCTTCGGCCAGAACCTTGCCGTCAAGATCGGTTAATCGCGCGCGGCACTGCGTGCCGCCGCCGTCAATGCCAAGGAGATAGTGTGCCTGCACGCGCTTCCTCCCGCCCCCGCTGCTTAATAGATATAGCCATAATGAGCGAACGATAGGGTAAAAAAACTTAAATCGCAATAACAAATAAATATGGCAAAAATGACATTAACATTTAACCTTACTTTACAAAAAGATAATAAAAATTTGCTCACAAAAAATGCAAAGCCATATTGACATTAGTTTTTCCGCCGTACTAAGTTGGCTATCACATAATCAATAGCCGCGCCTGGCAGCGAGCGGGCTCTGCGTCATCCGGTTTCAGGATCAGGGGTTTAACATGAAAGTAGGCATCATCGGTCTCGGCTTTCGTCTGTCCCACATTATCAAAGAGTTCAACAAGGCTGACAGCGAGTTCTCTGTTGTCGGCTATTACGACCCGACACCTGCCGGGTTGCCTAACCTGCACAGTTTCGGCATTGAACCGGGCCAGGCATTTGACTCGATTGAAGCGTTACTGCAACACGACGGAATGGATCTGGTGCTGGTAGGTTCGCCTAACTTCCTTCACCTTGAACATGTGGGTTTGGCGCTGGCGGCGGGCTATACCGTCTTTACGGAAAAACCGGTCGTCATCAATGAAGAGCAAACCATGGAGATGGCGAAGCTGGTGCGTCAGTATGGCGAAGCGCGCATTCTGGTCGGCCTGGTATTGCGCTATTCGCCGCTTTATCACGATCTGCTGGCTGCGCGCGACGCCGGTCAGTTAGGCGAGATAACCTCCATTGAAGCGACAGAACATATCAAGCCATATCACGGCGCTTTCTTTCAGCGTGACTGGCGACGGCTGGAAAAATATGCCGGCCCCTACATTCTGGAAAAGTGCTGCCACGACATCGATCTTTATCAGGGGCTTTTGCAGCAGCGCCCAACGCGAGTAGCCAGCTTTGGCGGACGTAAATCCTTTACTCCCGATCATGCGCCGCAGGGCGCCGTGACCGCTGATTCCGAGGTCTACCACATCAAACCAAGCGGCTGGTCCAGCACCGATGCGGTGTTTGACAGCGATGCCGATATCGTCGATTACCAGACCGCCCTGATTGAATATGCGGGCGGAGCCACCCTCGCCTTTCATGCCAATCTCAACGTGCCTGATGAGTTTCGTCGTTTCTGCGTGATGGGCACCGCCGGTATGGCGGAAGGCGATTTCGTTCGCAACTACTTCCGCGTACACAATGCGCGAAGCGGCGAGAAAGAAGTTGAAACCGCCTACAGCGGCAACGCCTACGATGGTCATTACGGCGCGGACGCGCTGATGGCGGAAGAGATAGTGAAACATATTAAACAGGGAACGCCGCTGAAAGTTTCAGTGGTGGACGCGCTGGAAGCGGGCCTCACCGCGATAAAAATCGATGAGGCGCGCAAAACCCGCAGCGTTGTGGATATGCGCGAAAGCTGGCAAAACTTTGACGCCAACCTGGGAAAAGCGGGGGCCTGACGGCCTCTCCTGAGCGCGCCGTCCCCCGTCGCGCTTCAGGCTATGATTAGCGGTATGACTGGCAGCTCACTGTAACCGGCCTGCAGGCCGGTTTTTTTATGACGGGCCGCTTTCGTTTTCCAGTTTCTGCCGCTTACGTAAATGCGGAAACAGCGCCATCCACACTCCCACCACCACCAGCGTGCCGATACCGCCAATCGCCGCGGCGGGTACCGCGCCGAACCAGGCAGCCAGCATCCCCGATTCGAACTCTCCAAGCTGGTTCGAAGTATTGATAAAAATGGCATTAACCGCGTTGACGCGGCCGCGCATATCGTCCGGCGTATCGAGCTGCACCAGCGCGCCGCGGATCACCATGCTTACCATATCGAATCCGCCGAGCGCGGCCAGCGCCAGCAGGGAGAGCCAGAGCTGAGTCGAGAGCGCAAACACCAGCGTCGCGATGCCGAATCCCGCCACCGAGCCGAACATGATCATGCCAACATGCTTTTCCAGTTTGTTGCGGCTCAGCCACAGCCCTACCAGCAGCGCGCCTACCGACGGCGCGCCGCGCAGCAGGCCGAGTCCCCAGGGACCGGTATGCAGAATATCCTGAGCGAAAATCGGCAGCAGCGCCGTCGCGCCGCCGAGCAGCACGGCGAAAAGATCGAGCGAGATAACGCCGAGCACATCTTTGCGATCGCGGATAAAACGCACGCCGGCGAAAAGATTCGGCAGATTCATCGGCAGACGCGGCTGCGGCGGGCGCTCATAGCGCAAGCGAGCTACCAGGAAAAGCGACAGTAGATAAAAGGCGGCGGAGACGCCATAGACCACGTCCGGACCGGCGACATAAAGCAGACCGCCCAGCGTAGGGCCGACGATAACCGCCGCCTGGCTGCCGACCGAGGTCGAGGCCATAGCGCGCGCGAGAATGGCGGGCGGCACCAGCGAAGGCAGCATCGAGGTAATGGCGGGCCACTCCAGCGCTTTCGCCACGGAAATGAGAAACACCAGCCCCCAGATTTCTACTTTGCCAGCCCAGTTGAACAGGGTTAAAAACAGCAGCGCCACCAGCGCGGCGCACTCGATCAGCTGGCCCAGCAACACGATGCGGCGACGGTCGAGCTGATCGGCCAGATGGCCGGCGGGCAGCGCCAGCAGCACCGACGGCAAAAACTGCATCAGGCCGATAATACCCAGCGCCATCGCGCTGTTGGTAATAGCGTAAATCTGCCAGCTGATGGCGACGGAGAACATCTGAAAACCAAACGATGAGCAGGTACGCGCCAGCCAGAACGCGACAAACGCCCGATGCTTTAACAGCGATTCATCCGCTGCCTGTTCCATAGAATCCATAATTTATCCCGTTAATTGTTCTGCTGGTTCACGTCATAGCGCGAACCTCTCTTTTTTAATCTGCGCAGGCGAACGCGCAGCACAGCGTGCTTGATTTCTCGTCGGGTGGCAATGCTGGGATGTGCTTTAGCGCGTCGCTAAAATGCAGCAGGCAACAGCACAATTATTATTGACTATTATCAGACTATTTATTTCCAAAAAGGCAAAATTAGGACCATTTAATTATTAAAGTATACTTTATGATGCACCTTAATAGCCGCGCAACAAGGCGCATAAAAAGGGTGACGTCTTTATTAATTCCGTTTTATATTGAGTCCAGCAGTAACCTGAGCGTTACCTAGAGAACCACTTATAATTTTGTTCGACTTGTTCTTTTAACCAGAGATGCATGGAAAATAGCTTGTACAATCCATATGTTACTGAAAATATTCTTAGCCCCGCAGGCACGCTGCTGGGTTTTTGTTATTCGAAACCTTACTTACTGGATGACGAAGAGGAAACCAATAATAATGACGATATAGTTGCATGGAAAAATCATTGTGCAAATGAAGCGGCATTAATGATTATTCCCGTCGCCGTGAAGCAGCTTAAACAAATCATTGCTGCGCCGGATCAATATCTTTACTGGCAACATTCACGGGTTCGCCTGGCCATTAACTATGACGCGCTGAAAGAGTACCGCCTCGCTTTACCTGAAATAACAAATGTTTTTCAGTTCTGGATGCTCGATTTCGCTCCGCCCGGCGCTGACTGGCGGCTGATTGAATCTTTCCCCTTTTCCGGCATCGTGTTAAGCGAAGATTTCTTTAACGCTAATTATCAAAAATTTACCTTCCCTTTCTTATTATCTTCATTTGCTGAAAGAGAAATTAAGGTTATTGTTCGCAGCGCGCAGCCGGCGCCGCCCGCCGAGGTGATGAAGGCGCTCAATATATCGGGTTGGCAGCAGCAATGTCGCCCAGGCAGCCTTATCAGCTGAAATACCGAGGAAAAAACCAAACGCTAGCGTTGTGAGCGTAGCCTGAGCGCCATAACGCAGCGTAAACCTCATAAAATGTCGTACTAATTGCGCGCTCAAGCGCAAAGCGCTAAAAAAATCAAACCTCTTAACGTTTTTACTATAAAATTTAACTCACACGGATTGCGATGCTCACGGGAAGAGCAGCATTGAACACCTGCTTTCTTACGTACTTTATATAACGTGAAAACAGCCTAATGCGTTGTTTTCTGTGTTTTTATGGCAAAAAAACGAGGTCGACATTATGGGGAAAAGTTCCTCATCTTTTGGCGTAATTCGTTTCCTGACGGTGCTGTTCGCATTCCTGACGGGCGCGTTTATGCTGATTGGCGGTGGTTGGTTAGCCGCTATCGGAGGTTCCTGGTATTACGTTATCGGCGGTGTGGTTATGCTTATCACCGCCTGGCTGCTGTCACGTCGCAAAAGCACCGCGCTGGTTCTCTATGCGCTGCTGCTGATCGGCACCCTGATCTGGGGCGTGTGGGAAGTCGGCACTGACTTCTGGGCCCTGGCGCCGCGCACCGACGTGCTGGTGATTTTCGGCGTCTGGCTGATACTGCCTTTTGTTTACCGTAGCGTAAACGCCGGCAGCAAAGCCGCGCTGGGCAGCATGGCCGTCGCGCTAATCGCCAGCGCCCTGGTGCTGGCCTATGCGGTATTTAACGATCCGCAGACGGTGAACGGCAAGCTGCCGGAAACCGCGCAGAACGCTACGCCAGCGCAGCCGCTGAGCAATATCGCCGACGCCGACTGGCCCGCCTATGCGCGCGATCAGCAGGGTACGCGTTTCTCGCCGCTGAAGCAGATCAACGAAGAGAACGTGAAAAACCTGCAGGTTGCCTGGCAGTTCCAGACCGGCGATCTCAAGACTGCGAACGATCCGGGCGAAATTACCGACGAAGTGACGCCGATTAAGGTCCGCGACACGGTCTACCTCTGCTCGCCGCACCAGATTCTGTTCGCGCTCGACGCGACCACCGGCAAGCAGAAGTGGAAATTCGATCCGGGCATGAAGCCGAATCCGACCTTCCAGCATGTGACCTGCCGTGGCGTCTCTTACCACGAAGTGCCTGCGGCGGCCGATGCCGCTAACAGCCAGCCTGCGCTCTGCTCGCGCCGTATTTACCTGCCGGTAAACGACGGCCGTCTGTTCGCGCTGGATGCGGACACCGGTGCGCGCTGCCCTGCCTTCGGCAACAACGGCGAGCTGGATCTGCAGCACAAGCAGCCGGTCACCACACCGGGCCAGTATGAGCCGACGTCGCCGCCGGTTATCACCGATACCACCATCGTTATGGCGGGCGCGGTAACCGATAACTACTCGACGCGCGAGCCGTCTGGTGTAATTCGCGGCTTCGACGTCAACACCGGCAAACTGCTGTGGGTCTTCGATCCGGGCGCGAAAGATCCTAACGCGATTCCGGCTGATGAACACACCTTCACCATGAACTCGCCTAACTCCTGGGCGCCGGCGGTCTACGATCCGAAACTGGATACCGTTTACCTGCCGATGGGCGTTTCTACCCCGGATATCTGGGGCGGCAACCGCACGCCGGAGCAGGAGCGCTACGCGAGCAGCGTGCTGGCGCTGAACGCCACCACCGGTAAACTGGTGTGGTCGTATCAGACCGTGCATCACGACCTGTGGGATATGGATCTGCCGTCGCAGCCGACGCTGGCCGATATCACCGATAAAGACGGCAATACCGTTCCGGTGATCTACGCCCCGGCGAAAACCGGCAACATCTTTGTGCTGGATCGTCGTACCGGTAAGCCGGTCGTGCCTGCGCCGGAGACCCCGGTTCCGCAGGGCGCCGCGAAAGGCGATCACGTTTCGCCCACGCAGCCTTACTCCGAGTTGACCTACCGTCCGAAGCAGAATCTTACCGACAAGGATATGTGGGGCGCGACCCTGTATGACCAGTTGGTGTGTCGCGTAATCTTCAAGCGTCTGCGCTACGAAGGTCCGTTCACGCCGCCGTCCGAACAGGGCACGCTGGTATTCCCGGGCAACCTGGGCATGTTCGAATGGGGCGGCATCGCGGTCGATCCGCATCGTCAGATCGCCATCGCCAACCCGATGGCCCTGCCGTTCGTCTCTAAACTGGTGCCGCGCGGCCCGGGCAATCCGATCGAGCCGCCTGAAGGCGCGAGCGGCGGTTCAGGCACCGAAACCGGCATCCAGCCGCAGTACGGCGTGCCGTACGGCGTTGAGCTGAACCCGTTCCTGTCGCCGTTTGGCCTGCCGTGTAAGCAGCCGGCCTGGGGCTACGTTTCTGCCGTCGACCTGAAAACCAATGAAGTCGTCTGGAAGAAACGTATCGGCACCACGCGCGACAGCGCGCCGGTTCCGCTGCCGTTCAAGATGGGTATGCCGATGCTGGGCGGCCCGATCGCGACGGCAGGTAAGGTGTTCTTTATCGGCGCGACCGCAGACAACTATCTGCGCGCGTTCAGCACCGAAACCGGCGAGCAGCTGTGGCAGGCGCGTCTGCCGGCTGGCGGCCAGGCGACGCCGATGACCTATGAAGCGAACGGCAAGCAGTACATTGTCATCGCGGCGGGCGGTCACGGCTCCTTCGGCACCAAGCTGGGCGACTATGTGATCGCCTACGCGCTGCCGGACGAGAAATAAGGCTCCTCGAGGTAAATAAAAAAGCGGACTTCGGTCCGCTTTTTTTTGGCAACACGCCAGCCTGGCTCTCTTGCCTACCGCCGCACTTTCCGGCTTTTCCGCCAATTCACTGCCCCGCACAACAACATCACCGCCGCCGTCAGCAAAAACACCGGCCGCATGCCGAACGCGCCGCCGATAAAGCCGCCAAACAGCGGGCCGGTTACCTGGCCGATATACTGCGCGGAAGTTGAGTAGCCAAGCATGCGCCCGACCTGCCCTTCCGGCACGCTATGGCGAATAATCGCCGTAATACAGGGCAGCAGTCCGCCAAGCGCCATTCCCATCAGAAAGCGCAGCGCCACCAGCTGCCATGCGGCGGTGATAAACGCCTGCGGGATCAGCAGCGCCGCGCACATCAGCAGACCGCCGCTCAGCACGCGCCAGTGGCCGATGCGGTCGGCCAGCTTGCCCAGCCGCGGCGCGGAAAGAATGCTGCCCAGCGCGGCAGCGGCCATCACCAGACCGGCGGTGACGGTCAGCGCCCGATCCCCCGCGACGAACTGCCCGATATAAAGCGTGATAATCGGTTCAATCGACATATTGGCGAAAATCAGCAGCATGCCCGACAGCCACATCAGCTTCACCACGCCGCGATTGACGGCGCCGGACGCGTCGCCAGCGGCGCGCGTTGCCGCAGGCGGACGCGGTTGTTCTTTCAGCAGAAAGGTGGTGGCCAGAAAGGCGAGGAAAATTACGCCGCCGGTCAGCCAGAAGGTGTGGCGGATGCCGATCAGCGGCGGCAGCACGCCGCCCAGCAGCGGACCGACGACGTTGCCCGCCATGATGCCGGAAGAGAGCACGCCGAGCGCCCAGCCGGTCTGCGCCTTCGGCGTCTGTGCCGCCACCAGAATGGTCGAGCCAGAGGCGTAGCCGCCGAGCAGCCCTGCCAGCAGTCGCAGCGCCACCAGCTGCCAGGGCGCGGTCGCCATGCCGATCAGCGCCATCGCCACGGCCATGCCGAGGCTGGCGCGGATCAGCATCAGCTTGCGGCCATAGCGATCCGCCAGCCTGCCCCAGAGCGGCGCGGTCAGCGCGGCGCTGAAGAAGGTCGCGCCGTAGGCTAGCCCGGACCAGCGCGCAATCGCCGCCGGTTCCGTCACGCCGAGCTGTCGCACATAGAGCGGCAGAAAGGGCAGCAGCAGCGTCATCGCCACGATAGTGCTGAACGAGCCCAGCACGCATACCCATAAGTTACGTTTCCAGATTTGCGCGTCTGGCGCGGCGATCGCTTCCATCAAGCCCTCCTTTTTGTCTGGCTTTCAGGCTAGCGTCGTTGACACTGCAACAACAGTACTGGCGCGATAATTACTCAGCGCCGCCGGTTGTTGCCAGACGGCAACAATCAGCCGCTCAGCGCGGCGACCAGCGCGTCGCACAACAGGCTGACCGGCGCGGCAGGCTGCGCCTCTTTCAGCAGCAGATAGCTTTGCAGGCGATCCATCTGCCACTCCGCCAGCAGTTGGATAATCTCGCCGCGCGCCAGCGCCGCCTGCGCCATATAGGACGGCAGATAGGCGATGCCGCTGCCCGCCTGCGCGGCGTTGAGCAACGCCATGCTGTTATTGGCGCGAAAGCGGCTGCGCACGTCGACCGCCAGCCGCTGCTTATCACGGCGAAAAGGCAGTGCGGCGGTGTGTGCCGGTCCGTGAAACATCAGCAGATCGTGACGCGGCAGCATATCGGGATGGGTCACTGGCGGGCGCTGCGCCAGATAGTCCGGCGCGGCGTAGAGTCCCCATTCGATATCGCCTAACAGCCGGACGTGTGCGCCCTGCGGCGCGCGAGCGCGGATCGCTACGACGATATCGACCTGGTTTTCCAGCTCATCGCCGCCGCGATCGGTCAGGTCGAGATCGACGTTGATATGGATATGGCGACGCAGAAAGGGATTAAGCACGGGCGCCACGCACTGGCAGCCGTAGGTGACCGGCGCCTGCAGCCGCACATTGCCCGCGACGTTCTGATGCAGCTGCTGCACAAAGGCGTCGGCGCGATGCATCTCCGCCAGCATGCGGGTGCAGAAAGGATAGTAGGCCTGCCCCAGCTCGGTCAGCGCCATATTGCGCGTGGTGCGGTGCAACAGCTTAAAGCCGAGCCGTACCTCAAGCCGGGCGATCTCCCGGCTGACGTGGGATTTCGACAGGCCGAGCGCGCGCGCGGCCTCGCTGAAGCTTCTGCACTCCACCACGCGGGCGAACATCATCATCGCCGTTAAGTTTTCGCTGTTATCCATGATCGTCTGGTCCGCCGCAAAAAAGCAGACTAAACAATTTCGCTACCGGTTACATCTGTTTGCTGGCGTCAGCTCGCCATCGCCAGCGGAAAAAGCAGCCTGTCCGGCTCGACGCGGCGCTGACGGCGCAGCTGCCCCGGCGTGACGCGGAAATAGTTTTTAAACGTGCGCGTATAGGCCTGCTGAGTGTCGAAACCGTAGTTCATCGCCACTTGCAGAATCGCCTCGTTGCTGTTCAGCAGCAGCAGCGCAGACTCCGTCAGGCGACGCTGACGAATATATTCCGCCAGCGAAAAACCGGTATGCTGGCGAAACAAACGCTGCAGATGCCAGCGGGAATAGCCCGAGCGACGCGACACCTCATCCAGATGCAGGTCCTGGCCTAAGTTGCTTTCAATCCACTGCAGCAGACTACGAATAAATTCGCGCTGATTCATGAGTTCCTCCCGATACGGCATGATGTTCAGTGAACCCACTTTAGCGCGGAAAATTTATCCCTTAATTAGCGGAAAATTAGCGCAGAATTAGCATCGCGTCTGGCAGGCAACGCCGTGCGGCGACTTTAATTCTGTGCTAATAATCCCGGCGTAAACTGCGGCTAATCACTGACGAGGCGATTTTCCATGCGCGTACTTTTGGTTGAAGATGATGAAATGATCGGCGCCAATCTGCAGCAGGCGCTGGAAGCCGCAGGCTGGTCGGTTGACTGGGCGCGCGACGGCGTCTTCGCCCATCACGCCTGGAATGAAGGCGACTACACCTGCGTGCTGCTCGACCTCGGCCTGCCGCGGGACGACGGGCTGCAGGTGCTGAAGCGCGCGCGCGGACGCGGCGACACCACGCCGGTGCTGATTTTAACGGCGCGCGACACGGTAGCGCAACGCGTACAGGGGCTCGACAGCGGCGCCGACGACTATCTTCTGAAACCTTTCGACCTGCAAGAGGTGCTGGCGCGCATGCGTGCAATAACCCGACGTCGCCACGGCGCGGCGGACTCGCTGCTCGGCAGCGGTGACGTCCAGCTGGATATGATGACGCGCGAAGTGCTCTACAAGGGCCAGCGCGAGCAGCTTACCGCGCGCGAATATGCGCTGCTTTACGCTCTGCTGGAGCGTCCCGGCGCCATCCTGTCGCGCGAACAGCTGGAGAACCGCATCTACGGCTGGGGCGAAGAGGTCACCAGCAACGCGGTGGACGTGCTGATCCACGGCATGCGCCGCAAGCTCGACAATGACGCCATCCGCAACGTGCGTGGACTCGGCTGGCGCGTGCCCGCGTTATGAAACCTTTTACCTTTATGCGCTCCCTGCGCAATAAACTACTGAGCACGCTGCTGATTATCCATCTGCTGATGATCGGCGGCGTCACCTGGTATTTTTTCAGCTGCTACGGCGACATGATCGGCACCATGAAGGATGACCAGCTGTCGAAAATCGCCGACGCCTGGGCGACCAACAAAGAGATCCCGGCGCTGATGCCGCTGATGCTGCATGCCGACAAAATGAAAAGCGCCTACGTCGTGCAGCTCTGGGACAGCGACGGCAAGCTGCGCGCCAGCTCCTGGCCGGAGCTGCACGCGCCGCTGCAGGCGCAAAAAGGGTGGCACGATATCGACGTCGGTGACTGCGACGAGTGCGCCTGGAGTATCTACACCCGTCCCGGCGAGCCGGGCAGCGACATTAAAACCATTCAGGTGATGCATAACCTCAGCCATATGCGTGCCGAGATGGTGAGACGCGCGCTGGCGGCGATTATCCCCCTGATTTTGATGATGCCGCTCTCCCTGCTGGTGATCTGGCTGGTGGTGCGCAAGATCACTCGCGATCTGCGCGTCGCCTCGCGCGAAATCGCCGCGCAGGAGACGCTGCATCCCCATCTGGTGTCGCCTGAAGGGCTGCCGGACGAGATCCTGCCGCTGGTAGAGGCCTACAACTCGCTGCTCAACAAGCTGCGCGCCGCCTGGTCGTCGCAGCGCCAGTTCCTGGAGGACGCGGCGCACGAGCTGCGCACGCCGGTGACGGCGGTGACGCTGCAGCTGGAGAACCTGCGCCAGCATATTCAGCCGGGCGAAGCGAGCCGCCAGTTCGATCAGCTGGAAGCGGGCGTGACGCGCACGCGCCATCTGGTGACGCAGCTGCTCAATATTTCGCGCCAGGAGGATAAAACCGTGGTCGCTTCGGTAGAAAATATCGAGCTGGAGGATCTGCTGAAAGAGAGCATCGAGCAGCTGATGGTGGTGGCCGACAAGCGCGGCATCGATATCGGCTTTAACGGCTCGACGCACTATCGCCTGCAGGCGAGCCGTTCCGAGCTGCGCAGCCTGTTCGATAATCTGATCGGCAACGCCATGCTGCATACGCCGGAAGGCAGCCTGGTGGACGTCTTGCTGCATCGCGTCGGCGATCGCACGGTGGTCGATATCGTCGATAACGGTCCCGGCATGCCGGAAGCCTTTATCGATCGCGCCTTTGATCGCTTTACCCGTTCGCCGACCGTGAAGGCGCAGGGCAGCGGTTTAGGGTTGTCGATCGTGCGCAGCGTGGCGCAAAAGCACCATATCCAGGTTTCCCTCTCCAACTGCCTCAATCCGCAGGGCGCCATCTGCGGTCTGCAGGTTCGCGTCACCCTGCCCTGATTTTCACGTTCGTGCGCGATGCCGACAACGTAAACGGTTGCGGCGTTCCGTTCGCCGCCGCTTATTTTCGTGACGCGCTTCACATTTTCACGTAAATGCAATGCAACACATTTTGACAAACGTGAGCAAAATCTATTTTCTATCGCCCTGTAACGGTCAGGCTACGCAGGTCAAAAACCGGCTGTAAAAAACGGTTACATCTTCGCCGCCCCACTCTGGGATCGATTTCACTCTGACTGCGTTCCTGCGCGGTCAAAAGCATGTGGTTAATGATAATGAAATTTAAAACCTTGATAGCAGGCGCCTTGCTGGCAACCTCCCTGAGCAGCGGCGCGCAGGCCGCCGAAAGCGATCCGCAATACCTCTCCGACTGGTGGCACCAGAGCGTCAACGTGGTGGGCAGCTATCACACTCGCTTCGGACCGCAGTTCAATAACGACGTCTATCTGGAATATGAAGCCTTCGCGAAAAAAGACTGGTTCGATTTTTACGGCTACCTCGATCTGACCAATTTCTTTGGCATGGGCAACAGCAACGCCAACGGTATTTTCGACCATGGTTCGCCGATGTTCATGGAAATCGAGCCGCGTTTCTCTATCGATAAGCTGACCGGCACCAGCCTGGCCTTCGGTCCGTTCAAAGAGTGGTACTTCGCCAACAACTATATCTACGATATGGGCCGCAACAGCGATAACCGTCAGAACACCTGGTATATGGGTCTTGGCACCGACATCGACACGCACAGCGACGTCGGCCTGTCGCTTAACGTCTACGCCAAATATCAGTGGGAGAACTACGGCGCGGCGAACGAGAACAGCTGGGATGGCTATCGCTTCAAGGTAAAATACATGGTGCCGATTACCACGCTATGGGGCGGCAACCTGAGCTATATCGGCTTTACCAACTTCGACTGGGGTTCCGATCTGCGCGACAAGTCAGACGCGTCGCGCACCAGCAACTCGATCGCCTCCAGCCACATTCTGTCGCTGGGCTACGACCATTGGCATATTTCCGCCGTGGCGCGTTACTTCCATAACGGCGGTCAGTGGGCGGATGGTCAGGAGCTGAACTTCGGCCGTGGACCTTTTGAAGTGAAATCGACCGGCTGGGGTTACTACCTGGTGGCGGGTTATAACTTCTGATAAATCGGACAGACTATTGCAAAACAGTGCTGTCGCGTGAGAGCCAGCCCGATCGCAAAGACACAAAAAGCGGCATCCATACCATCTCGGCCTGCGCGGATACGCACCTCATCCCTGAGGTGCGCCCGTTGCCGGGCCAACGCTATGCGTTTTTGTCCATGGCGCAGGACGCTTTGCTCTTCGGTCTGGCTCTCCCGCTTGTGAGCTTATTAGCTGCCTGTAAAAATAGCCTCGCTACCGAATCAGGCTCACTGCGCCTGAAGCGACTTATTCCTGCGGCTTCTCAACGTTGATGCGCCACGGAATGCCGAACTTATCGATAAACATCGCGAAGCCGTTCGACCAGAAGGTCTCCTGCCACGGTGTCGTGACCTTGCCACCCGCCGACAGTTTCTCAAACCAGGCTTTACCCTGCTCCACGTCAGTGGTCGACAGGCTGACCGCATAACCGGCGTGCTCCGATGCCGGCGGCTTCTCGGTATTGCCGTCGCTCAGCATCAGCTCCCCTTCGCCGATACGCAGCTGGGCATGCATAATCTTTTCCGGCGGCAGCGGCGGCGCAGATTGATCGCCCACCTGCTCGCCCTGATCCGGCATATCACCGAACGTCATTTTATAGAGCAACTCTCCCTCGGTAGCCTGCAGGTAAAAGTCGATAGCCTCTTCACAACGGCCATAGAGAAACAGATAAGGACTGACTTGCATCTTCACCTCTATATTGTCGGTTGGATTTCTTACAGTACCCTAACAGTGTAGACGATCGACTTTA